>Ga0316205_10003366_pt1 | contig 15233 bp, 14 predicted proteins | sample 3monthpyrite_MG_FD_204941 | JGI IMG/M metagenome (GOLD analysis project Ga0316205, IMG submission 204941) | Microbial mat bacterial communities from mineral coupon in-situ incubated in ocean water Damariscotta River, Maine, United States -... | ecosystem: Environmental > Aquatic > Marine >... | reverse complement strand
ATCGAAATTTATTGAATTTTAGACAACAGAAAACTTAATCAGTGATTGAGAGTATTTTATTTACGTTTAGGGAAATAATAGGACACCCATCTTAAGAGGAAATAATAGGACACCCATCGAGGAAAGGGCCAATAGTAAGACACCCATTTTAAAATAAACAAAAACTCTAAATACTTCACGTCTCATCAAGTTATCTAATTATTTATTAGCCGAAATTATCCACATAACTTACGTTAAGATAGTTTTTTAGTCATTTATCGAAATTTATTGAATTTTAGACAACAGAAAACTTAATCAGTGATTGAGAGTATTTTATTTACGTTTAGGGAAATAATAGGACACCCATCTTAAGAGAAATAATAGGACACCCATCTTAATAGAAATAATGAATAGGAAATAAGAAATAATAGGACACCCATCTTAAAGAAAATAATAGAAAATAATAGGACACCAATAGTAAGACACCCATTTTAAAATAAACAAAAACTCTAAATATTTCACCTCTCATCAAGTTATCTAATAATTTATTAAACGAAATCATCTATATAACTTACGTTAAGCTAGTTTTTTAGTCATTTATCGAAATTTATTGAATTTTAGACAACAGAAAACTCAATCAGTGATTGAGAGTATTTTATTTACGTTTTATATTTTTTATTTATGTGAAATAGTGTTTACAACTGCTTAAACAGGGCGTTCGTTCATATCCGAGTTTTATACAGGCCTGTTTTAGTTTTGTGACCGATCCCACTAGCCCTTTTAGTTTGCTTTCAAAGTTTTTTGTCAGGTATAGCCAGTTCTCTGCTTCGATGTTTAAGCGGTTTAATATTGGGGGTGTTTTGCCGTTTATAAATCCCCGTTTATCGTCGCGCATGACGCGGCCGGTTTCATCGACGAGTTTTATATAGTCGGTTAATAAATATGGCAGGCCTTCTGGCATGTTTGCGCGGGTATGGCCGGCGAATGTGTATAGTTTTGAGGCGGGGTGTGGCTGTTGTTGTTTGGCCTTTAGTTGTTCTATTCTTTGTTTGATTGAGGTGTAGTCTGCTGTTTCGGGTGTTTTTGCCATTACGGCGCGTATGGGGTTTAGGTCGACATAGGCCATGCAGGTTAAGACTGCGGCTTCATCTAATAATGCCTGGGATTTAAAGCGCCCTTCCCAGAAGCGCCCTGTGCAGTGATCGGCTTTGTTTGCTTCTCTAGCGGTGGTTTCGTTTAATACCCACATGAGTCGACTTATTTCCATTAATCTTTTTCGCCAGGTCGATACAGTTTCTTTTAATAGTTTCATCTGGGATGGTTGTAATGTTTCATTCTTTACATAAGCTTGAGATATGAAGGTGCCTTTGTATAGCTTATGCCACCGTGTAATGACCTCATCAAACGACCAGCTTAAGGCTTTTTGTTTATTTATATGCAGGACAAGGTGATAGTGATTAGACATGACCGAATACGCACAGATATCTATGGCAAAGATGTCGCTTAATTCTAGTATTTTATTTTCGATTTGTTGTCGACGGTATTCATAGTCTTCTCCGGTATTGGGGTCTATGCCACACAAATAAGCACGGCGAACACAGCGTGATACGCAGTGGTAGTATGGGGTGGCTTCCAGGGATACCTGGGCGTAGCGGGGTTTTGGCATTGATTATCCTTTTTCTGTTTTACTCCATGTGTGAGAAAGCTACGCCTGTGGGTTATACTTGTCAAACTTGGGGTGGGTGTCCGATTAAAGAAGTACAAAGAAGTGCGATTAAAGAAGAGCCGTGATAGATTATTGCCGGTTAACTCGGTGCTAGGAATCATATAAACATGAAGATATTTGCATGGTTATTACGCAATACTGTAGAGAAGACAATAACAGAGGAAGAATGGATCAAAAAACTCTCTACTAAACCAGAATGGTATCTTACAAATATTATTAAAAACCCTGGTGAGTTCACCGTCGAGCTGCGAAAAGCGGCATCTACAGTTTTATCCAAGACGAAAAGCAAAGCATGAATTCTAGGTGTTGTTTATTTACAAAGGAGAAAACTCTTAAAAAGGTAAAGCCTAATAAGTTGCTCGTTCCGACACAAACTACGCTGCGCTTCTTTTTCGCCGCACAGATTCAAAGTTAGTCTTAAATTATGAAGCAAACCACAAAAGCAAAAATACTAATCATAATTACTTTATGTGTTTTATTGCCTCTCGCATATAGAACCATTGGGACAAAAGTTACCTACAATGATAAAGACAATAAGAAACATCGGTTTGAAACAGATATGTTAGTTCGAGAAAGCGATTTTCCTAAAGTAACAAAGGTAAAATCATATATAATAAAAACAACAACCAAAGTACAAACATAAATTCATTCCAACCTCTTTGGCTTTTTAATTTATTAGGTTTTCTTTTTTTTATCAATATTTTAAGTCCTGCATATTTGGGGTTGCAGATTTAAAAAGGTGAATAAAATTAAAAATCGACTGTACTGCAATATAACGGGACAGAGAACAATTGCTGATAATATTGGTGATTATCAGACACCAGTTTTATTAAACTTTAAAGCCTTGACCATTCACTATTAGTTTTTACAATTTCTACTGTTGGCCAATAGTACGTATTCTGTTTAAGACTAATAACCGATTCACGATTAATCAAATCCAGCACTTTCAACTGTATAAATTTTTCTTTTTCATATTTTTTAGTTAATAAGATAAAATCCTCAAGATTTTCAACTGTTTCACCCTGAAACTCGACAATGCGCAGCATTGTACTTAAACTACTCCTGTTTGCCGGACTACCATGATATAAATAACTAACATACACACCCTGAGGCTTTATACCTCTTTGCAGTGAAATCTCTCTATACGGCTCCTGTATCAATGCACCTGCCCACTGAACAACTTTTTTAATGCCTGAACCATCGAGTGACTGAGTATTAACCGCTATTTTAGTTTCTTTTCCTAAGCGACTAATGGTTAAACTTACTTCATCTTTAGTAGTATATTTTTCAACGTCTCTATAATTTCTGACTATTTCATTATCAATAGCTAAAATCAAATCACCTTCCTGTAGTTTTATTTCTGCATCAGAACCCGCTACTCGCCTCGACACCACAATCACCTGCCGTCTTGCATCGCCTGTTTGTAATTTACTCGTCCACTCATCAGACAAGCCTAATTTTCTGGCCTGTGCAATAGATAAAGTTGACAGTTCAACCTCCAATGACTTTATTACAAACCTTTTACAGCAATCCCATTGTTCTAATAACTCCATTACAATTTCAGAAGGTACCCCCCATTCATATTGTTTTATTTTATTGCCGCTTCCATATGCAAAGCTCAACCAGACGGCAAGCGCTTCTCCGTCCTCATTACTAAGCACTCCCCCTCTGCTTGCCGGCGGATTATTCAGGCTTATAGCGTCCATATTTGATTCTCTAAACATTGGAATTTTAGGCGCTGAAAAATCCAGTGCATCTATAGCTGATATTTTTGTTTCTTCTACTAACAACTCCTGTCCATTTTTTAATGCTACCAGCCAGACTTTATCACCGGCTTCCAGTTCTTTATTTACAAATTCAACTTCTGTTACTTCAGTATCACCAAGTAATTTCGGATCATACTGAACGATTGATAAATTATGCAATGGGTGCACAAACACAACTTTCGCAGGAATATCTAAAGCACCTGCAAAAATAACTCTTACATCTCCCAGACTCATTGGCACTGTATTTCTATCTACCAAAATTAATCCGTCCTGTTTATCAACAACTAAACCAGCACCGGTATAATGAGAGTCTTCGATACCGTTTATGTTATAAGGTATATCAAACTGAACAGACACGATGGAAGATGATAATTTATCTGCTCTCTCATCTTTATATTCAATAAATTTAATACCTGCATTATCAATTTTTTCTCTTGCCTCATTTTTAGCCAAAGCTTCACATGGCCATATACCCTGCTTATCATCTCTGTAACACTTTTCCAGAGCAAACCATCTTCTATCCATACGCATTATAGATACATGCATACGCTGACTTTCTTTAAAGGTAATATATTTTAAAGTGGCCTGCTGACGATCAGACAACGTATTTAATATCTTTTCAGCTTCTTCTATATTTTTTACTTTCTTGTCATTAATAGATAAAATAACAGCTCCTGTTGGAATCCCTGCTGTTGCCAGCGCATACCCTGGCTGAGAAACATACACTCCTTCTACTGGCCTGTTTAAATGACGCGCTTGCTGGTATGACAGATTATGTATTATTGATTGCCCAAAAGTTAAATAACTATCAGGCGTAAGAGAGTGCAAGTCATCTACTTTTATTTTCAGATCGACTGCATACCCGTTTCGTTCAACCTGTAAATTAATTTCCTTATTCACGTTGGCATCGAGAAGCGACTCTAACTCATCAAATCGTCTCATCCATTTTAACTTTTCATTTTTCCCCGCCCCCTTAATTAATATATCTCCCGGTTGTAACAGAGCATGTGCCTCAGTTCCCGGCAGACTTCTTCTTACCACCAGTAAACCTACCCCATGATTTACTTTACGTAACCTGGCCTCCATTTTAGGTCGCAAACCCAAACGCCTTACTTCATCATAAGGCCTATAATCAAATGTGGTTTGCAATGTGCCACGACTCACCGGCTGGTTTTTCTGAATTAATTTTAACGCTCTTTTTATACGCTGCAGTGGCAGAAAAAAACTTGAAGATGCCTTAACTGAACCTCCCGCATTTAATGCAATAACATTTCCCTGAATATCAATTACCGGTGAGCCAGATGAACCACCCGAAACACCTGATGCAGATTGATAATAGAATGTATTAAAATCGTTATACTTTCCCCTGCCATAGTAGGGCGCTTTTCTATCAGTTCTAGCAAGTGTACCTGCAAGAATGGACAACTGTTCACCTGCATCATTACCAACCACTCTTATTTCACGACCCACAATTGCTTCTTTAGGCCTGATTGGTAAACTTTTAGGCTTTATAAATTTTAGTGCTGCTGGGTCATACTGAAAAAAGCCAAAGTCATGAACAGGATCTCGATAGATGGGCTTCAGTTCTATCTCTTCACGATTCGCAAATAAAGCTTCTGCTACCACAGGTCCTGGCTGAACCACATGTCGGTTAGTGAGAATAATCCCTCTTTTTGCATCCACTACAAAACCGGTTGCCTGCGATGAACTACTTCGTGCAGTATCAAAAGAGCGAACCGCATCCACTCGAATGGTCACAATCGAATCCGTTACACTGTTTACCACTTTAGACCAGTTACGCTCTTTATTAGCTAAAGCATTATTAACTAACAATAAACCGCTTAATATCCATACCAGTTTGTACATTTTTTTTAATTACCTTATTATTCATGACTCATTCAGGATGTTTTTTTAATGCTTAATAAAATTTGGGCTGGCCTAATTATTTTAGGGCTCCTGTTCGCTACAGGACAGGATATTCAAGATGAAATTACAAACACCTATAACAACGGTGTTATACACAATACACCATATTCATATATAGAGCATTCATCTAATCAACTATCTTTAACACTGCATAACGTACCCCTGTCTGCCGACATTAAAAATGATCAGTTACTTCATATTCATCTGAACACTAACAGCCCGATAAACTTACTTAAAATTGCCCGTGCAAACGGTAATAAAAATGCACTCATTGCCCGTATTATTTCTAAAAATGATACTCAGCTCAGTATTTTACTACCCGAGCTACACTGGCATAAGTTACGTAGCGTAACTGAAGCCGCTTTTGATATGGCAAAATTCGCAGTAAAACTAGCCATTGGCCTGATCGGTATTATGGCACTATGGCTCGGGTTAATGCAGATAGCTGAAAAAAGCGGCCTAATCAATCATGTAGTAAAACTGGTACAACCGTTATTGTACTGGTTATTTCCCAACATCCCTAAAGGCCATCCTGTTTTTGGCAGTATCAGTATGAATATGGCCGCCAATATTCTCGGACTGGGAAATGCTGCAACACCACTTGGCATTAAAGCCATGCAACAACTGCAATCATTAAACGATAATAAAAATACAGCAAGCGATGAAATGTGCATGTTTCTTGCGTTAAACACATCCAGCGTTCAGTTGCTTCCGCCTGTTACCCTAATCGCACTTATGGGCACACAGGTCTCCGAGTTAATTATACCCATCATATTAGCCACTAGCTGCTCAACTATCACTGCCATAGTAGTTGCAAAATTATACTCACGTCGCTGCAATAAACAGGATACAACATGCAACAGTTAAGCAGCCTGATTTTACCCTTACTTATATTAGCTATAGTTTGTTACGGTCTGATAAAACGCATTGCTGTTTATGAAGAGTTCGTAGACGGCGCTAAAGATGGTTTTAATATTGCGGTCAATATTATTCCTTATCTGGTCGCTATGTTATTTGCCATTGCTATATTTCGCGCCAGCGGAGCACTTGATTTTATTTTGCTCTTACTAACGCCTTTAGCTGATTTGTTAAATTTTCCCGCTGAAGTTATAACGATGGGCGTTATTCGCCCACTAACGGGTAGCGGCTCGGTAGGCGTGTTAGCAGAACTGATAAATACACATGGCGAAGATTCTATTATTGTAAAAATAGCCGCGGTTATGTTCGGATCAACCGAAACAACCCTTTATGTATTAGCTGTATATTTTGGTGCAGTAAAAATCAAAAACACATCATACGCCGTGCAAGCTGGATTAATGGCTGATTTTGCTGGTTTTATTGCAGCAATTATTGTGTGCTTGTGGTATTTTTCATAGGTAGTCCTGTATCACAACCTATTAAAATAGTTTAGTTATGGTTTTAATTCACAATAAAAACTTACGCACTACAGCCACCCTGGCTGCTTCGTCCATATTACTGTTGCTTGGTGCATGTGATATAGAAATAAATAACAATATACCCGATGTGCCGCCAGATGGGCGATTTGTTGTTGTGGGCGCTAACCAGCATAAAGATATGACAGATGTGCAGGTTGGCATAGCGATCTTTGATGACGCAGTTCCGGTCAATCTGGTGGGCGGGGACGTCGTACAGGCCAGCACATCAAATGACAGTATTTTATTACTTGAAAAGGGTTTTTATAAAGGCAGTTATGTTGCAAGCCTGCCTAATACAACAAATTTTGATCAAGTTAATTTTTTAATGGTACATGAGCCATTATTGGCTAGACAAGATCGCTGGTATCCTGTTGATTTACTTAATATTGACCCGGGCGCAGGAGAGTTTGTTGGCGCTTCCGCTGACATCAGCCTGCCGCCAGTGCCACTGAATATGTCAGCAAGTAATTCAAATTTCAGCAGCATTAACGATAATTTTGTGCTTACCTGGGCGGCTGAAGGTGCTGGGGACTCAATGAGAGTCCGCTCAGCTGTAAGCTGCACTAATGGCACTGCAAATAGTACATACGGCACAGAGGTTGTTCTTGTTGACGACTCGGATGATGGCAGTGAAAACATTGACCTAAACCAGATAATTTACGATATCAATAGTGACAACCAGATTATTAAATTTTTACTTGCTGAAGCCAGGGCAATACTGCAGGAACTACTCATTAAACTCAGTAATGGCGCGGCAGATGAAAACTTTTTCGCCAATCTGGTGCTTATAAATCCTGTCGACAATAGTTGCGAGATAAGACTTTTTCTTTTCAGGCACCGAGATGGAAGCTTTGACTCTACCTCGACTAATGGACGCATATTCGGCAGCAGAAGCGCCGATATCAACATACTTTATAATCCTAACTGATAAGTATAAATTTAAATGTTTAAAAATTTAAATATTTCAATCATATTATTTTTCACTCTACTCCCTAATGCTTCGTATTCAGAAAATATGCTTGTTGATGGAAATATTTTTTATACTGTTCCGGAAACTGGTGGCACAGATAATTTTCATACCGGCAAAATACTTACCGTTAATTACAATTATTACTATCAACCCTGGTTTGCTTTAACTGCGGGTTTATTTTTTAGTGAAGAAATCTATGACAAAACTCAAACAGATATTGTTGGAACCTATCAAGCGAGCATTGAAACTCGCGGATTATCTTTAGGCATTCGACCTGAATACCACCTTTCAGAACAAAATAAAATTTACGGCCGTTTGGGAATTATTTCATATAAAACAAAATTAATTATCGATGAATATTTTGAACCGGGCCTGCCTACTGGTAGCAGCGATAAAGACACAAGCGGCAACGGTTATTTTATTGGTATAGGCTGGCAACATTCATTTACAAAAAAAATTTCGTTTCAACTGGAACTAAAAAATCAGAAACAACTTGACTTGTTTGACGGAGAAACAAGTGCGGATCGTGTGTTTGACTTTAGTTATACTGGTTTCAGTATTGGATTAGGTTATGCTTTCTAAACCACTACTCTCTCCCACCTCATATATGCTCCTTCTGGCCGGGACGTTAATCAGTAGCAATGCTAATTCTGACATTGATGAAACATACAGTGTCTCAGTTGGTGCCAACCTGGCCAACTACAATTCTGAATTAGCCATTAACTCCCAGGACAACTCTGTCAATAAAGCCTTCAACTTTGAAGACGACCTGGGATATGACAAAAAAGTAAATGCCGGCTGGATCAGCGGCTGGTACAGAACAGGCGAACATCATCGATTACGACTCACATATACCCCCATCAGCAGATCATCAACTATACAAAACACTAAAGATATAACTATAGATAACACAACCATTAAAGCAGGCGCCGAGATTAGTTCTAAATCAAGAACTGAAATACTCGATTTTAGTTACATTTATAGCTTTCATAAAACAGCCAATTTAGAAGCTGGTTTTTCCGCTGGTATCTATTGGTTATTTAGTGACACGAAAATTTTTGCTGCCGGAGAAATACAGGCAGAAGGTGACGACCAAAGCTCATTCAGGTCTGATTATTTTACTGAAGAAAAAATACTCGCACCCATGCCTTTAATCGGCTTGTCTGCTAATTACGAGTTGTCTGACAGTTGGAGAAGCCATGCATCATTACGCTATTTAAGCGTACAAATTGATGAAATTGATGGCAATATTCTGAGCGCTGAAATGGGCACCGAACACTATTTTAATGATAACTGGGGAATCGGGGCATCAATAGCCTATTTTGATTTGGATATTGAAGTAAACGGCATAATCGGCAATTCCTCTCTCAGTTGGGATCATAACGGTATTCAGCTTTATGCCGTGTTCAAATATTAATTAACCTACTATCTAATATGAATTAAATATGAAAGCACATAACCTTACTTTTTGTGGCTTATTAATTATTTCCACAACCGCCATAGCAAATAATGATATTCAGACACTTACTAAAAACTGTGAAGATGCACGACAGCAAAAATTAATGCCGTTACGTAATGAAGCAATAGCCGAATGCATCTCAAAAGACCGCAAATCAAACGATGCAAAAAATAAATGCGAACGATTTTATGCCGATTTCGGCGCTGCTATTCATTTTAAATCAGGTGGCCACAAAGAAAGAATGTTTAATGATTTACCTGAATGCCTTAAACTATATGAAGCTGAGAAGAAAAATATAAGCACAGAACGTTAAACCAACACGTTATCGAGAATAGATAAAAATGAATAGAATTTTAGCCATTATTGCATTACCGTTATTACTTTTATCCCAGCCACTATTCGCTGAAAACACTGAAATCAATATTTTTAGCGGTTATAGAACAGGGGGTGATCTTGAAAATGCAACTTCCGGGCTTAATGTTAGCCTTGACGAGTCAAGCAGCTTCGGAATTATATTCGCTCAGGATTATGGCCCAGAACATGTAATGGAATTTTTATATTCTTTTCAAAACTCCGATCTAATAGACGCTAATACTGTTCCGGGAACAAAATTACTTGACGTGGATGTTGAGTATTTTCAGGTTGGCGGCAGTCAAATATGGAGCGACAAACAAATTGATAAATTTTTCGGTGCAACTCTCGGCGCCATTCACTTAAACCCTAACGACTCTACACTATCATCTAAGTCTCGTTTTGCAATGAGCCTGGGCGGTGGTCTGGTTTATAAATTCACTAAAAATATTGGTTTAAGACTTGAATTGCGAGCTTACTTTTCGTCATTTGGTAACAGCAGCACCTTTTGTGCCAGCAATGGACAATGCGTTGTAACTGGTGACGGTTTCATGCGCCAGGTTGATGCCAATGCAGGCTTAAGATTCAGGTTTTAATTTAATGCTGATCAAAACAGATTTATTTTTTTAATATCAACAACTTTATAACAAGGAATATTATGAAAACTTTTTTAACCGTATTAACTCTAACCTCAATGGTTTTACTTAATGCCTGCTCAACTATGGGTTCCTCTCAATCTAATAATGACATAAAGTTTGAAACGGAAGTTGATTCAAAAGCCAACTTCAAAGGCTATAAATCTTACGCCTGGATGGGGTCAGCATCGATAATGAATGATCCAACTAATCAATGGAAAGCACCCGACTTTGATGCTAATGCAGAAATTAAATTTCTAATAGATAGCCAGCTACGCTCTAAGGGCATGACTGAAGCTAATAAAAACCCTGATGTTATCATTGGTTATGCGTTAGGCATAAACATGACAAATATTGAATATAAAGAAAATCCAGATAAATCATTCAAAACAATTGAAGCTGCACCCAAAGGCGCTCTGGTTATACTAATGGTAGATGCACAAACAGGCATTGTTATCTGGGCCAGCACGGCAAGAGCGGATATTCAGGGCAACACTGGCGAAACGGCAAAAAATCGTTTGAAATACGCTGTTAAAAGTATGATTGGTTCATTACCGAAATAATTATACTGGGCAGTTTCATTTAGTTTATCTCTAAAAGAAACTGCCGTAATCGTTGGCTGATTAATTACCAGTGATATAAAACTTGCAAACCAAATATTCCGCTTGGTGTATACAAGCCCGGTAACCCTCCTTCATCAAAATAAAATGATCTTTTTTCTCCGTATAGATCCAGCTTTAAATTCATATTAATTTTATATAAATAACCAACACGTACACGTGCTTCTCTTGCTGTCGGGTGCCCTCGCGAAGGATTACTTATTGAAAAGCCATTCACAAACCTGTTTATAGAATACAATTCACCAAAATGATTGTGCCCAATAGAAAGTTTAAAAAACATGCCCGCAAACGGATTCGAAACTTTTGAATACGTTCTATCAACAGATGTTGCAAACGCATAACCAAGTGATGCCTGCAAACCCATATTAATAATATATGGTGAAGTATCAGACCAGTTATAGGTCATTAAACGTCCGGCACGTAAAATAGAAAACTCAAAATACGAATCCACCTCTAAAGCATCGTCAGAGATATACCTCATCGCCCCTAACTCTAATAAATCCCATTCAACATGAAATTTATTACGATTATTTTCTTCAGCTTCCCATCTAGTCGCCCAGGGTGTGTAATTTACACTAACAAACTCTAAATTCGCGCCATCTACATTAAAGTGTATTTCTGCATCTAATAACCCATTCATATTCACCGGAATAGCCGGGCGTGAGCAACACTTTAATTTTTCTGAAATTTCATCTTTTTCGCTCCCGAGAATATACTGGGTATTTAAAATTAATTTAGTACCTTCAAATAAATCATCATTCATTTTAACTTCGTATGCCGCAGTTGCTGCCACAGAAAAGTCTTCATATACCCATGTTTCAGCGGATACTTGAGATAATGTTGAAACAATAATAAATGATGCTAATACTGGCTTTAACATGGAAATGGCTATCACGTGAAACGGAGGTATTATCAGGCATATTTCATAGCTAGATCAGCCTGACAAAGATAAATTAATCTTAGTTTGATTTCATTTTTTTAGTTAAATATTACTAATTATTTAACTTCAGGCAAATCATCGGGGTTATCAGGAAAGGCTAAAGTATCCTTAGACTCTTCTTTACTCATATCTTTCACGCCACCACCAAAATTAATCTTCCATTCGAGATTACTTCTGGAATCGGCATATGATAATGCTGTCTTGATATCAATCTTTCCATCTGTAAACAGTTGATACAAAGACTGGTCAAACGTCTGCATGCCATCTGCCTCACCTTTTTCCATAATCTCTTTAATTTCATGAAAGTCACCGCGACGAATTAATTCAGAAATATAAGGTGAGTTAATGAGTATTTCAATCGCCGCAACACGTTTACCATTCAAGCCTTCTACCAGTCGCTGAGATACGATAGCCTGTAAGTTTAATGAAAGATCCATAAGAATCTGATTACGAGCATCAGGCGGAAAAAAGCTTAATATTCTATCTAATGTCTGGTTGGCATTTACTGAGTGTAATGTTGTTAGACACAGGTGCCCCGTATCTGCATACTGTATCGCCGCTTCCATTGTTTCACGATCTCGAACCTCACCAATCATAATTACATCAGGCGCTTCTCGCATGGCTTCCCTGAGTGCGTTCTCATAAGAAAGGGTATCCAGCCCCACTTCTCGCTGACCAACAATTGATTTCTGATGGTCAAACATATACTCAATAGGGTCTTCAATCGTTAATATATGACCCGGCATATTTAAACTTCGATGATTAATCATCGAAGCCAGGGTAGTTGATTTACCTGAACCCGTGGCGCCCACAACCAATACCAAACCTTTGCGATTAAATACAAGGTCTTTTAATTTTGCAGGTAAATTTAATTTATCAAGCGTTGGTACATCTGATTTAATATATCGAATAACAATTGAAACTTCACCACGCTGGGTATAAACATTGATCCGGAAACGACCAATATCTTTTAACGAAAAACCCAGGTTCATTTCCATGGTGGCTTCAAAACCCATTTTCTGGTTTTCATCCATAACACTGTAAGCAATTTCTTTTGCCATGCCAGGCTCTAATGGCGTTTTACCAATCGAGTGCATTTTGCCTTCGATATTCATACTAACTGGTGCACCGGTAGTAAAGAATATATCAGAGCCACCACGTTCGGCCATTAATTTTAAATAGGGTTGCAGATTCAATTTAATTCAACTTTAATATTATTTAACGTAAACGATGTTTATTATCTGAAGCGTCTTCTTCCATTTTAAGGCCTGATACTTCTTCCATCAAATCAGTGTTTTTAGCATCCTTTCCTTTTAGTTTTATACGTAACCTGAGATCGTTAATTGAATCTGCATTTCGTAAAGCATCTTCATAGGTAACATAACCTTCTTCATATAATTCAAATAACGCCTGATCGAAAGTAATCATGCCGTATTCATTTGATTTGGACATCAGCTCTTTCATCTCATGAACATTGCCTTTAAATATTAAATCAGACATTAAAGGTGTATTAAGCATAATTTCAACTGCTGGTACACGACCCTCACCACCTTTTAACGGAATTAGACGTTGAGAAATTAACGATTTTAGATTTAAAGATAAATCCATTAACAACTGAGGACGACGCTCTTCAGGGAAAAAGTTAATAATACGATCAAGTGCCTGATTGGTGCTATTAGCGTGCAGAGTTGTCAGGCATAAATGTCCAGTTTCTGCAAAAGCGATGGCATACTCCATCGTTTCTCGGTCACGCACCTCACCGATAAGAATCACATCCGGCGCCTGACGTAGAGTGTTTTTCAATGCGACATCATAGTTTTCGGTATCTACTCCAACCTCGCGCTGAGTAACAATACAGTTCTTATGCTGATGAACAAATTCTATCGGGTCTTCTATGGTTATAATGTGACCAAATGAATTTTCATTTCTATAACCTATCATCGAAGCCAGCGAGCTTGATTTACCAGAACCCGTAGCCCCAACGAATATAACCAGTCCCCTTTTGGTCATCGCGATATCCTGCAAAACAAGGGGCAGGCTTAACTCTTCAAAACCTGGAATATCAGATCGAATTACACGCAGCACCATACCCATCGAGCCACGTTGAGTGAATGCATTTACACGAAAACGAGAAACACCCGGCAAACTAATTGCAAAGTTAACTTCTTGCTCAGCTTCAAATGATCCCAGTTGTTTATCGTTCATTATTGAACGCACTAAAGTTTGAGTGTGCGCAGGTGAAAGTGCCTGATTTGATAAAGGCGTCATTTTTCCATCAACTTTCATTGAAGGTGCTGCACCTACGGTTATAAACAAATCAGAACCATCTTTTTGCACTAACATGCGCAACAGATCGTGCATGTATCGGATGGCCTTATCTCTATCCATTCCAAACTCCAGTTATTATAATTATATGTCTGTAACCATCTAAAATATTTTTGATGATATTCAGTGTTACATTGCGTCTTTATTTACTGCTTTGGTTTTCGCATCTTCTTTCGTTATAGTACCACGGTCCACTAATTCCTTTAGGTTTTGATCTAAAGTTTGCATGCCGACCGACTGACCCGTTTGTATCGCTGAATACATTTGAGCGATTTTATTTTCACGAATCAAGTTTCGAATAGCTGGTGTTCCGATCATAATTTCGTGAGCCGCCACTCGCCCACCACCAATTTTCTTAAGTAATGTCTGCGCAATAACTGCCCGTAATGATTCTGACATCATAGCTCGTACCATATCTTTTTCAGCTGCTGGAAACACATCAACGATACGGTCGACGGTTTTTGCTGCAGAACTGGTATGTAATGTGCCAAACACAAGATGCCCTGTTTCAGCCGCAGATAGGGCAAGACGAATAGTTTCCAGATCTCGCATTTCCCCCACCAGTATTACGTCAGGGTCTTCACGCAAGGCGGAACGTAAGGCTTCAGAGAACCCCATAGTATCCCTGTGCACCTCTCGTTGGTTCATCAGGCACTTTTTACTTTCATGCACAAACTCAATCGGATCTTCAATGGTTAGAATATGCCCGTAATCATTTTCATTTACATGATTAACCATCGCCGCAAGAGTTGTTGACTTACCAGAACCGGTTGGCCCGGTTACCAGAACGATACCGCGAGGCGTATTAGCTATTTCTTCAAATATTTTTGGTGCGCCCAACTCTTCAAGAGTTAGTATTTTAGAGGGTATAGTACGAAAAACCGCACCCGCTCCCCTGTTATGATTAAATGCGTTAACACGAAAACGAGCCAAGCCGGGAATTTCAAACGAGAAATCCACCTCCCAGTATTCCTCAAAGGTTTTACGTTGCTTATCATTCATGATGTCATACACCATGGCATGTATTTCTTCGTGGGGCATAGCATCAATATTGATACGTCGCACATCACCATCAACACGGATCATAGGTGGCAATGCTG
>Ga0316205_10003365_pt1 | contig 15236 bp, 14 predicted proteins | sample 3monthpyrite_MG_FD_204941 | JGI IMG/M metagenome (GOLD analysis project Ga0316205, IMG submission 204941) | Microbial mat bacterial communities from mineral coupon in-situ incubated in ocean water Damariscotta River, Maine, United States -... | ecosystem: Environmental > Aquatic > Marine >... | reverse complement strand
CTAGCATGCCATGTGGCCATGCCGTCGCCACATCCCCGCGAGCGGCGTGCAAACTCTAAAGGTTAAACACGCGGGCCGGATGCACCTCGCCACCACGATAGATGCCAACCGCCAGTGGCGCGCCGTTATGAGATACCCAGACCTCTTCGCCATACTCGGCCGTGCCAAGAACCTGCCCCGGATTGCCGTTTTTCAGACGCGCCGCGCCCAAATCGGTGGCCCGCAGTTCCGTCAGATCGGCAAGCCCCACGGCAATCGGCAGGAGATGCGCATCGAGCGCGGGATCCTTCGCCAACTCTTCGACGGTGGCAAAGGCCACTGCATCGTCAACGTCAAACGGCCCCGACCAGACCCGGCGCAGGGTCTGCACATGGCCGAAACAGCCAAGCACTTCCCCCAGATCCCGCGCAATAGACCGGACATAGCCACCCTTTCCACAGACCAGTTCCAGCGTCACATGATCGGCATCGGGGCGGTCCAGAAATGTCAGGCTGTCGACATAAAGCGGGCGCGCGGCAAGGGTGATATCCTCGCCCTCGCGGGCCAGTTTATAGGCGCGTTCGCCGTCGATCTTGACGGCGGAAAACTTGGGCGGGACCTGTTGGATATCGCCCACGAACGCGGGCAGCGCGGCGGCTATTTCGGCGTCGTCGGGCCGGGTATCACTGCTGGCGATCACGGTGCCCTCGGCATCGTCGGTATTGGTCGCGGCCCCGAACCGGATGGTAAACACATAGGCCTTGAGCGCATCGGTGATATAGGGCACCGTCTTGGTCGCCTCGCCCAATGCCACCGCCAGAACGCCGGTCGCGTCAGGGTCCAGCGTGCCGGCATGGCCCGCCTTTTTCGCATCCAGCGCCCAGCGGACCTTGTTCACAACCGAGGTCGAGGTGATGCCCGCCGGTTTGTCGATAACCAGCCAGCCGGAAATGTCGCGCCCTTTGCTTTTGCGTGCCATATGGCCCCCTGATGCATCGCTAAAACCGCCTGCTACTGGGCCGGTGCGGCTTCGTCAACAACAGTGCCCAGGATCGGCCCCAGCCAGAGCCCGTAATCGCGCCGCCCAAGATCACGCGAATAGAGCCGCGACACCCGGCCATCAAGGTAGAGCGCGTTGCCAACGCCGAGGAAGTCCCGGAAAAATCGCGCAAAGAGGTGGAAATTCACCGCCGTGTTCGAAATGGCGAAATAGGCCCGTGTGCCGCTCGCATCCACGCCCACGCCGTTGCGGATATTGCGTGAGGTGCTGTTTTCCCGAAACCGGGGGTGCAATGCGCCGTCGATCACCAGCATCGGCCCCGACTGCGTGGCATCGCGACAATCGGGCGGCGCGCGGAGATACGCCATGCTTTCAATCACCCGCGCCTGGCCTGGCATGATGCAGAACACGCCATTGGGCAGCATTCCGAAATTGCCGGGGCCCGCTGCGGTGACAAGGCCATGTTCCTGCTGCCCGTCCTCGATATAAAGGCCCACGGGCCGACGATCTTCGCGATACATGCCGCCATTGGTGGCAAACCCAAGCCGCTGGCCGGGGGGCAGGTTGGCCTCGACCCGCGAAAACTGTCCCAGGACCTCCCCCGCTTCATCGCGCAGAAAGAGCCGCAGATCTTCCTGTGTCAGGTCAACTTCGCAGGTGGTAAAACCGACCCCGTCAAACGTAACCTCACGGCAATCCGCCGCCACCGCCATTCCCGGCAGCAACCCGATCAGCATTGCGAAGATCAGCCCGCGCATCTCAGTCCTTTTCCAGATCCTGACGCACCTTGTCCTGTGAAAACAGGCGGCGCGATTCATCCAGTTTGTCAAAAGTATCATCAATCAGGAACCGCAGATCGGGCGCGTATTTCAGGCTCATTTCCTTGCCGATGGCGCGCCGCAGCTCATGCTTGTTGCGTGCCAGCGCCTGAATCGCCTCCTCGCGCTTGTCACCGCCAAGCGGCAGCACATAGGCCGTTGCGATCTTCAGATCGGGCGAGGCACGAACCTCGCTGACGGTGATCGACAGCGCGTTCAGCTCGGGGTCATGCACATCGCCCTGCATCAGCACATCCGACAACGTGCGGCGGATCAGTTCACCAACCCGCAGCTGGCGCTGTGACGGGCCGGAGCCGTCGTGAAATTTGTTCTTTGCCATGGCGTTTTTCCTTTGGCCCCCATGTATGGGATTGGCCCCCGCCCCGCAAGAGAAGCGCTTTGCGGTTCTGCCCCTGCTGCGCTAGACCGGCGCGGCGAAGGTATTTTGAAGGATGTGGGCGATGCTGGACAATGTTGGGGTGGCGGTCATGGGCGCGTCGGGCCGCATGGGCCGGATGCTGATCGATGTGATCAACGAAAGCACGTCCGCGCATCTGGTGGCCGTTACCGAACGCCCCGGTCATGACTGGGCGGGCCACGATCTGGGTGAGGCGATGGGTGGAGCCGCCACGGGCGTTCCGGTCCATACCGACCCGATAGATGCCATCGTGAATGCGCAGGCCGTGATTGACTTCACCACCCCCGAGGCGACCGTGGATCACGCGCTGCTGACCGCGCAGGCGCGCGCCGTGCATGTGATCGGAACCACCGGGTTTGCGGCCGAGCATCTTGAGAAACTGACCCATGCCGCCCGCCACGCCACCATCATCCGCGCCGGCAACATGAGCCTTGGGGTCAATCTGCTGGTGCAGATCACGCGGCAGGTGGCCGCCGCGCTGGACGAGGATTTCGATATCGAGGTGATCGAGGCGCATCACCACCACAAGGTCGATGCGCCGTCGGGCACCGCGCTGATGCTGGGCCAGGCCGCCGCCGACGGGCGCGGCATTGACCTTCGGGTTGCCTCGGATCGTGGCCGCGACGGCATCACGGGGCCGCGCACACGCGGCCATATCGGGTTTTCCAATATCCGGGGTGGCGATATCGTCGGCGAACATGACGTGCTGTTCGCCGGTCAGGGCGAACGCATCGTGCTGCGCCATATGGCCACCGACCGCTCGGTCTTTGCGCGCGGCGCGCTCAAGGCGGCGCTCTGGGGGCAGGGCAAGGGGCCGGGGCAGTTCGACATGCTGGACGTTCTGGGGCTGAACCCGGGCAACTGATCTGACCAATATGCGCGTGCCATCGCTGCTTCGTGACGCGCACCGGGCTTGACACATGCGCGCCGCGCGCATTCGTGTGTAGATAACGCGGACCAGCAGGGTGTTCAGACAGATGCGCGAGGCATATTTCTCAGGATTGCGAAAAATCGGCCAGCGGATCGCCGAAAAGCTCAACAACCAAAGCTCGGGCTATCAGCCCTATACCCCGTCGGATTTCCAGACCCTTTCCCGCATTCTGATGCCGGGCGATATCCTGTTGGTCGAGGGCGACGCGCGGGTATCGAATGCCATCAAATACCTGACGCAATCGACCTGGTCGCATGCCGCGATCTATGTCGGCGACGTGTTGCCGGTGCCCGGGTCGGGGCAGGACCGGCCGAGGCTGATCGAGGTCAATCTGGGGGAAGGCTGCGTTGCCGTTCCGCTGACCAAATATGAGAGTTTCAACACCCGCATCTGCCGCCCCGTCGGGCTGGCGGAGAAAGATCGCGCTGCCGTGGTGGGTTTCATGGTCGAGCGGCTCGGGCTCAGTTACGACCTGCGGAACATCTTCGATCTCATGCGCTATCTTTTTCCGACGCCGCCGGTTCCGGTGCGCTGGCGGCGCAGGATGATCGCGCTTGGCTCGGGCGATCCGACCCGTGCCATCTGCTCATCGCTCATCGCGCAGGCGTTTCAGTCAATAAACTATCCGATCCTGCCAAGCGTGACGCGTTGCAAGGACATGTGCGATTTCGCGCGGCGCGAGATTTACCACATCCGTCATCATTCGCTGTTCACACCACGCGATTTCGACCTGTCGCCCTATTTCGAAGTGGTCAAACCGACCCTGACGCAAGCCTTCGATTTCAAATCGCTCTATTGGGATGCACCGCCGGAGTGACGCCCCTGTCGCGTCCCGGGCGTTCAGAAATCGACGGCGATGCCCTTGCGTTCCCAATCGCCGTAGCGCACCGGTTCGGGCCCGTCGCGCCCACCCAGCTCGGCGGGCAGGTCCACATCCTTTGCCGCCTTCTTGCGGGCCTCGGCCTCGGCCAATGCACGCTGCGCCTCGGGCGGCAGATCGGGGCGTTGGGCTTGGTCGGGCATGGCAGGCTCCTTGTGAAGGGACGGGCTTTGATATACCGGGCTGAGGCTCTGATACAAGAGGATGCCCGATGTCTGACACCGGCCTTGCCGCGCGCCGTGCGGCGCTGGATCACCTATATGCGGTTTTGTGGGAAAAGCGGCTCTTGTCGCATCAACCCGCGCCCAATCTGCCGCCCGAGGAGGCCGCCCGCGCCCTGCGTCTGGCGCTGACGGTGCTGCGCCATCTGGGGCGGCTCGATGCCGTGTTGCGCCCCTATCTGCAACGCCGCCCGAACATGGCGATCCAGAATATCCTGCGCCTTGGGGCGGCGGAATTGCTGGTCGACGGGTCGGAGCCGCATGGCGTGGTCAGTTCGCTGGTTGAGGTGGCCAAACGCAATTCCCGCACTGGGCGCGGGGCGGGCATGGTGAACGCGGTGCTGCGCAAAGTCGATACCGGCGCGCGAGATATCTGGGCTGCATCGCCGCCGCAGAAATTGCCGGTCTGGCTACGCAAACCGCTGCACAAGGCCTATGGATCCGAGGGGCTGGCCGCGATTGAGGCCGCCCATCAACGCGCCGTGCCGCTGGACCTGACACCGAAACCGGGTGTCAGCGTTGCCGAGGCCGAAGCCCTTCCAACGGGATCGTTCCGACTGCCGGGCGCGCAGGTCTCGGCGCTACCGGGATATGAGGCGGGCGATTGGTGGGTGCAGGATGCCGCCGCCGCCCTGCCGGTGAACCTGCTTGGCGATGTGACGGGGGTGCAGGTTTTGGACCTTTGCGCCGCACCGGGTGGCAAAACCATGCAACTGGCCGCAGGCGGGGCACATGTCACCGCGCTCGATATTTCGGAGCGCCGTCTGGCCCGGATCGCGGAAAACCTCGCCCGCACTGGCCTGAAGGCCGATCTGGTCGCCGCCGACCTGCTGACTTGGCAAGGTGGGCCGTTCGACGCCATTGTTTTAGATGCGCCCTGTTCGGCCAGCGGCACCATCCGCCGCCACCCCGATCTGCCTTTTGTGAAATCGGCCGCTGAGGTCGAAACCCTGACGCGGTTGCAAATGCAGATGATCGACACCGCGCTTGGCCTGCTGAAACCGGGCGGGCGGATGGTGTTCTGCACCTGCTCGCTGTTGCCCAATGAGGGTGAGAATCAGGTCAAGGCGGCGCTGAAGCGGCATGACACGATCAGCGCCGTTCCGATTGACCCCACGACCGTGGGCGGCGATGCAAACTGGGCCAGTGCCGAAGGTGGGATGCGTTTGCGCCCTGATTACTGGGCGGATCGCGGCGGGATGGACGGGTTCTACATGGCCCTTTTGCAAAAGGCCTAAGCCCTGTATCCTGGCGCAAAAGACAAACAAGAGCAGCAAGCGCCCGAATGCCAGACACCCTGTCCCCTGCCCCGATTTCCCTGCGGGAGCGTCCGGGGCGGATCCTGCGATCCGCCAACCGGTGGGCGGCGTGGCGGGCCGGGTTTTCGGCACGCGCGCGCGGGTTCACCTCGCAGCCTGAGCCGCGATCCATCGGATCGGATGCACGTGGACGACAGATCATGTCGGGCAATCTGCTTTTCGCCGGGGTTCTGTTGCAGCTGCCCGAGGATCTGCCCTGGGCGATCGATCCGCCCTCGGATGCGTTCGAGGATGAATTGCACGGGTTTGAATGGCTGGACCATCTGGCCGCCGTGGCCGATGGATCGGGCCGCCCGATGGCGCAGGATTGGCTGGCCGACTGGTTGGCGCGCTATGGCGGCGGCAAGGGGCCGGGCTGGTCGCCGGATCTGGTCGGGCGGCGGCAGATTCGCTGGATCAGCCACGCGCTGTTTTTGATGAACGGGCAGAGCACGGCGGAAACCCGCGCATTCTATGCCGCATTGGGGCGGCAGACGGCGTTTCTGGCACGGCGCTGGAACACCACATCGCACGGGCTGCCCCGGTTCGAGGCGCTGACCGGGCTGATCTATTCCGCCTGCGCCCTCACGGGCATGGAGCATCACCTGTCCGCCGCGATGCGCGCATTGGTCAGCGAATGCGCCCGCGAGATCGACGCATCCGGCGGGATCGTGACCCGCAACCCCGAGGAATTGCTCAACGTCTTTACCCTGCTGACATGGACCGCGGCGGTGCTGGAGGAATCGGGCAAGCGCCCCGACCCCGCCGTCAACACCGCGATCATGCGCATCGCCCCCACCCTGCGCAGCCTGCGCCATGCCGATGGCGGGCTGGCACGGTTTCAGGGCGGCGGGCGCGGCGCGCCGGGGCGGCTGGATCAGGCGCTGTCGCAGTCAGGCGTGCGGCCCGCGACCGTGACCGGGCTGGCGATGGGCTATGCCCGCCTTTCGGCCGGGCGCAGTTCGGTTGTGGTCGATGCCAGCCCGCCGATGATGGGGTCTGATGCGCTGAATTCGCACGCCTCGACGCTGGCCTTTGAAATGACCTCCGGGCGTCGCCCGCTGATCGTGAATTGCGGCTCCGGGGCCAGTTTCGGGGCCGATTGGCGGCGCGCGGGCCGGGCCACGCCGTCGCATTCCACATTGGCGATCGAGGGCTATTCCTCATCCCGGCTTGGCCCCCGCGCGGCCCATCACGGGGTGGTGAAACAGGCGCTGATCGACGGGCCGAAGGTGGTCGAGGTGCAGGAGGCCGATACCGGGGCCTCGCGTGCCATCGCCTTTTCGCATGACGGATACCGGCGCACCCACGGCCTGGTTCATCTGCGCAGCCTGAGCCTTGAAAGTGACGGGCGGCTCTTGCGTGGCGAGGATGGGTTGGCCGCGCTGCATGGCAAGGATCGTGACACGCTGGACCGGGTGATTGCCCGCCTGCCGGTGAACGGCATCCCCTTCATGGTGCGCTTTCATCTGCATCCCGATGTCGAGGCCAAGCTGGATATGGGCGGCGCGGCTGTTTCGCTGATTCTGCGCGGCGGCGAGACCTGGGTATTCCGGCACGAGCGCGAAGCAACGCTCAGCCTGGAGAAAAGCGTTTACCTCGAATCCGGGCGTCTGAAGCCACGCGCGACAAAACAGATCGTTCTATCTGCGCGCGTAACCGACTATGGCAGCGCTGTAAGCTGGAGCCTTGCCAAGCCCACGGATACCCCGCGCGGCCATCGCGATTACGAACGCGACGATAACTGGCTCTGACAGGAGAGAAAGAGACCATGACCGACACCGCCGCCCTTCGCCGCGCCCTGATTTCCGTATCCGACAAGACCGGGCTGATAGATTTCGCCCGTGGGCTGGCGGCGCGTGGGGTGGAATTGCTGTCGACCGGCGGCTCGGCCCGTGCGATGCGCGAGGCAGGGCTGGAGGTGACCGATGTAGCCGATATCACCGGCTTTCCCGAGATGATGGATGGCCGGGTCAAGACGCTGCACCCGAATGTGCATGGCGGGCTGTTGGCGCTGCGCGACAATGCCGATCATGTGGCCGCAATGCAGGCGCATGGGATCGAGGGGATCGACCTGCTTGTCGTCAACCTCTACCCGTTCGAGGAAACCGTGGCCAAGGGCGCGGATTGGGACACCTGCATTGAAAATATCGACATTGGCGGCCCCGCGATGATCCGCGCGGCTGCGAAAAACCATGCCTTTGTCACGGTTGTGGTCGATGTCGCGGATTACGACAAGGTTCTGGGCGATCTCGATCAACATGACGGCCAGACCTGCGCCAAATTCCGGGCCAAGCTGTCGCAACGCGCCTATGCCCGCACGGCAGCCTACGATGCGGCGGTGTCGTCGTGGATGGCAGAGGCCATCGGCGATGCAGCCCCCCGCCGCCGCGCCTTTGCCGGGTCTCTCGCGCAGACCCTGCGCTATGGCGAGAACCCGCATCAGGCGGCGGCTTTCTATACCGATGGCAGCGCCCGCTCCGGCGTGGCGACGGCGGTGCAGCATCAGGGCAAGGAGCTGTCCTATAACAACATCAACGACACCGACGCCGCGTTCGAGCTGGTGGCCGAATTTGATCCGGCCGACGGCCCCGCCTGCGCCATCATCAAACATGCCAATCCCTGCGGCGTGGCCACCGGGGCCACTTTGCAGGACGCCTATAAATCGGCGTTCGATTGCGACCGCACTTCGGCCTTTGGCGGCATTGTCGCGCTCAACCAGCCGCTGGATGCGGAAACGGCCGAAGAAATCACCGCCATCTTTACAGAAGTGGTGATCGCGCCCGGGGCCAGCGCCGAGGCCATGAGTATTTTTGCAAAGAAGAAGAACCTGCGTCTGCTGACCACCGAGGCGTTGCCCGATATGCGCGCAGGCGGGCAGACGGTGCGGCAGGTGGCGGGCGGATTTCTGGTGCAGGACAAGGATACCGGGTTTGTCGGGCGCGACGATCTGAAGGTCGTCACCAAACTGGCCCCGTCCGATGCCCAGATGCGCGATCTGCTCTTTGCCTGGAAGGTGGCCAAACACGTCAAATCCAACGCCATCGTCTATGTCCGGGACGGCGCGACCGTGGGCGTGGGCGCGGGCCAGATGAGCCGGCTCGATTCGGCGCTGATTGCCGCGAAGAAATCCGAACGCATGGCCGAGGCGCTTGGCTTGCCCAGCCCCCTGACGCAAGGCTCTGCGGTGGCATCCGATGCGTTTTTCCCGTTCGCCGATGGCCTGCTGGAGGCCGCCGCCGCGGGCGCGTCCTGTGTAATTCAGCCCGGTGGTTCGATGCGCGACGATGAGGTGATCGCCGCCGCCGATGAGGCCGGGCTTGCCATGGTCTTTACTGGTATGCGTCATTTCCGGCACTGAAAGGATCGCCCCCATGCGCCTAACCCTGATCTCGGCCCTGTTCTGGTTCCTGCTGGACCAACTCAGCAAGATCGGCGTCCTTTATGGGATGAACCTCGCGGAGCGTGGTGAGGTTGCCGTCCTGCCGCCGGTTCTGAATTTTCGGCTTGGCTGGAACACCGGTATCAATTTCGGCCTGTTCGCAGGCAATGCCGAAACCACCCGTTGGATCCTGATCGCGGTGGCGCTGATCGTGACGGGGTGGATCCTTTGGTGGGCAAAAACCGGGCTGACGCGGAAAATGGCGCTGATTTCGGCCGGATTCATTGTCGGTGGCGCGTTGGCCAATACGATGGACCGGTTGGTTTACGGGGCAGTTGTGGATTTTCTGAACGTCACCTGCTGCGGTTTTCGGAACCCATATGCCTTCAATCCGGCGGATATCGGCATCTTCGCCGGCGCGGCCGGGTTGCTGATCTTTGCCGACGCAGAGAAGAAGACCACGTGACGGCGCGAAAAACATGCGCTAAACCGTCCGAAAGGAGTGGGTGAATGAGCAGGCTTCGAACGAAAATCGGATTGGCCCTGGTGCTGGTGGTTCTGGCGGCGTGCAGCAGTCAGACCCCGACGCTAATGAACCTGCGCGCCGAAGGCGAAGGCCCGGATGAGTTTGGCGTTTTGCCGACCCGGCCGCTGGAAATTCCCGCCGATCTGGCCAGCCTGCCAACCCCCGCGCTTGGCGGCACCAACCGCGCCGATCCCGACCCCGAAGCCGATGTCGCGGCTGCGCTTGGCGGCGATGTCAACCGGGCCACACCGGGCACCGCCAGCCTGATCGGCCATGCCACCCGGTTCGGCGTCGGCGATGGCATCCGCGAGGCTCTGGCCGCCGAAGATCTTGAGTTCCGCCGCCGCAACGATGGCCGCCTGCTGGAACGGCTGGCCGCCGTCAATGTCTATTATCGCGCCTATCGGGTGATGGCGCTGGACCGCTATGCCGAGCTGGAACGCATGCGCGCCGCAGGCATCCGCACGCCCGCCGCCCCGCCGCAATCCGTCGGCAATCTCGACTGATCCACCTCACATCAGCGTCAGCGCGCTTGAAGCCCGGGCAAAAGACCGTATGTCTGTAGCCAACGGTTGATCTGAGAGGTTGAGAATGCTGCGATTTACGCTGGCGGTCTGCCTGGGCGTTCTGGGGCTGACCCCGACGCTTGGCGCAGCCCAGGTGACCGAGTTCACCCTGGAAAACGGTATGCAGGCGATTGTGATCGAGGATCACCGCGCGCCTGCCGTGGTTCATATGCTGTGGTATCGTGCCGGAGCCGCCGATGAGCCGCCGGGCAGCTCCGGCATCGCGCATTTTCTGGAACATCTGATGTTCAAGGCCACCGAAACCCTTGAAAGCGGAGAGTTTTCCGAAACGGTCGAGGCCAATGGCGGATCCGACAACGCCTTTACCTCATGGGATTACACCGGTTATTTTCAGCGCGTCGCCGCCGACCGGCTTGGCCTGATGATGCAGATGGAAGCGGACCGGATGCGCAACCTGCGGCTCACTGATACCGATATCGAAACCGAGCGCAGCGTTGTGTTGGAGGAACGCGCACAACGCACCGACAGCAACCCCGGTGCGCTGTTTTCCGAACAGATGCGCGCCGCGCTCTACCTCAATCACCCTTACCGCATTCCGATTGTCGGCTGGCGCCACGAGATGGAGAACCTGGACCGCGAGGATGTGTTCGATTTCTACCAACAGAACTATTCCCCCGATAACGCCATCCTGATCGTCGCGGGCGATGTCACCCCCGAAGAGGTGCAAGCCCTGGCCGAGGAATATTACGGCCCGCTGGAGCCATCGGGCATCGCGCCCCGCGCCCGGCCAAGCGAGCCGCCCAACATCGCCGAGCGCCGCGTCTATTACGAGGATGAGCGCGTTTCCGACCCCTATGTGATGCGCAACTATCTGGCCCCCGAACGCAATCCCGGCGATCAGCGTACCGCCGCGGCCCTGACGCTGTTGTCCAGCATCCTGGGCGGCAGCGGGGCCACATCGGTGTTGCCGCGCGTGCTTCAGGTCGAGGAGGAGCGCGCGCTCTATACCTCCACCTCCTATGGTGGCATCAATTTGGACGACACCGTGTTTACCGTCTTCAACGTGCCCGTGCCCGGGGTCAGTCTGGAAGAGGCCGAGGCCGATATGGACCGCGTCATCGCACAGTTTCTGGAGGACGGCATCGACCCTGAGCAATTTGAGCGGATCAAATTCCAGTGGGCCGCCGAACAGATTTACCTGCAGGATAACGCCGCCCAACTGGCGCGTACCTATGGCGCGGCGTTGACTTCGGGGCTGACGGTGGCCGATGTGCAGGAATGGCCCGACATCATCGCCTCGATCACCACTGACGAAGTGATGGCGGCCGCGCGCCTCATCTTTCAGGATACGCCCGCCGTCACCGGGTATCTGACCGCCCCCGCAGACCAGTAAGGACGCCAAATATGATCCGTGCATTCATTGTTTTCATGGTCCTTCTGGCCGCCCCGGCAACGGCCCAGGTCGATATCCGCGAGGTGACTTCGCCCGGCGGCATCACCGCATGGCTGGTGCAGGATGACAGCATTCCCTTTGTCGCGCTCGATATCCGGTTCGAGGGCGGCGCATCGCTGGATGCCCCGGGCCGGCGCGGGGCCACCTACCTGATGACCGGCCTGCTGGAAGAGGGGGCGGGCGATCTCGGTTCGCGCGAATTCGCCACCGAGGTCGAAAGCCTCGCGGCGCGGTTCGGCTTTGACGCCAATACCGATTCCGTGGTCATCACCGCGCAGATGCTGAGCGAAAACCGGGATCAGGCCGCCGAATTGCTGCGCCTGGCCATCCAGGAGCCGAGTTTTGAACAGGACGATCTGGATCGCGTCCGCACCCAGGTTCTGTCGATCATCGACAGCAATGCGAACGACCCGAGCGAGATCGCCAGCGCGGCCTTTTACGCACAGGCCTTTGGCGATCACCCCTATGGCAGCGCGCTGGAGGGCACCACGGAAAGCGTAACCGCGTTGACCCGTCAGGATATGGTCGATGCCCATCGCGCCGTTTTTGCCCGCGACCGGGTCTATGTCGGCGCGGCCGGCGATATCTCGGCCGACGAACTGGGGCTGCTCCTGGACCGGCTTTTGGGCGACCTGCCCGAAGTCGGCGCACCGATGCCCGACCCCGCGCCTTATAATTTGACGGGCGGAGTGACCGTCATCGACTATCCGACGCCGCAATCCACGGCCCTGTTCGGTCAACGCGGCATCGCTTTTAATGACCCCGATTTCTTTCCCGCCTTCGTGCTGAACCAGATTCTGGGCGGTGGCAATTTCCGGTCTCGTCTGATGCAGGAGATCCGGGTTGACCGGGGTCTGACCTACGGCATCAGCACCTACCTGGCTCTCTTTGATTACGGTCCGCTGATGATGGGGCGGTTTTCGTCGTCGAACGATCTGGTGGCCGAGGCCATTGACGTGCTGCGCGCCGAATGGGCCGCGGTTGCGGAAAACGGCGTCACCCAGGAGGAGTTGGAGGCCGCGCAACTTTACATGACCGGGTCTTACCCGCTGCGCTTTGACGGCAATTCCAATATCGCGGGCATCCTTGCCGGGATGCAGGCCGATGACATGCCAATCGACTATATCAACACCCGCAACGATCGCGTTCTTGCGGTGACACAGGACGATGTCCGGGCCATGGCCGCGCGGTTGCTGGATTCGGATGGGTTACGGGTCGTGGTGGTGGGGCAGCCCGAGGGGCTGGAAACGACAAACTGAAGCGGGATGTTTCCGAATCGTTCCGGCCCATGCTATCCCTTGTGGCATGGCGTTTCCTGACCGCAACATAGGCGAAAAGCAGCCGATCATCCGCCAGTTGGATGAAACCGCGATCAACCGGATCGCGGCGGGTGAGGTCGTGGAACGCCCGGCCTCTGCGGTGAAAGAGCTGGTGGAAAACGCCATTGATGCCGGGGCGGGGCGGATCACCATCGAAATCGCAAGCGGTGGCAAAGCGTTGATCCGGGTCACCGATGATGGCTGTGGCATGGGCCCCGAGGCGCTGCCGATGGCGCTGGCCCGGCATGCGACATCCAAGATTGACGGCAGTGATCTGCTGAACATCCGCTCCTTCGGGTTTCGCGGCGAGGCGCTGCCTTCGCTCGGGGCGGTCGGTCGCCTGATGATTACCAGCCGCGCGGCGGGCAGCGAGGCGCATACCATCGCCATCTCGGGCGGGCGGCAATCGGTGTTGCGCCCTGCTGCGTTGACGGCGGGCACGGTGGTGGACCTGCGCGACCTGTTCTTTGCGACGCCTGCGCGGTTGAAATTCCTGCGCTCGGACCGGGCCGAGATGCAGGCGATCACCGATGTGGTCAAGCGGCTGGCGATGGCCGAACCGGCGGTGGGGTTCACCTTGCGCGACATGACCGACGGGGCCGACCGGGTTCTGTTCCGCGCCGAGCCTGAAACCGGCGATCTCTTTACGGCGCTCGGAGCCCGGCTTGGGCGCATCATGGGGCGCGAGTTCATTGAAAACGCCTTGGCCATCGATGCCGAGCGCGACGGCATGCGGCTGCTGGGATATGCCGGTCTGCCGACCTATTCGCGCGGCTCTGCGATGGCGCAATACCTGTTCGTCAACGGGCGCCCGGTGCGGGACAAGCTGCTGATCGGCGCGCTGCGCGGGGCCTATTCCGATTTCCTCAGCCGTGACCGGCATCCGGCGGTGGCGCTCTTTATCGATTGCCCGCCGGATCGGGTCGATGTGAATGTGCATCCCGCCAAGGCCGAGGTGCGGTTTCGCGAGCCCGGCATTGCGCGCGGGCTGATTGTGTCGGCGCTGCGCCATGCATTGGCCGAGGCCGGGCATCGCGCGTCCTCCACCGTGGCCGCCGCCACCCTGGGCGCGTTCCGCCCCGAGGAAACCGGCCCGGCGCGCGTCTATCAGATGGACCGCGCGTCGCAGCCCGCCCTGCGCAATGCCGCCCAGTGGCAGGCCCCCGGTCTGGCCGAAGGTGCCGCAGATTTCGCGCCCGCGTCCGGCCGGGTCGAGGAGGCCCCGGATGCGGCCGAGGCGACGCAGCGCCCGCTTGGCGCGGCCCGCGCGCAGCTGCATGAAAACTATATCGTGGCGCAGACCGAAACCGGTATGGTCATCGTCGACCAGCACGCCGCGCATGAACGGCTGGTCTATGAGAAACTGAAACGGCAGATGGCGGAAAACGGGGTGGCATCGCAGGCGCTGTTGATCCCCGAGATCGTGACCCTTGGCGAAGGCGATACGGCCCGGCTGATGGAATTGGCAGGCGATCTGGCGCGTCTCGGGCTGGTGCTGGAGCCCTTTGGGCCGGGCACCATCGCCGTGCGCGCGACACCCGCCATTTTGGGACCGGTCAACGCCGAGGCGATGCTGCGCGACATTCTGGATGAGCTGGACGATCTGGGCGAAAGCCAGACGGTGCAGGCAAGGATCGAGGCCATCCTGAGCCGGGTTGCCTGTCATGGTTCGATCCGGTCGGGGCGTCAGATGCGGGCCGAAGAGATGAATGCGCTGTTGCGCGAGATGGAAGCGACGCCGCATTCGGGACAATGCAACCACGGGCGGCCCACCTATGTGGAATTGCGGCTGGCCGATATCGAGAGGCTCTTCGGGCGCACATGATCCAGATAGGCAGCATCCAGATTGATACCGCAGACCCTGTCACCTGGGCCATCGCCGGGGCCCTCATCGCCCTGGCTCTGGTGATCTGGCTGATCCTGCGATCGGGCGCGGCGGCCACCCGCGCCGCCCGCGCCGTGGAACCGCTGGCCCATCAAATGGGCACGCTTGGCGGGCGGGTGCAGGCGCTGTCGGACGGGCAGCAACGATTGGCGGGCGGGCTGACCCATGTCTCGGATCTGCAGGCCCGCGCGCAGGCGCAGATGATGGAGGCGATGGAACGGCGTCTGGAGGAAGTGCAGAAGAGCATGGGCGACACGCTGCATGGCACCTCGACCCGCACCGCCCGCAGCCTTGGCGAATTGCAGCAGAAGCTGGAACAGATCGACAAGGCGCAGGCCAATATCGAGAAGCTGTCGGGCGATGTGCTGAGCTTGCAGGACATCCTGTCGAACAAGCAGCGCCGGGGCATGTTCGGGGAGATCCAGCTCAATGACATTGTCTCGAAGGCTTTGCCCGCCGATGCCTATAGTTTTCAGACCACGCTTTCGAACGGCAAACGCGCCGATTGCCTGGTCCATCTGCCCAACCCGCCGGGACCATTGGTGATCGACGCCAAGTTTCCGCTGGAGGCCTATGAGGCGCTGACCGAGGCCGAGGGG
>Ga0316205_10003364_pt1 | contig 15238 bp, 11 predicted proteins | sample 3monthpyrite_MG_FD_204941 | JGI IMG/M metagenome (GOLD analysis project Ga0316205, IMG submission 204941) | Microbial mat bacterial communities from mineral coupon in-situ incubated in ocean water Damariscotta River, Maine, United States -... | ecosystem: Environmental > Aquatic > Marine >... | reverse complement strand
TCATCAGCGGCATCACCACATACCAAAAGATTTTGATCTCCGAGACGCCCTCGACCCGCGCTGCCTCTATCAGCGCAAACGGTAGCGCCTTGATGAAATTGCGCATGAACAATGTGCAGAAACCGGTTTGAAAGGCGATATGAAACAGCACCAGCCCCATGGTGGTGTTATACATGCCGAGGTCGAGCGTCAGGTCACGCACCGGCACCATCAGAATTTGGAAGGGCACGAAATTACCGGCCACGAACAGGAAAAATACCAGTAGATTGGCGCGGAATTTATAGACCCCCAGGGCAAAGCCTGTGAGCGAACTCAGCACCACCGCGCCAATCACCGTAGGAATGGTGACCTTGAACGAATTGAAAATATATTTTCCGATCGGGGTGTTCTCGAAAATCGCGGTGTAGTTTTCCAGCAGGTTAAAGCTGGTTGGCCAGCCCCAATAGTTGCCCGATGTAATATCGCCGGCCGAGCGCACCGAGGTGAGCGCAACCGCAATCAGCGGCAGCAACCAAAGTGTCAGCGCAATCGGCAGCGCGATTTTATAGGTGATCTGGCTGGCCCGTGAGGTCTTTTCAATCGGTGTCGGAAACATTTCAGAGCCCCCTCTCGTCGCGATACATTTTATAAAGGAATGCGGTAATATAGATCATCATGATCAGGAACAGTACAACAGCAATAGCCGCGCCATACCCCATGCGGAAACCGTATTCGCTAAAGGCCTGTTCATACATATAAAACGCCAGCACCCGCGAGCTGCCATAGGGCCCGCCATCGGTCATGATCGCGATAAGGTCAAACGAGCGCAGCGCACCGATAACCGTAACCACCATGGCGATAAAGGTTGCCGGTTTGAGCTGGGGTAGAACAACATACCAAAGCATTTTCAGCCCTTTGGCATTGTCTAGCCGCGCGGCCTCGATCTGCTCGGGGTCCACAGCATTGAGGCCGGTAAGATAAAGGATCATGCAATAAGCGGTTTGCGGCCACAGGCCGGCGGCAATAATGCCGTAGGTCACCAAATCCTCATTCGCAAGCACCGCGATAGGGTCAAGGCCAAACGCACCCAGAAAAATATTCAACAAGCCGTTATTCGGGTCGTAGAACCACGAAAAAACCAGCCCGACCACAACTTGCGAGATCACAAAAGGAAAGAAAAATAGTGATTTATAGAGGCGGATGCCGCGCACCGTCTGGTTCAAAAACAGCGCCGCGAACAGCCCCGCAGGGATGGCCAGCAAATATAGCACCAGCCAGATGACGTTATTATTGAGCGATGTATAAAACGCCTCGTCGTCCATAAGTTCGACATAATTCGACAGGCCGACATACTCTTTCGCGCCCAGACCATCCCATGCGTAAAGCGAGATGCTCATCGACTGAAAGATCGGGATGACCACATAAACGGTGAACATAAAAATACCCGGGGCCAGAAATATCCACGGTGCCAGGCTTTGCTGGTTCTTTTTCCAATAAGCGCGCATTGTTCATCTCCCCCTGTGCCGGGCTTTCGGCAAGCACACCCCCGCCCGAAGGCGAGGGTGCTTTTTCTTCATACGGATCTATTGATAGACGCGCAGGCGCACCCGCTCCAGGCGGTCAAGGATCGCGTCAAGACGTTCAGGCTTCACCATGAATTCCTGAAAACCTTCCATGCCGGATTTGGCCATCTCGGCCGGGAAATCGCGGTCAAAAAACTGGGCAATGCCGCCATCGGTCGCTGACAGCATTTCATAGCCTGCTTGCAGGAATTTGTCGTCGCCCACGGTTGAGGCCCCGTTGATAGGCAGCTGGCCAAGGGTTTCGTTGATCTGGGTTTGCACGTCAGCACGGGCCAGATATGCCAAGAACCGGCGCGCATCTTCTTTGTTGGACGCATTGGTCGGAATGTGCAGGGTGTCGGTCGGGGCTTCTTCAGCCATGGCCACATCCGGGTTGATCTCCGGGAACTGGAAGAAACCGAGCTGGTCATCGGTCAGGCCCGCTTCACGCAGCGGGGCCACCGCGAAGTTACCCATAATATACATGGCGGCATCGCCCTGCACCATTGGGGCCAGCGCCTCCTGCCAGGAATAGGCAGCGTGGTTTTCTACGAAGAAACCGGCCTCCAGCAGCTGGTTCCAGTTTGCCATCGTGGCGCGCACCCTGTCATCTGTCCACGGAATTTCGCCGCGGCCCAGCGCCATGTGGAACTCATAGCCATTGGTGCGCAAGTTCAGGTAATCAAACACCCCGCCGGCGGTCCAAAGGTATTTGGTGCCGATGGTGATCGGGGTAACACCGGCGGCTTTCAGGGTTTCGCCAGCTGCCAAAAACTCTTCCCAGTTGGTTGGCACAGAGATGTTGTTGGCTTCAAAAATATCTTTGCGATAGTAAACACCCCACTGGTAATATGTATAAGGCACACCCCAGATTTTGCCGTCAATGGTCATCGAGCCTTCGGCGGAAGCAAGGCTTTCGCGCAGCCCGTTTTCATCCCACACATCGGTCACATCTTCAAACAGGCCCGCATTTACGTAGGGCAGCATGCGGTTACCGGCATACCAGTTGGCCACATCGGGCGCATCGGCTGTCAGAAAATTGCGGATCGAAGTTTTGTAACCTTCGTGATCAAAAAGATTCCACGTAACTGTGACATCAGGGTTTTCAGCCTCAAAGCCGGCAATCAGCGCCTCGAACGCGGCTTTCGGGGCCGGATCAGACGTGTCAGTATTGATAACCAGCTCGCCAGCGAAAACCGCGGAGGTAAGCATTGTAGACGCCGCAAGCCCAGCGGTGAGGGTTCTTAGTCGATGGAACATTGTTTTCTCCCTTGTTTCCATTTAGTCATTTGTTCCATATAGTGGAACTTAACAATCAACTATTGACGTTCTAGTCTCATTGGGCTATCCGTGTCAATAGTTTCTTCAAACCGCCAGTCCGGCGCAACCGAGGGTCAATGTGAACAAGCAAGTCAAATCAGACGGAACAGTGGAAAAGGGGCTGGAAATCCTCGATATTGTCGTGAAATTTGGCCGTGCGGTCCGGTTTTCGGAAATTCTCGAGGTCAGCCCCTATCCAAAAGCCACCCTGCACCGGTTTCTCCAGACGCTCACCAATCAGGGTGTCCTTTCTTACGATACCGAGCGGCGAATCTATTCACCGGGTATGCGATTGGTACGCATTGCCCATCACGCATGGAATCAGTCATCGCTTGCGCCCCGCGCCGAACCCTTTCTCGAATCATTGGCGGCAGACGTGAAGGAAACGGTCCATCTGGCGCAAATGGAAAACAGCCGCGTGGTTTTTGTCGCCAAAAAAACACCGCCGGAAGGCTTCCAGACGATGGCGCGCTCCGGGCGGCGCTCGCCAGCTCATTGCACCGGTGTTGGCAAAGCCATGCTCGCTTTTATGAACCCCGAGTTGCGCGAGGTGGCGCTGAGCCGACAGACCTATGAGAACTTCACGCCCGCCACGCATGCGGGGCCTGAAAGCCTGCTCAAGGAGCTTGAAACCATCCGCAAAGCAGGCATCGCCTTTGACCGCGAGGAGCACGAGCGCGGCATGATCAGTGTGGCAGCACCGATTTTTGGCGGCGGTGGCCATGTTATCGGCGCTCTTTCCGTGGTGACCTCCACTTTTAGAATGTCACTGGAAGAGCTGGACAAATTTAGCCCGGCCTTGCTGCGCACCGCCAATCAAATCGGAATAGAGGCCGCCGTCTGGCCCTATCCGGTCGCACAATAAACACTTGAGGAGAGATAAATATGTCTGGCGTAACGCTCAGCAAAACGATCAAACGTTATGGGAATACACAGGTCATTCATGGCGTTGATCTGGATATTGAGGACGGTGAGTTCTGCGTCTTTGTCGGCCCCTCCGGCTGTGGCAAATCCACGCTTTTGCGGATGATTGCCGGGCTGGAAGAAACCACAGAGGGGCTGATCACTATTGGCGGGCGCGATGTCACCAAGGCGGACCCGGCTGATCGCGGCATCGCGATGGTGTTCCAAACCTATGCGCTTTACCCGCACATGACCGTTGAGGAAAACATGGGCTTTGGCCTGAAAATGAACGGTGTCGCCAAAGCCGACGTGAAATCCAAGGTGGCAGAGGCCAGCCGGATTCTCCAGCTTGACCCTTATCTCGCCCGCAAGCCCAAGGCGTTGTCGGGCGGGCAGCGCCAGCGTGTGGCCATTGGCCGGGCGATTGTGCGCGGGCCCGAAGTGTTTTTGTTTGACGAACCCCTGTCAAACCTCGATGCCGAGCTGCGTGTCGATATGCGCGTCGAAATTTCGCGCCTGCACAAGGAAATCGGGGCCACGATGGTTTATGTCACCCATGATCAGGTCGAGGCAATGACGCTGGCCGACAAAATCGTGGTGCTGCGGGCCGGATTTGTTGAGCAGGTGGGCAGCCCGATGGCGCTTTACCAAGACCCCGACAACAAATTCGTTGCCGGTTTTATCGGGTCACCCTCGATGAATTTCGTGAACGGCATTGTTGAATCCGGCAAAGTGCGCCTCCCTGCTCTGGCCGATAAGGTGATTGAAACCGGTGTTGCGCTTCCGGGCGAGGGCCAGCCTGTCACGGTCGGCCTGCGCCCGCAAAATCTGGACCTGCGGGCCGCTGACTCGCCAATCACCGTTGATATTTCAGAGCGTTTGGGCGGCGTGGCCTATGACTATCTCAGAACCCCTACCGGGGAGCGGATTGTGGTTGAAACCAAGGGCGACGAAGCACAACCCACCGGCGCTCGGGTTGTGGTTGAATTCGACCCGGAGACCGCGATGTTCTTTGACCCCGAAACCGAAAAACGCCTGCGCTAGCGCGGCAATTCTGGGATCGGTCGGTGACCAGCCACGCGAGGGGCGTAGAGAAGCCGTTCAACATCGCGTTCGGGTGTCAATTTATCGAATAGCTAAAGGCGTATGGCGCGGCTGAGCGGTCATTGTTGGACCCGTCACGAACCTCGATAACATATCGCCCCGCTACCGGAATACCGGATGTGGCCGAAAAGCCTTCACCCCGGTTCGGCGCTGACTGCCAGTTGGTTATCAGGCGCCCCTGCCCGTCCAACACCCGAAAGGCCATATTCAGGTTGCTGGGCGAGTCGGTAAACCGCACGGTTATATCGCCCGGAAGGCTGGCATTGATTGCGTAAAAATCAACATCCCCCAGCGGCAGGATGCTTGCCCTGACCTCTGTTGCCGCCATTATTGGCGTGGCGTCTTCCACCGCGTTGTTTGGTTCGCCGCTGTCCAGCGTTTCGGTCAACCGGGCGGTGACCGAATAGGCATCCACCGCGCGGGCATTATTGGACCCGTCACGGACCTCGATAATATAGCCAGCCGGGCGGGGGAGATCGGCCCAGGCGCTGAAAGTCTCGCCTTTGTCAGGGGCGGATTGCCAGTTCCGGACCAGACGGCCCTGCTCATCGAGCACCCTGAAAGCCATATCCAGACCCGCCGGGGAGCCAGAGAATTCCACCTTCAACTCGCCCTGATGGTTGGCTGCAATCGCATAATAATCGACATCACCAATAGGCAGTATCGCCGCCTGCATCATCTGGTTGAGCGCTAGCGGTGTGGCATGTTCAATGCTGTTATTGAGTTCGCCCGGATCAGCGGTGGGGATAAACGAGATCACCATGCCGTAAGATTCCGCTGCCCGCGCATTGTTGGAGCCATCGCGCACCTCGACGATATAGGCACCGGGGGTGGCAATATCGGCCCAGCCACTAAACGGCACGCCAGATGTCGGCGCGGTTTGCCAATTGCGCACCAACCGACCCTGGTCATCCAGCACTCTGAAAGCCATGTTCAAATCAGCCGGGGAGCGATTAAAATCAACCGTTATCTGCCCTTGATGGGTGGTATTGACCCGATAATAGTCAACGTCTCCTAGCGGCAGGATGCTGGCCCAGACCTGCGCATCAAAAGCAGTTGGCGTGGCCGTGGCGATGTCATTATTCGGCTCCGCCGGGTCCAGCGTCGGGTTGAGCGAGGCCACCATTTCATAGGGCACGGCGGCCCTTGCATTGTTTGATCCGTCACGAACCTCGATGACATAGCTTCCCGGTGACGCAATGTCGGCTATCGCCAGAAAAATTTCTCCGTTAGCGGGGGCGGTTTGCCAGTTTTTGACCAGCCTGCCCGCATCATCAAGCACACGAAACGCCATGTTCAATGCGGTAGGGGATGCGGTGAAGTTCACGGTTATTTGCCCCTGCCTGCCAGCTTCGACCCTGAAATAGTCAACATCACCTAAGGGCAGAATGTTTGACGCCACCGCTTGATTCCAGCCAAGCGGCGTGGCTGTGGCCGATTCATCATTCGGCTCGGCAGGGTCAGCCGTGGGTATCAAGCTTGTTGTCATTGAATAGGTAGCGGGGGAAAAGGCGTTGTTGGACCCGTCCCGCACTTCGATAACATATTGTCCGGGCGTCTTAATATCGACCCATGCGGACCATGATGCACCAGTGGCGGGTGCGGTTTGCCAATTGCGAACCAAACGCCCGGCATCATCCAAGACGCGAAACGCCATATCTATATTGGCGGGCACGTTCGCAAAACTCACCGTCATTTCCCCCTGATGCGAAAAGGATACGGCATAAAAGTCTGCATCCCCATGCCGGTCGATGCTCCCGCTTACCTGATCACCGATTCCGATGGCGGTGGCGCTATCCGAAGTGTCGTTCGTTTCCGCCTCGGCAATGTGCACACCGGTTGGCCCTTGAATGGCGGGGGGGCGCGGCGCTGGTGACACCGGCGCGCCTGCGGCTGTCGGGGCCAAGCCACCGGGCTGCCTCTGTGGGTTCCCGTTTCCATTGCCGTTATTTGCCGTTGGCAGCTCGTTGCCTGTGCCATCTGCTGTCACGTCAGAGGAGAGCGGGCATTCAAAGGTGAAATTCCACTGTGTGCCGCTGGTTTGTTCGCAATTCGGGATAACCTCGACCGTGGCCACCGCCGCACCGGGTGGAATGCTGAACTCGAACGTGCCGGTGCCGCTGACACAGCCGGTGGTTTTTTGCACCCCGCCGACGGTCACATTCATCTGGTCTTTGATGCTATACATTTCCCAGCTAAACCCGGCCAGCCCGACAAATCCGCCGAGGTCTACTGTCACCCCGCCGCCTGCATCACCGCCCGCTTCCACTGCCGAATTGCACTGCGCCCCGACCTCGCCTTCCTCGATTACCGCAATCAGGCGGTAGCGGCTGACCGGCAACAAATACTCAGATTCGGTATCAAAATGAAACCCGATCTCGTCTTCAGCCCCGATTTCCGCATCCTCACGCACCGAAAACGCGGCGGTGATTTCCACCACCTCGCCGGGCTCAAGGTCTATATCGTTGGGTTCGATGCTTTCCAACACCAAATATTGCGCCGGAAGTTGCGGGCGCAGGTTGAGGCCAATCACAGGAAAGGCGGTGGTGTTTTCGACCCTGAAAATAATGGCATTGCCAAAACTGCCCGCTTTGAAATTCTCGCTGAATTCGATGATGTCCAGCGGCGGCAAGAAGCTGTTTTGGCTGGCAGGGCTGGCCTGTGCTTCAATCCGGGGCGCAACAGAAAGCAGCAAAAGCAATATCAGAGACGCATGCATCCGGCTGGCAACCAACATTCTAATGTTTATCGTCATCTTGCCCACTCCTCGCGTGCCTAGGGGTTGCCCGGTGTATCGCCGATTACCGCTGTCCGTGGCACCACCACAACACCGGCTCCGCAGCCGCAGATCTCTGCATCGCGCAAAATATTATCCAGCACTTGCTCACGAAGGGCCGCCACTTGCATCCGGATTTGCAGCTCCTTGCCAACGGTTGCGTAACTATCCATGGCGCCGTATCCGGCATTGGCCAAAATGGCCACGGCCTGCGCCCCAAGCCCGCCACCCATAGAGAACGCACCAAACAAAACATTCATGACGCTGCTTTCAATGAATTCCATGGCGGCACCTGATTGCAAAGCCGCAATCTGCGCTCTTTCCAAGGTTTCCAAATCCACCAACAGGCTGCGCATATAGGTGCCGTAACGCGCGGGTTGGTTTTGCTCCATCGCCTTGATCAGCGCCATTTCCCGCTTGAGAATTCCGGCATTCGCCCCCCCATATTCCGCCGCCCAGCCAAGCAATCCCGTTGAAGGCGGGGCGAGCCGTTGCGCCAGTATCCAGCCTAGACCGGTCCGGTAATCGCCACTGGACGCAAGCAACCAGTCTGTCGCTCCTGCGATCCGGTGGGTGTTTAAATCCAGCACACAGGCGCACCTGTAGGCGGCGACATCCATCACCAGCTGGGTCCGAAACACCTCAAGCAGTTGATCAGGCGAACTGCGATGGGCATTGAGCGCCGTGCCGATGGCGGTTGACAGCACTGATTCAGACATCAACCCTTTCAGGTCAGCGGCGGAAACACCGGCGGCCATCTGGTCCTTCCATGTCTGAAAAACCGCAGAATCGACCAAGCCGCGATAGCGCAATTCCATATCGATAAAGGCATAGCGCGCCATCAGGTTTTGCTCGGTTCCGGCTTGCAGGTATTGTGACTCGAGCGCCAAAACCCCCTGCCGCGCCTTTGGCAAAAGCTGGGAAACTCCGGCCGAAATGACACCTGCGGCAATATCCGAAATAATCGCGACCGGCACCGTGTCGAGCGCTATGCTCATCTGGTTGCTCTGCAAGGTGAGAATCTGAATCTGGGCAACATCGCGGAGCAACGCATCCGCGCACAGGTAATGGGCCCGCCCTTCAAACCCGGCATAGGTGCGCTGGGCACCCGCTAACGCGTTGCGATAGAGCCCCGGTGCCATGGCACCGTTAAACCAACCACGTTCAAACGCGCTCTGGTTTTGGAAGGTGATTTGCGATGCCATCAGCCAGCCAAGCTGGGTGCGGTAGGTGCCGGGCGGGGTCGCGAAGGCAGGATGCGGGGAGGTTGTGAAATAGCATTCCGGCGGGGCACGGTCAGCCGCGGTTTCTTCGGCATAGGAAGCCGACATCAGAAGCACAGACAGTAATGCCCCGATGAGGGCACGCGTTTTGAATTCGGAGCACAGCATAATAACCTCCTCGTGATTCTCCTCAAACTATATTCAAAAACCAGCCCGTGCGCGATATTGAGAGCTGCAAAAAGACAATGGGTCGCAGCATCATTGATCAGAAATGCAGTTGCCAGACTGCCAGACACCCGCAATTTTGCCGCCCAAAAAATGTATAAAATCCGCGCGGCTTTGCGGTGTGAGGTGGCCAAGGTCTTTTCCCCGCCCGATCAGTTTGGCCGGGATTGATGTTGCCATCGCCACGGCTTGGCCGAGGTCAAGCGTGGTAACCTGCATCATATGGAGAATGGCGGTGGCAAGGTCGAGATCGGCCCCGGCAAGGGTATTGTCGGGCAAGGTAAGGCGATGGTCACCGCGCTCTATACGGCGGCCATTGAGGAAAAAATGATCAATATTTGAGCCGGCGGTGGCCATGGCATCGCTGACCAGAAATATCTGGCCCGGCCCCTTTTTTGCGCGCAGGGCTGTGGCGATGCTGGCCGGGTGCACGTGCACCAGATCAGCAATCAGCCCCGCTGAAAGGTCGGCACAGCTCAGCGCCGCACCTACCAAACCTGGCTCGCGGTTGCCGAGCTGGCTCATGGCATTGAACAGGTGTGTAACACAGCGCACACCATGCTGAACCGCCTTCAGGCAATCATCATAGCCCGCATCGCTATGCCCGAGAGACAGCAGGATACCGGCATCGGCAAGCCGCTTTATCTGTTTCGGGGTGACGCTCTCCGGCGCGATTGTCATTTTGAGCAGCGGCAGCCGGGTGGCGGCTTCCAGTAAAAAGGCCTCATCATCGGCGTCCATTGCGCGGATAAGAGAAGGATCATGCGCTCCCTTGCGGGCAGGTGACAGGTGCGGCCCCTCCAGATGCAGGCCGATTATACCAGCCACCTTGCCGGAGATTGCCGCACTAACTGCGGCAACCGCGGCGCGAACTTGCGCGGGTGTATCGGTGATCAGCGTTGGCAATATCGACGTGGCCCCAAGCCCGGCATGTGCCCGCGCCATTATCTGCAAGGTTTCGACGGTGGGGGCATTGTTGAACATGACACCACCACCGCCATTGACCTGAAGGTCAACAAAACCCGGGATCAGCGTGCCGCCTGCCAGCAAAATTTGCTTGGCTTCAACAGGAATTTCCGACGCGGGCACAACGGCTTCAACCCGCGACCTACGCACGATAAGGGCATGGCCGCTGTGCATGGTGCTGCCATCAAAAATATGTGCGCCCATGTAGGCTGTTGCTTCTGTGCTCATACAGTCTCGGTCACTTTTTTCAGGTGGCGGGGGTTGTCCGGGTTGATTCCGCGCGCGGTGGCGACTTTTTCTACCATCGCATAGAAGGAGGTGATCAGGCTGATCGGGTCGGTCAGGGCGTGGTCGGTGCGGCAATGGGCGATGGCTTGGGCGTTTTTGACACGGCTTGAGGTAACAAAGACATTGGCACCTTTTGAAGCAATCTGGTCGGCAATATCGACCACGGCATTCTCGGCAGCATCGCCGGCGGCAAAGGCCAGCACCGGAAACCCCTCATCAATGATGGAAACCGGCCCGTGCAAAACTTCGGCCGAGGAATAACTTTCGGCATGAATTTGGCAAGTTTCCTTGAATTTCAGCGCTGCTTCATTCGATATTGCCCAAACCGGGCCGCGCCCCAGCGTGAAAAGCGAGCGGTCAGGGGTAATCGCTTCGCGCACTTCCGGCCAGTCAATCGCGGTGGCGATCTCCAGAACCTTGGGCAGATTATGGATGGCTTTGCGCAGATCGTCATCCCCGCGCCACTCGGCAAGCAGCAACAACCCGGCAACCGCCGAGGTCACGAAGGTTTTAGTGGCGGCAACGCTGATTTCCGGCCCGGCACGCATATCCAGCGCATAATCCGCCGCCGCGGCCAGAGGTGATTCCATGTGATTGGTGATCGCGACCGAGAGCGCCTTACCGCGGCGGGCTGCGTGGGCCATCTCCACAATATCCGGGCTTTGCCCCGATTGGGAAACCGAAAGGCACAAGCTACCGCCCAGTTTGAGCGAGGCACCGTAAATCGAGGCAACCGAAGGCCCGACCGACGCGACCGGCACCCCGAGCAAGAGTTCGGTGGCATATTTCAAATAGGTGCACACATGGTCCGATGAACCGCGCGCAACGGTCACCACAAAAGGGGGGTCAAGTGCGCGCACCGCCATGGCGGCGCTTTGTATTTTGTCGGTGCCGAGGCTGAGAAGGCGCTCAACAGCGACGGGTATTTCCAGAACCTCCTGTCGCATCAGGCTGGGGGAAGTGGTCATTGGCTGTCCTCTTTTGGGGCGAGTCTAAGCTCGGCAACGAAGTCATAGGCATCACCGCGATAGATGGATCGGGTAAATTCGGCGACCCGGCCAGAGGGCAAAAAAGAAATCCGCTCTATTGAAAGGCCCGCCGCGCCGGGGGCTACCCCCAATAGCGCGGCATCATCCTCATTCAGGTTGACCGCCGATATTTTCTGCGCCGCGCGGTCAGGCCGGTTTCCATCCCTGCCCAAAACCTCATACAGCGATCTGGTAACCGCGATGGGGTTTGGCAGAACGTCTGGCGGCAGCGACGCGCGCTCAATCGCCATGGGCCGCCCGCCCGCCACCCGCAACCGGGCAATGCGGGATACAGACTCGCCCGCTTGCAGGCCAAGGTTTTTTATCTCCTCTGGCGAAGGCAGGAAAACGCCGCGCTCAAGCCAGTGTGATTCGGTATCCATGCCGCGCCGCGCCATGTCCTCGGTGAAGGAGGTAAGGCGGGAGAGGGATTGCTCGACCCGTGGTGCCGCGTCAGCAACAAAAGACCCCGAACCCTGCTGCTGGATAACCGCACCCTTATCGACCAATGCGCTCATCGCCTTGCGCACCGTCACCCGGGATAACCCGGTCAGGGCAGCGATTTCACGCTCCGGCGGCAGCGAGGCATTGGGCAGCAGAATTTCAGTTGCGATACCTTCTTCAATGCGCTTTTGAAGCCGTTTATAGCGCGGCCCCCCAGTGGCATCGAGCCAGTCTGTCGGGTTGAGGAACGCCGAAAAACTCATGCTGCTACCTGCTGCGCATAGCAATCAAAAGCTGTGCATTTCATATAGGCTAACCCATCAAAATTGCATTCTGCAAGCCCGGTTCCGGCGCTTGACCAAAGGCACTGACCATGTGGCGCATGGGGCATTCGGCACGCTGTGGTACCGCGATTGGCCGTGAAACCGTCATATGTGCTCGATACTCGCATAAGATACCTTTACAATACCAATGAACGAATTGAAAGGCTTTTGATGCCCAGGTCAGCCATATAATGGCCGGATTCAGAAAAAGCTAGACAAAAGGTATTATAAAGGTATTATTCTAGAAATTCGAGGGAGAATCACGTATGCGGCTACCGCAGACCGAATCACAGCATCAATCCGCCAGCGGTTTGGACACGTTGCCGGATGCGGAAATCCTCGGCATGCTGCTTGACGGGCAGACCCGGGCGCTGGCGTCTCTTGCCTCTTCCCTCCCCGAGATTGGCGCCGGGGCCGCGTTGATGGCACAAACCATCGAGGCGGGCGGTCGTCTTGTTTATGCGGCGGCAGGGTCCTCCGGCCTGATGGCGCTTGCCGATGCGGCAGAATTGAGTGGCACGTTCGGGCTTGCCCCCGGGCAGATTGTTATTCTTATGGCTGGAGGCTTGCCGGTGGATGCGCGTATGCCGGGCATTACCGAGGATGATGTGGCAGATGCGGCACACGCCGCGGCCATCATTCGGGCAACCGATCTTGTGATCGCGCTGAGCGCCAGCGGCTCAACGCCCTATCCGCTGACCATTGCCCTCGTCGCCCGCCAAGAAGGCGCGCGCGTCATCTGTATTTCGAATAATGCGACGGCGCGGTTATTCGCCCATGCGGACGTGGCTATCTGCGCCGCGACCCCGCCCGAGGTCGTTGCCGGTTCTACCCGGCTTGGCGCTGGCACCGCGCAAAAGGCGGCACTGAATATGATGTCCACCCTGATGGGCATTCGGCTTGGCCATGTTCATGACGGGTTGATGGTCAATCTGGTGGCCGATAACACCAAGCTACACGCCCGCGCGGTCGATATGATCATGCAAATTGCGGCAGTTGATGGCGGCACCGCGCGCGATTGCCTTCAGCGGTCTGGCGGCATGGTTAAAAACGCTGTGCTGATGGCCGCGGGGGCCACAGCGGAACGCGCCACCACATTATTAGACGACTCAAAAGGACACCTGCGCGCCGCTCTGGCGCGTTTGTAATGCCGGTGAGGTTCACCGGAAGATGAAGATCATAGAAAGGGAGAAAACTATGAAAATGAATAAAATCGGCCTGGCGCTTTTGGCGTCCACCATTCTGGGCAGCGCGGCGATCGCCCAGGATGTTACCCTAAGGATTGAAAGCTGGCGCAATGATGACCTGACCCTGTGGCAGAACACCATTATTCCGGCATTCGAAGCTGAAAACCCCGGCATCAAGGTGATATTCGCACCGTCAGCACCAGCAGAATACAACGCGGTGCTGAATTCCAAGCTCGATGCGGGCTCCGCCGGTGATCTGATCACCTGTCGGCCGTTTGATGCCTCGCTGGCGCTTTACGAGGCCGGCCAACTGACAGACCTTTCAGACCTCGGCGGCATGGCGAACTTCTCGAATGTGGCCAAATCCGCCTGGCAGACAGATGATGGCGCGGCCACTTTCTGCGTGCCGATGGCCTCGGTTATCCACGGTTTCATCTACAACAAAGATGCCTTTGACGAGCTTGGCCTTTCCGTGCCGGTTACCGAAGATGAATTCTTCGCGGTGCTGGACGCCATCAAGGCCGATGGCAGCTATATTCCTATGGCGATGGGCACTAACGATCAATGGGAAGCCGCCACCATGGGCTATAACAACATTGGCCCGAACTACTGGAATGGCGAAGAAGGCCGTTTGGCCCTGATCGCGGGCGACCAGAAGCTGACCGACCCGCAATGGGTAGCACCTTACGCCACTCTGGCACGTTGGGCTGCCTATCTGGGTGACGGTTTTGAAGCCCAAACCTACCCTGACAGCCAAAATCTCTTTACGCTGGGGCGTGCGGCTATCTATCCTGCGGGCAGCTGGGAGATCAGCGGTTTTAACGCGTTGGCCGATTTCGAAATGGGGGCCTTCAAGCCGCCGGTGCAAAATGCGGGTGACGAGTGCTACATCTCTGATCATACCGATATCGCGATGGGTCTGAATGCTGCCAGCCCCAATGCCGAAGCGGCGCGGGTGTTTCTTGACTGGATGGGCACTTCCGAGTTCGCATCAATTTACGCCAACGCATTGCCGGGCTTCTTCTCGCTTTCCAGCCACGATGTCGCCATGGAAGACCCGCTGGCGCAGGAATTTGTTTCCTGGCGCGGTGAATGTCAGTCAACGATCCGGTCAACCTACCAGATCCTTTCACGTGGCACGCCAAACCTCGAAAATGAAACCTGGGGTGCCTCGGCTGCCGCGATCAAAGGCACCAAAACCCCTGAGGAACTGGGTGCCGACCTGCAAGCGGGCCTGGCCAGCTGGTATGCGCCACAGCAATAACAAGCGCACCGTCCGGGCAAGGCAGCTTGCCCGGACATCTACCTAGGGGGGAACCGGATGACGACGATCATAAAAAAGCCGCGCTTTCGCTGGCATATCCTCATTTTTCTGGCGCCTGCGGTGCTGGTCTATACCGCCATCATGATCTTCCCGCTTTTCAACACCTTGCGTCTGGCGCTTTATAGCGAGGTCGATCAAATCCGCGTATTCACAGGGCTGGATAATTTCCGTACCCTGTTTGGTGACCCGCGCTGGTCCGAAAGTTTCTGGAACGCGCTCGGCAACAATTTCTGGTTCTTTCTGGTGCATATGCTGGTGCAGAACCCTATCGGCATTTTACTTGCCGCCATTCTGAGCCACCCGCGTCTGCGATTTTCCGCCCTTTACCGCTCAGCCATTTTTGTGCCGACCATCCTGTCTTTCGTCATCGTTGGCTTTGCATGGAAGCTGATCTTGTCTCCAATCTGGGGGATTGCGCCCGATATGCTCGACGCCATCGGGCTAAAATTTCTTTATGCGCCGTGGTTGGGCAAGGAAGAATACGCGCTAACCACACTGGCACTGGTGTCTGTCTGGCAATTTGTCGGCATTCCGATGATGCTGATTTATGCGGCGCTTTTGTCGATCCCCGAGGAGGTTCTGGAAG
>Ga0316205_10003363_pt1 | contig 15238 bp, 16 predicted proteins | sample 3monthpyrite_MG_FD_204941 | JGI IMG/M metagenome (GOLD analysis project Ga0316205, IMG submission 204941) | Microbial mat bacterial communities from mineral coupon in-situ incubated in ocean water Damariscotta River, Maine, United States -... | ecosystem: Environmental > Aquatic > Marine >... | reverse complement strand
GATGGCGTTACCAAATTACTCTGTGAAGAACAAACGCAATGCTCAAAATTTAGCTGAAGTGCAGATAATCAACAAAACAGTACGTTCATTAGTTTGTTATGTTGCTATTGATGGTCAAAAAATATTTTTCCTCCTAAAATCTTATGAGCAGTCAAAATGGTATAAAGCAACGCATCCAGGTTTTAACTACAGCCATTTCAGCACCTGGTGTGATTATTTATATATGCACCCTGAGTATGCACCGAAAAAAAACTAGCAACCACACCAACACTTAACATTTTACTAAGGCATTAGCTTTTAGTTATATTTACCAGAAAATAGCTGATTTCACTCTAAAACAAATAGCAGAAAACAAAACCTATTGATAAATAACAATAATATTATGGAATGTTTGTTGCTATATTACACACAATCTTAAACAGTATTATTTATTCAACTTGATATAAAATAAGGAAGTAAAATGAGAGCAATTGGTAATTTAATTTGGTTTGTTTTTGGCGGCATCTTTATGGGGCTAGCGTGGTGCTTTTTTGGGTTGTTAGCTTTTATCAGCATTGTTGGCATTCCTTGGGGTAGATCTTGCTTTGTTATCGCTGGCTTTTCCTTTTTTCCGTTTGGCAAAGAAACTATAGCGCGTGATGAACTAACGCAATATGAAGACATTGGCACGGGCGGCTTAGGAATGCTAGGTAATATCATCTGGTTCATTTTTGCTGGCTTTTGGTTGGCAATAGGGCATGTACTTTCAGCTATTGCCTGTTTTATTACCATTATAGGTATTCCGTTTGCTATACAACATTTAAAGCTTGCCGGAATATCATTGGCTCCTATCGGTAAAACGGTTGTTGATAAAGAAGTAGCCGCCGCTGCTCGTGAAGCAAATGCTCAAGATGAAGTTGAATACATTAGAGCAAATAGGTAACAGGGCTTTTAAGCTTAGCTAACTTTTTGGCTTAACAAGCACTTTCTAAAGACTGTGGTTGTTAAGCCTTTTTAAGTTGTCTTGATAATTCAAAGTCAAACTCATCAGGAAACAATACTAAACCTTCTTCAGCTTGATTAGGAAAAGCTACTATTGCCAGTTCATCTTCCTGCAAACCTATTGTCCAACGACTTTGCCATTCGTTTAATGATATGCCCTGGGCGGTACATTCATGCCAATCATCTGTTATCCAACTTTCAGCGAATTCTTTACTTGGCCAAACAGGTACACAGTCTTCATCATCGCTATTTAGCATCATGCAGCCGTGTTCATCGACTAAAATCCAAATTTCTCGATTTTCAATAACGGTTTCAAGTAAATACTTAAGTCGCTTGTGCTCATCGTACTTTTCAATGGCATCAATTGATTTAGGGGTTAAGGTCATAATGGCAAGTTAAATAAAAAGGAAAACACTATAACACTAAGGTATCTGATGAGGAACAAATGATACGGACAAATAGAGCTGAAACTAATCTAAAAAGCGACCACTCAATAGAGTTGGTCGCTTTAGTATTTGCTGATGTGTTTTCCATTATACAAAATAAAAACCTTGAAATTCAATAACTTACTCAACCGTCACACTTTTCGCTAGGTTCCTAGGCTGATCAACATCTGTACCCTTAATTATCGCAACATAATACGATAACAACTGTAAAGGTAAGGTGTAAACAATTGGTGCAATCAGCTCATCACAAACAGGTACATCAATTACTTTCATGGTGTCATCACTAGTGAAATTCGCTTTGCTATCGGCAAATACATACATTAAACCACCACGAGCGCGTACTTCTTCTACATTTGATTTAAGTTTTTCAATTAAATCATTTTGCGGCGCTACCACAATTACTGGCATTTCAGCGTCAATAAGCGCTAAAGGTCCATGTTTTAATTCGCCAGCAGCATAGGCTTCTGCATGAATATAAGATATTTCTTTTAGCTTAAGTGCGCCTTCCATTGCAATTGGGTATTGATCGCCACGACCTAAGAATAAGGCGTGGTTTTTATCTGCAAAATCTTCTGCTAAGTCTTCAATTGAAGAAGCAAGAGCTAACACTTCATCTAATTTTGCCGGTAGTGTCATTAACGCTTGTGCTATTTCAGTTTGCTTGTCGGTTGACATGCCGTGGTGTTGCCCTATAGCTAAGGTCATCATCATTAAACCCACTAGTTGTGTGGTAAAAGCTTTAGTAGATGCAACGCCTATTTCTGCGCCAGCTTTGGTCATAAAGGCTAAGTCAGACTCGCGCACTAATGATGATCCGGCAACATTACAAATAACTAAGCTTGACTGATAGCCTATTTCTTTGGCTAAACGTAATGCGGCTAGAGTGTCAGCAGTTTCACCTGACTGTGAAATGGTAACAATAAGTGAATTTTTTGGTACGAACGACTTACGGTATCTAAACTCACTGGCTATTTCGATATTACAAGAAACACCTGCAAGTTCTTCTAACCAATAACGCGCCACCATGCCTGAGTGGTAGCTAGTACCACAGGCAATAATTTGTACATGTTCGATACTTTTAAATATTTCATCCGCACCATCACCAAAGGTGTTTACATCTAACACACCTGCAACTAAACGCCCTTCTAATGAGTTTCGAATAGCAGTAGGTTGCTCGTATGTTTCTTTTAACATGTAATGGCGATATTCACCTTTATCACCGGCATCATTGGTGGCTTCAGTTTCTTTTATTTCGCGCTCAACGCTATTACCATTTAAGTCAATCACGTTAACTTCAAAGCGCGTTACTTCAGCAACATCACCTTCCTCTAAAAATGAAAAACGGCGCGTTACCGGTAAGAGTGCCATCATATCTGATGCGATGAAATTCTCACCTAAACCATAACCAATCACTAGAGGGCTACCAGAGCGAGCAACAACAATACAGTCTTTATCGCGTGCATCCATCACTACAGTGCCATACGCACCTTCAAGTTGTTTTACCGTTTTTTGAACTGCTTCAAGTAAAGTAGCACTGGTTTCTAATTCATGGTGAACAAGGTGAGTGATTACTTCTGTATCTGTTTGAGAAATAAATTCATAGCCTAAACTTTGCAAACGAGTGCGTAATTCATCATGGTTTTCAATAATACCGTTGTGAACTACAGCAATAGTGTTATTAGATAAATGTGGGTGAGCGTTTACTTCGCTTGGAGAGCCATGAGTTGCCCAACGTGTGTGAGCAATACCTGTACCACCATTTAATGATGAATCTTGCAGTGCTTGAGCAAGTTCTTGTACTTTTCCTAAGCGTTTAACACTGACTAACTGATTTTGTTGATCTATTGTGGCAACGCCTGCTGAATCATAACCACGGTACTCTAAACGTCTTAGCCCTTCGACCAAAATATCTGCTACGTCACGTTGTGCTACTGCACCTACTATTCCACACATAGTATTTATCCTTTATTTTTTAATTAGTTGCTTTGGCGCATATTAAGTTTACGCCTTGGGCTACTAGCTGCGTTCTTACTGATTCAGGTAATGCATCATCAGTAATGAGGGTGTGTATTTGCTGCCAACCTAATTCTAAGTTAGGTATTTTTTTAGCTATTTTGTCTGATTCAACCATAACGATAACTTCTCGTGCTACTTCTGCCATAACACGGCTCAAGCCAATTAATTCGTTAAAAGTAGTAGTGCCGCGTTCAATGTCGATGCCATCAGCGCCAATAAAAAGCTGGTCGAAATCATACGATCGTAAAACCTGTTCTGCAACTTGTCCTTGAAATGCCTCTGAATTTGCATCCCAAGTACCGCCAGTCATCAATAAGGTTGGTTCATTTTCTAGAGCGTGAATTTCATTGGCAATACTTAAGGCATTTGTCATCACAACCAAGCCTTTTTTACTTTCTAATTCAGCAACTAATGCCGATGTTGTTTGTCCGCTATCAATAATAATACGATTATGATCACGCACTAAGGTTGCGGCATGTTTAGCTATAGTTTGCTTTAATTTAGAAAGCTTTTCACTTTTTGGCTCGGTTATTTCACTTGGCAAGGCAATTGCGCCACCGTAACGACGTAACAGTAACCCGCTATTTTCTAGTGCTGCCAGATCTTTTCTGATAGAAACTTCTGAAATATCAAACTGTTTAGCTAAGCTATCAACACTCACTTCACCTTTAAGATTAAGCTCTGCAATGATGCGATGTCGGCGTTGTTGAGTATTTCTTTTAGACATGATTTTTTAGGTATATTGATAGTTAACTTTCATTTTGGTTGTTATTATGTTTCAAATCGAAAGGTAATGCAATAAAACGATAATTTACTTGGTAAGAAGTTTGGTATATTTCGCTGTTTTTTTGAAACTGCTTGCGGCTTGTTGTAAGCGCTTAACAATATCTTTATCAGTAGCTTTATTAATGGCGATAAAACTATTGCGCTGATTTTTGGGTGATATTGTTTGATAACTAATAGCAACATTAGCTTTTCCAATGGCGATCAGGTTATCTTGAACATTATTTGGGTCTGCATACACTAAATCAACTCGACCATTGGCAAGTAAATTAACCATATGTTTATCATCTGCAACGGTATAGAGATTGTTGCCTTGTGAAAAACCCTGCGAAATAAGCTCATTGTATTCTGCCGAACCTAACACCACAGCAATTAATTTTGTTTTCGCCTGCTCAATATTCTCAATATGATTTTCTGGTCTAGATTCCAATGAAACAAACACTCGAGCTAATTGACTAACTTTAATCAACCAATGAAAATAAGCTTCACGTTCAGGTGTTCTTATCATACTCAAAATTAAGGTGTTGGGGTTATTTTTAGCGGTTGAAAAAGCTCGCGCCCAAGGCATAAATGAAACGTTAGCTTTCAGGCTTGCTGTGTTTAAAATAGCATTTAGGATCTCAATCGTTGGACCTTTATTCTCACCATTTTCTCGATACTGAAGTAAATGGTGTTCGCTGGCAACTACCCGTAAAGCAACCTTTGGCTCTTTTGCAAAAGAGCCAAAGGAGAGGCTAACAAACACTATGATTAGAGAGGTATTTAATTTAAACAACATGAAATTGAGTATAGCTCTTTTCGAAAAAAGTACGATATAGCCTATTGTTTAACGGGTCTAGGCCAATTTTTAATATTACGCTGCTTACCACGGGCAACCGCTAAGTCATCTTTTTCAACTTCTTTGGCTATAACAGATCCTGCGCCAACCGTAGCGGTTTCACCAATAATCACGGGCGCAACCAATGAGCTATTTGAGCCGATAAAAGCATTATCATTAATAATAGTTTGTGATTTATTAACACCATCGTAGTTACAAGTAATAGTGCCTGCGCCTATATTTACGTTTTTGCCGATAAGCGTATCACCAAGGTAGGTTAAATGCCCTGCTTTGCTGCCTGCACCTAAGGTGGTTTTTTTCATTTCAACAAAGTTACCCACATGGGAATCTTTGTGCATAGTAGTTCCTGGACGAATACGGGCAAATGGCCCTGCAGAGCAACTTTCGCCAATAGTGGCATTTTCAATAATGGTATTCGGTTTTATTTCAACATTATTACCAACAACGCAATTTTTAAGAATACAGTTTGCACCAATAGTAACATCATTACCCAGCTCCACGTTTCCTTCAAAAATACAATTGATGTCAATACTTACTTCACTACCAATAATCAACGAACCTCTAATATCAATACGAGCAGGATCGCGTAAGCTAGCACCAGCAATCATTAATTCTTCGGCCATACGCGCTTGATAAGCACGCTCTAGTGAGGCAAGTTGTACGCGACTATTAGCCCCTTCTACTTCAATTTCTGTTTCTGGGTGCGCTGTAGCAATAGCTTTACCTTCGTTATGAGCTGTGGCAATAATATCAGTCAAATAATATTCACCTTGGGCATTTTCATTTGAAAGGCCGCTTAACCAACGTTTTAAATCGCCACCATTGGCAAGCAAAATACCGGTGTTAGCTTCATTAATTGTCAACTGTTCTGGGCTAGCATCTTTTTGTTCAATAATACCAACAACTTGATCAGCCTCTCTCACAATGCGTCCATAACCCGTCGGATTCGCTAAATGCACTGTTAACAGTGCCATACCATTGTCGGGCTTAGCTTTCAGTAAAGATTCTAAGGTTGAAACCTTGGTTAAAGGGACATCACCGTAAAGAACCAAAACATCTTCATCATCTTTTAAAAATGGTGACGCTTGATCAACTGCATGGCCAGTACCAAGTTGTTCTGCTTGCTCAACAAACGTTAAATCATCACCTGAATTATCATCGGTTAAAGCAGCTTTAAGCATTTCACCACCAAAACCATAAACCACGTAAATATTTTTTGCACCTAAATGACGAGCGCTATTAATAACATGAGCTACCATAGGCTTATCAGCTACAACGTGCAGCACTTTAGGTAAAGAGGAGCGCATACGAGTACCTTTACCCGCAGCAAGAATAACAACAGAAAGTGACATGAAAAATCCATTCAGTTCAAATTTAAGAGAATGGATCTATTGTAACCAAGTTTAATCTAGCATTGCCATAGCTAATACAGAATGGTTTGTGTTTTAGATAACTTAACTAACTTAATTAGCAATCAAACCTACATCTAAGGCTTCAAACCAATCAAGAAAGCGTTGAACGTTATCGCCTTTAAAAATTCGCCCATGTTGTGGACACATCATCTCAACATCAAGTTTACGAACACGGTGCACCCAATCATTTTTAGCGGTATTGGAGGGCATCCAACGTTGGTGGAACATTTTCATTTTACCAATATGTTCATCAAAATCTTCGACAAATAAAGGCGCGTCAACTGATTCTAGCGCTGCACCAATATCGCCACTCATTAATATTTTTGCTTCACTATCATAAACATTAAAATTGCCTGATGAATGCAAATAATGCGCAGGAATAAAATCGAGGGAAACATTATCTAATTTCAAGCTATTACCTTCATCAGGAATTGCTGAATAAGTAATACTTTTCATGCCAAAATGTCGAATAAAGCTCTCCCATAACCAAGGAGAATGTAAAGTTGCTGAAGGTAGCGCCTGATCCCACAAACCTAAAGAAGAAATAATATCGGGATCTTGATGTGAAGCGAATAGGTGGGTGATTTTATCTGATGGTACTTGTTTTATCACTGCTGATAACATAGCTGAAAAAAGTTCAATGCCACCGGGATCCATTAATAAGGCATTGTTTTTAGTGATTACAATATATTGATTAGTATCAATTATTTGTTCTGGTTTTTCGTCATCACGACCAAACATTAACCAAGTATGTGAGCCGTTTTCAAATAATTTATGGGTTTTCATTTTTCGTCCTTACTTTTCTTATTTTTCCAGTACTTTAATTACTTAGTGTTAGTATTCTTCTAGGGTAGAAACCATTTGTTGAGAATATTTAATATGATCTTTTATTTGCCCGGCTGCACCTTCAACATTATCGGCTACATTAATCAGCGCTTCTTGATATTGATCGCCAGCTTGGGAAGCCTCTACCCGAGATAAAGTAGCTAAAATTACCGCATTACGTAATTCACTACTTAACATAGCTAACTCATCACTTAACTGATCAATTTGCTTATTATATTTAGTATTCAACGCTTGCTGAGTCTCTTCACAAAGTTCAAGCTGAGAGTCTAAACTGCCTATAAAAGGTGACTCTTTTGCTTTTTTATAAACTAGATGAAAATGCTCAATTGCATCATCAGCCCGCACTTTGTCTGCTGAAGTTTGACTTAGCCTCGAAGCAAGTAAATTAATTTTTTTTGAAGAAGAAATTGTTATTTCTGCAAGTCGGTCAATAAAATCAGTTAACGGCCTAAAGCCCGCTGCTCTTTCACCTGCTCGTAATGCTACCGCTCTTGCATTACTAGCAGTTAAAGAAAGTCGCTGTGCAATATGAGTAGCTTGATCTAGTTTTGCCGCAATTTCAGCGACAGAAACAAAGTAATTGGTTGTTGGATCAGACATTTAGAATCACTATTTTTCCCTAATAATGTTTAACTATAGAACAGATATTCATTATTGTTAGTGATCACAATAAAATTACCAAAAATATTTTCCCTCTTTAAAACCTACAATAAAAACTTGCACATCATGAGTGCAAAAATAACCCGTCTCGCCCTTTGATTAAGCATTTCATAAATATCACCACATTTACTAATATCAACTAAATACATTAAAAACATAATCTTACCTGTAGTTTTATCATTTGGTACATTCTTTGCGATAGCTTTGCCAATGATACACATGAGAGTGGTAAGCAAAGATGAGTTCAAAAATTAAAGTAGTGGTGATAGGCAACGGCCCCGTAGGTCACAATTTCTTAGAGTATTTAGTTGAAAGCGGTAGCAGTGCTCAATATCAAGTCACTGTTTTTGGTGAAGAGCCTTTACCTGCCTATGATCGTGTGCACTTAACCAGTTGGTTTAAAAATCAAGATGTTGCTGATATAAATATGGTGACCGATGGTTTTTATCCTAATAATAACTTCACTCTACATTCTGGCGATAAAGTAACCTGTATTGACCGTAGTAAAAAAGTCGTGATTTCAGCGTCAGGATTAGAAGTTAGCTACGATAAAATAATTCTCGCAACTGGCTCGTTTCCTTTTGTTCCGCCTGTGCCTGGTCATCAACGCGATAACATTTTTGTTTATCGTACCATTGAAGATCTAGAAAAAATTACCGCAGCCGCTAAAACAGCAAAGGTTGGTGCTGTTATTGGGGGCGGTTTACTCGGACTTGAAGCAGCCAAAGCCTTAATGGATTTAGATTTAAAAACACATGTTGTTGAATTTGCTCCACGATTAATGGCCGTACAAGTTGATGATGGCGGCGGCGCTATGTTGCGCAAAAAAATTCAAGATTTAGGTGTTAGTGTTCATACACAAAAGAATACCCAGAACATTGGTGACGGTGATAACACAGTCCATAAAATGAGTTTTGCCGATGGTGAAGAGTTAGAAACCGATATTATCGTGTTTTCTGCCGGCATTCGTCCTCGCGATGAACTTGCTCGCCAAGCGGATTTAGCCATGGGTGAACGCGGTGGTGTCGTTATTAATAATAACTGTTTAACCTCAGATAAAGACATTTATGCCATTGGTGAAGTTGCCCTTTGGGATAATAAGATTTTTGGTTTAATTGCCCCCGGTAACGCCATGGCGCATGCTGCTGTTGATCATTTAACCGGAACGGGCACTAGTGAATTTGCTGGTGCTGATATGAGCACAAAGCTCAAGCTGATGGGGGTTGATGTTGCCTCAATTGGCGACGCTCATGGAAATACCCCTAATGCTCGAAGTTATACCTATGTTAATGATCGTGAAGAAGTTTATAAAAAAATAGTGGTCAGTGAAGACGATAAATACTTGCTCGGTGCGGTATTAATAGGTGATGCCGCTGAATATGGCTCGTTATTGCAATTTATGCTTAATAAAATGGAATTACCGAGCGAACCAGAGGGGTTAATTTTGCCCAGTGTTGATGGTTCATCTGCTGGTATTGGCGTTGATGCCTTGCCTGATTCTGCAGTGCTTTGTTCTTGTATGAATGTTAGTAAAGTTGATGTGGTCGATGCTGTACAAGCGGGCGCTTGTGATATGGCGGCCATAAAATCATGCACTAAAGCCGCTACTGGTTGTGGTGGTTGTACCGCACTAGTAACACAAGTATTAAATAATGAACTAGAAAAACAAGGAGTTGAAGTAAATACCGACCTTTGCGAGCATTTTGCTTATACCCGCCAAGATTTATATAACATTGTTCGTGTTGAAAAAATTAAAACTTTTGATGAATTATTAGCAAAACACGGCACAGGTTTAGGTTGTGATATTTGTAAGCCTACCGCCGCATCAGTGCTTGCTACTGTTTGGAATGATCATGTGCTTGACGACAAACTGCATGGTTTACAAGATACTAATGACTATTATATGGGTAATATGCAAAAAGATGGCACTTACTCTGTGGTTCCTCGTGTAGCTGGTGGTGAAATCACTCCTGACAAGCTCATTGTATTAGGTGAAGTCGCTAATAAATACAACTTATACACCAAAATTACTGGTGGTCAGCGAATTGATTTATTTGGTGCTCGTAGCGAGCAACTTCCATTGATTTGGCGTGAATTAGTTGATGCTGGTTTTGAAACGGGTCACGCCTATGGCAAATCCCTTCGTACGGTAAAATCTTGTGTTGGTTCTACATGGTGTCGCTATGGCGTGCAAGACTCAATGGCTATGTCTATTTTATTAGAAAATCGCTATAAGGGTTTGCGTTCCCCTCATAAGTTAAAAATGGCTGTTTCTGGCTGTACTCGTGAATGTGCCGAAGCGCAAAGCAAGGATGTTGGCATTATTGCTACTGAAAATGGCTGGAACATGTATGTTTGTGGTAATGGTGGCATGAAGCCTCGTCATGCTGATTTATTCGCCTCTGATTTAAGTGATGTTGATCTAATTAAATACATAGATCGCTTTTTCATGTTTTATATACGTACTGCCGATCGTTTACAGCGTACTTCAGTTTGGATGGATAATATGGAAGGAGGTCTAGAGTATTTAAAATCAGTGATTATTGATGACAAGCTTGGTTTAGCTACTGAACTAGAGCAAGAGATGTCTAATGTAATTGGCACTTATCAATGCGAATGGAAAACAACCATAGATGACCCAGTTAAAATGAAACGTTTCGAGCATTTTGTTAATAGTAAATTGCACGACGACAATGTTATTTTCACCACTGAACGCGAACAAATACGCCCTGCTGCTGCCTTAGAAAAAAAAGCAGACATCGCTGTTAAAATATCATAAAGAGAGTAAAGAATAATGACAATTACATCATCAAATTTCACACAAAACACGCAATGGTTCGACATTTGTGCTCTAACAGATATTTTGCCTAGTATGGGTCGTTGTGCGTTGTTTAATAACAAACAAGTGGCTATTTTCAGAGTGGCGGATTCAACTAGTACCGATAAATTTTACGCTATAGATAACTACTGCCCTTTTAGTCATGCCAATACCTTATCTCGTGGCATTACCGGTAGCCTTGATGGCAAAACCGTTATTGCCTCGCCACTTTATAAACAACACTTTGATCTAGCAACTGGTATATGCCTTGAAGATGATAGTATTAAAGTAAATACATACTCTGTACGCCTTGATGGCGAAACCATTCAGCTTGCCGCTTAAGGAGTCAACATGAATTATAGTTATTACACCGCAGACGTTTTTACTGAGCAGGCTTTTCATGGAGTACCTTTGCCAGTATTCCCTGATGCAACAGGTTTATCCGCTGAAAAAATGCAACAAATCGCTGGAGAGTTAAGCACTTCAAGCACCATTTTCTTATCTTCAAACAAGGATGAAACTAGTCACGATATTCGTGTTTTTTCAAAAGAAAAAGAACTCCCCGCAGGAGTACATACAGTTTTAGCGGCCAGTTACATTCTAGCCAAAACCAAAGCGGTAATATTAGCAGAGCAGCACACGCTAATTAATTTAAAGTCGTCATTAAAGGATCATGAACAAGCCGTGAAAAGCTATGTTTCAAAGAATAATGATGGTGATGCCGGTTTAGTACAACAAACCTATGATACTCATGCCGCCATTGACTATTACACGCCAACAACCGAAGAATTAGCGGCAATGTTATCTCTTAGCCCTTCAGATATTGGTTTTGATAACTACCGACCATTAATTGTTTCTTGTGGGGTACCTTATTTAATAGTACCAATAAAATCTTATACTGCCATTCGTGAAGCCAAATTTAATGAGGCCGCTTGGAGTAACTCCTCTGCGCCAAGCTCATTAGCACAAGAAATACTACTTTTTGCCAATAACACAGATGAAAACCCTGCTGATTTTCATGCCCGCTTATTAGGGCCTGCAATTGCTCATCATGAAGATCCCCCCATTGGTGGCGCTATTGCCGCTTTTGCTAATCACATTTGCGCCCATAAGCACATTCAAGTAGGTACTCATGTATTTGGTATTCAGCGTGGTGCTAATGACGCCCGTAAAAGTATGTTTTATGTAGAAATGGATAACCAACAAAGCAACGATTTAACCATACGTGTTGGCGGTTATGCAGTTTTGATGAGTGAGGCGAGTATTAACGTAAACTAACTCAACAAAATGAGCATAAAAAAACGCCCTGTTATTAATTACTATAAGTAAAAATAACAGGGCGTTTTTATTTGTACACTAAACCTTGGCCAGTACTTTAAGCGTTAACGCTTAAATATAAACTAGTTCTTTTTATTAGTCGCTTGAATAACACGTAATTGTGCTACTGCACGAGCTAATTCAGCAGCAACAGCAGCATAGTCAACATCAGCATTGTTTGCATTCATGTTTTCTTCAGCGCGTTGTTTAGCTTCTAAAGCAGCTTCTTCGTTCAATTCATCAGCACGACAAGCAACATCTGCTAGTACAATAACTTGATTTGGTTGAACTTCTAACATACCACCTGAAAGATAAATAACTTCTTCGCTATCATCTTCTTTGGTAATTAATGCCATACCCGGTTTTAGTGAGGTTAATAAAGGTGCATGACCAGGCATAATACCTAACTCACCTTCACTACCTGTGATCTGTAATGATTTAATGCTACCTGAAAATAAACTTTCGTGTGCACTAACAACATTTAGATTTACTGTAAATAATGCCATTTGACTCGTCCTCTAATAGCGTAAGTACCTAAATATTTTAGGTACTTACTAGATGATTACATCTTGTTAGCTTTCTCTACGGCTTCTTCAATAGAACCAACCATGTAGAACGCTTGCTCAGGCATATCATCATATTCACCAGCTAAAATGCCTTTAAAGCCTGCGATGGTGTCTTTTAATGATACATACTTACCTGGAGAACCTGTAAATACTTCAGCAACGAAGAATGGCTGAGATAAGTAACGTTGGATCTTACGTGCGCGAGATACAGTTTGCTTATCTTCTTCAGATAACTCATCCATACCTAAGATGGCGATGATATCTTTCAATTCTTTGTAACGTTGTAATACCGATTGTACACCACGAGCTACTTCATAATGCTCAGCACCAACCACTAATGGGTCTAACTGGCGAGAAGTAGAATCTAATGGGTCAATCGCTGGGTAAATACCTAGCTCAGCAATAGAACGAGAAAGTACTACAGTTGCATCTAAGTGAGCAAAGGTAGTTGCAGGGCTTGGATCGGTCAAATCATCGGCAGGTACGTATACCGCTTGGATTGAAGTGATTGAACCTTTATTAGTTGAAGTAATACGCTCTTGTAGTACACCCATTTCTTCAGCAAGTGTTGGTTGGTAACCAACCGCTGATGGCATACGACCAAGTAGTGCTGATACTTCAGTACCTGCAAGTGTATAACGGTAAATGTTATCTACGAAGAATAATACGTCACGACCTTCGTCACGGAATTTTTCTGCCATAGTTAAACCTGTCATGGCAACACGTAAACGGTTTCCTGGAGGCTCGTTCATTTGACCGTAAACAAGTGATACTTTATCAAGTACGTTTGAATCGTTCATTTCGTGATAGAAATCGTTACCTTCACGTGTACGCTCACCAACACCAGCGAATACTGAGTAGCCGCTATGCTCGATTGCGATGTTACGGATAAGTTCCATCATGTTTACTGTTTTACCAACACCAGCACCACCGAAAAGACCAACTTTACCACCCTTAGCGAATGGACAAACTAAATCAATTACTTTGATACCTGTTTCTAACAATTCGTTAGACATGGCTTGTTCTGCGTAAGCTGGTGCTTCACGGTGAATAGACCAACGGTCTTTTTCGCCAATTGGACCAGCTTCATCGATAGGCTCACCAAGTACGTTCATGATGCGACCTAACGTCTCAACACCAACTGGAACTTGGATATTATTACCTGTATTTACTACATTCAGACCACGACGCAAACCGTCTGAGGTACCCATTGCAATAGTACGTACAACGCCGCCACCAAGCTGCTGCTGCACTTCAAGTACTAAACCTTCAAGGTCACCTTCGGTTACATTTAATGCGTCATATACCTGAGGTACGGCATCTTGTGGAAATTCAACATCCACAACTGCGCCAATGATTTGGACGACTTTACCTGTACTCATGTTTATTCCTCTTAATTTAAGCTAACTAACCCCTATTGGTTGTTAGCTAGCTTTACGTTAAATTACGAAACTTTAATGCCTTACTAATGAAAGTAAAGCAGGTTACTCTTTAACCAACCGCAGCTGCACCAGCAACAATTTCACCCAATTCTTGAGTAATTGCCGCTTGACGTGCTTTGTTATATACCAGTTGTAAATCATCAATCAGCTCACCAGCATTATCTGTAGCGGCTTTCATGGCTACCATACGGGCAGCTTGTTCACAGGCTAGGTTTTCAACCACACCCTGATATACTTGCGATTCAACATAACGAACCAATAATTGATCTAACAATACGTTAGCGTCTGGTTCGTAAATGTAATCCCAACGATGTTTAATTTCTTCATCGTCAGATTTAGGTAAAGGTAACAACTGATCGATTGTTGGTGCTTGTGTCATGGTATTAACAAATTTGTTATATACAATGAACAACTTATCAATTTCACCGTTATCATAAGCCTTAAGCATAACCTGTACACTACCCACTAAGTCGGTAAGTGAAGGGCTATCGCCTAAGCCAGATATTTGTGCAGTTACTTTAGCGCCCATGTTGTTAAAAAACGATGTAGCTTTAGAGCCCACTACCGCAAATTCAACTTCAGCTTCTTCTGACTGCCATTTAGCAGCATCAGCTAGCACTTGTTTAAATAAGTTAATATTTAAACCACCACACAAACCACGGTCTGTTGATACAACAATATAGCCAACACGCTTAACTGGGCGTTCATCCATATATGGATGACGGTATTCCAAGTTACCAAGCGCAATATGACCGATCACGTTACGTATATTTGTCGCATATGGACGAGAGGCTGCCATACCCTCTTGCGCTTTGCGCATTTTAGACGCGGCAACCATTTCCATAGCGTTTGTGATCTTTTGAGTGTTCTGAACACTCGCAATCTTGGTTTTTATTTCTTTACCAACGGCCATGACTCTCTCTCCGAAAAGATTACTTAATTAAAAACGTCTTACCAAGTTTGCGTAGACTTGAATGTTTCAAGTGCTTTCGCTAAACCGGCTTCGATGTCTTTATCGTAGTTACCTGATTCGTTAATCGTAGCCATAAGCTCAGCTTGATCACTATTCATGTAAGCTTGCAACGCGTCTTCAAAGTCATTAACTTTGTTAAT
>Ga0316205_10003360_pt1 | contig 15249 bp, 15 predicted proteins | sample 3monthpyrite_MG_FD_204941 | JGI IMG/M metagenome (GOLD analysis project Ga0316205, IMG submission 204941) | Microbial mat bacterial communities from mineral coupon in-situ incubated in ocean water Damariscotta River, Maine, United States -... | ecosystem: Environmental > Aquatic > Marine >... | reverse complement strand
ACAAAGGGTTAGAGGAAAATACCAACTTAATTTTCATTGTGGTGGCTCGCGCGACGCCCATTAACGTCATCTCCAAATGCAACCCTCTGGGGCCTGTCTAATATCTGCCCCCTAGATATGGACGATCAGCCCCAGAATCCCCGCGACTCTCCCTATACTTCCGCCGACTCGGTGCGACTCACTCCATCAAGGCGCGTACATCAGTAGATGTCTCAAAAATTTCCTGACAGGTGCGCGCTACACTATAGTATGAGCGTCCCTATGCTCCGGACACTTCGCCCCCTCTATATGCAAGCCCCCTGCCCTACCCGGCAGAATGCCAGCAAGAGTGAGATCGTGATCGCCCCTGCTGCGCCCTATATGCTTCAACCTAAATGCCAACCGATGGCCCGGCCCCAACAGGGAACCACTGGATCATTCGCCCAACGTCGCTAGGAACGCCTCGACAGCTTCTTGCAGTTTTTCGCGGCTAATCGCCGAGAAGTCTCGCGACAGGCGAAGTTCTACCCGACCGTCTTGCGCAATCACCCGCGCCTCCCCTTCAGGGCGCGCTAGGCGCAACGATGTTTTGGAAACCGATTTTGGTGCCGCCGGGACTTCATCCCTTGAAGGTGTGAGCGCATCACGCATGACACGTGTCTCTGCCGCAGCGTCGTGAGCCGGGAGAGCGCGAAGACTGGCGGCAACCTGTACCCCCCTGCCCTCTTCCGCCTCGAATAGTTTGTACAGCTCTATACCTAAGGCACGCGGAATTGCTTCGGGATAATGAAGCGCATCACCCAAGACATCCAGCACACGCGTGAACTGACGGATGTAGCTGCGCTTCTGTTTAAGTGCAGAGGCGTACAACGTCGTCACGGCGTCCCCCGGCGCCACACCTTCATCGCGGGCATAAGACAGCGCAAGCCGGGCCATTTCGCCGAAAGAAATGTCTTTGCGGACCAGGTTTTCGTCGACCATCTTGCGGTACAAATCAGCCAGCGGTTCCCCGCGGGGAACCAACGCGGCGGGAATCTTGGCGTACCGCGGATCGCCCGTTTCCTTTGCCAATTCCTTGAATGCGGCCAAGCGCCGGAAGCCTTGGATCAGCTCGAAGCCACTTTTCGTCTGCTCCACACGGATGGGATTTGAGAGTCCAACTGCCTGTATAGAGTCTTTTAATTCTGCCAGTTCAGGGTCTGCGGTTGCTGAGCGGTCTCGCGTAAGTTTTGTGATCACAACCGACGAGGTGTCGATCAAATCGGTGATCAAGCCCAACTTCTTTAGGCGAACATGCTCATACGCAAGATTGTCGTTCTCGATTCTGATCGCAGCCTCGGCTCTTGCGCGCTCTGACGTCGCGTCTGCCGCCTCGGTGATCGCGCTGGCCATCGGCCCACGGCGCGTGGGTGTCGCTTCGTTTTGCAAAGGGTGACCTTGTACATTGAACGATTTGGTCTCCAACCCTGGGTTCCCCGCGGGGAACCCTTCGGTCTCCGGCTCGTCGTCCACTTCGAAGTTGATATCGAAAACGCTGCGTTTCTTAACCATCTATCAATCCTCCATCTTGTCCCAGGCGGCCGTAAGCGTGTCCCTGAATTCCTCGTAGGCCCGATCAAACGACGCTCGCGCACGGCGCCACGTCTCGCGTGTCATCTGGCGGTAATCAATCTCGTAGACCGACGACAAGAAACGGCCAGACTGCTCAACTGCGCGGGTCATCTCAATCGGGTGCTCAGCGACATGTGACTTAAAAACCTGACCAAAGGCTGACTGCATCGCACGGTGCAAATCGTTGTTCGGCTCGAACCGGGTCAGCAGGAACTTGAGATCAAGGAACGCCTTGTCGACCCCTGCCCTACCGGGCGTTTGCCCCTTGAAGCGACCCAGATCTTCCAGTGCTTCGGACAGTTGGCCAATAAAGCTGGTGGTAGAATCGTATTCCCAATACCCGGGACCCGACGGAATATAGAGCACGTCGGCGGCGAAGACCGCGTTCATGGACTGGTACCCAATGGCGGGCGGACAGTCGAAGATGATCAGGTCATAGGCGTCATCCGGCAACTGGTCGAGATAGCGCGACACGGCGGCGAAGAAGGACCATTCGGGGTTGAGGTGGCGATACTGCGCGGAGGCGAATTCAACAAAGGCCGCGTTGGCGCAGGACGGCACCAGATCGATGGACGGCCAGCTGGTCGGCTTGATGAAATCTGCCACGCGCAAATCGCTGAGGCCCATACCGGTGACGGCCGAGGGCAAAGTGCGGTGGGGCAGGGTGGTGCCACTTTCTGCACCGGCAGGGGCGCTGTTCATCCGCTCGGTCTCACGAATCAGGTCGCGCGCCATGATGCCCCAGACGGTGAATTCCTCAGCCACGTCGGACAAGCCCATAGAGTGGCTGAGGGTGGCTTGCGGGTCGAAGTCGACGCAAAGCACGCGGTAGCCGTCAAGGGCCGCCGCATGGGCGAAATGCAGCGCCACGGTGGACTTGCCAGCGCCGCCTTTGAAGTTGGCAATCGCCGCGCGGATAGCGCGCTTACCAGCAGGGCGCTTGGGCATCAGAGACTTGCCTTTGACCTTAATCTTGCGGCGCAGCTCGTTAATCTCCTCGAGTGTGTACCAACGCTGGCGACCATCTTCCTCGACCAGACCCTCGGGCAGGGAGGGGTCAGCCGCTAGACGGCCGCGTAAGGTAGAAGGGTTCATCTTGAAGATAAGCTCGGCGACTTCCCAGCTTGAGAATCGGCGCAGGGTTTTTTCCATCTCTGGAGAGTATGTCTGTTGGCGAATGAAGCCCTGCATTTTAAGCGACTGCGCTTGAAGCTTCGCCAGGTCGGAGTGGTTGAACATGTGTCGATCCCAATAGTGTGGTTCCCCGCGGGGAACCGTAGGCCCGCTTAGAACGCTCTTTATCATTATCTCCTGATTTACGTCTAATTTGCATTCATTGGAAACCCTATTTATTGAAATAGGAAGAAACGGCAAGTTTAGCCCTATGCCCAAGGGCCTTTGGCTCTGAAGTGATTCTATCGACCGACCGCCAATCCAGAGTCTTCAGGCGCAACAGCGCTAAATATAGGGGGACACCTTTGTGCTTACCTCTGCATATTGGGGGACAAAATTTCGCCACTAGGGGACATCCTGCATGGCCCCCTATACCTATAATACCTGTTTTTATCTTTGATTTAGGTTTTGGGTTGGAGAATTATCGAACGAATGCTTGACAGAATCGGCTCAAAGGACGCAAATCACTGTGAGATCGGGAAAGGCGTTGCCAAAGCATAATCCCGGCGAACCGATCGTTAAGACGATCTTCAAGAGCAGGCAGGCATCTATCTATAATTGATCGATGCGACTTCGAGGGCAGACATGCAATCTCCGAAAGCAGTGGGGCGTCAGGCCGCCTCGCGTAAATACGATATTATCACGGCTTTGGGCACCTATGCATTGGCACGGGGCAAACATGATCACCGTTTGGTGCTCAGACTACTGACGCTGATTACGGCGCGCTACAACTGGCAGCGCGACGAATTGGCTGTCGGTCAACGTGAAATCGCGCGGATGTGGTCCGTGGACGAGCGCACGGTCAAGCGCGAGATGGCAAAACTTCGGGCGATGGGCTGGCTTGTGATTAAGCGCCAGGGCGCGCGGGGCAGGGTGTCCGAGTACTCAATGAATTTCGAGCGAATGTTGGAAGACAGCCGCGAGGACTGGTCCAAGGTTGGGCCAGACTACACCCTTCGGATGCAAGGTGACCCCGCACCGGACCAAGGTGGAGAGATAGTACCGCTGCCGGCGCGGGGGGTTGTACCTGTTCCCGACATCGGGGCGGGGTCGTCATGGGATTTGGCCCGTGCAGTTCTTCACCGCGAAGACACCGCAAACTACGGCAGCTGGTTCCACGCCTTGCGAGCGGGCGAGCGGGCAGGGGGGCGACAGACCCTAATAGCGCCCAGCCGGTTCCATGCGGCTTATGTGCAATCCCGGTTCGCGGTTCAGCTGCTAAATGTGTGCCAAAGTATCGATGAGGGTATCTCGCAGGTGGTCATCACGGACTAAGGGCGTTGTGTTAAAAGCAGGTTTGCATTGAAAAATTAATTTTTATGACCTATATGTTGGTCATAAGCTTTAAAGGTGCCCCAATGAAGATCGCCATTGCCGAAGCCAAAGCCCAGTTTGCCGAAATCATCCGTCGCGCTGAAGCGGGGGAGGACATTGAACTAACCCGTTACGGACGAGCTGTTGCGCGCGTGGTGGCGGTCGAAGTCTCTGTGACGAGGCCGCTGGTCGGCGCGTTGGCTGGTAAGTTTGTAGTACCGGATATGAACAGTGGCGACGTCGAGGTTGCGGCAATGTTTGGCACCGACGCGTGAAGCTGCTGCTTGATACCCACATTCTACTTTGGGCACTGGCGGACGATCCGTCACTTTCACACGTGCACCGCGCCGCGTTGGAGGAGGCGGAGCTTTACGTTTCAGCCGCGAGTGTATGGGAGGTGGGCATAAAGGCCGCCCTTGGCAAGCTGGAGGTGCCCGCTGATTTGTTCGATGTTGCCGTTCAAGCGGGGTGTCGTCAGTTGCCGATCAGCTGGACGCATGCGCAGGCGGCCTCGGCGCTGCCATTGCACCACAGTGACCCGTTTGACCGGATGCTGATCGCACAAGCCAATTGCGAAGGCCTGGTGTTGGCCAGCGCCGACAAAATGATGCGTCTGTATGATGTGGAATTGCTGGGCTAGTCAGGACGAACAGCGCGGCCCCCGGTGAGGCAGGGAGTTTGAATGGCGATAATCATCGCTGGCAGTCCGGCAATAATACTGAGCAGCAACACGCAGATTATGGCGGTGCAAGCGAAGACCGTGTAGCGACGCGAAATCGCGCCGTTTTGCTTCCAATCGGCGATAATCGAGCCGAAAATCCGGTGCTCGACCAGTATCTACCTAGGGCGCGGTAACCCCTTAGCGAGCACAAATGCGGCCAGCAATATCAACGGGGTCGTGGGCAAGAGCGCTAAGAGAATTCCGATGACGCCAAGAGTGAGGACGGCCGGGCCAGAGCCCACCCAAGCGATACGGCCCATATGTCTTGCGCCAGTCCTTAGTGATGGTCGTCTTCGAGGCATTGGTGGCCTTCGTTTGGCGTCGTTTTGAGACACGCTAGGGTCGATTCAAATCGAAATAAATAAAGCGTGGACGAGCTTGGTCGTAACTTGCTTGTTGAGGTTTCTGACAACTCACCGTATTCCAACTGCAACGAGGCAATTACGACCATCGGGGGACGAGCATGGCTATTTGGCGCAAATCTATAGGGGCGATTGCCCTGATGGCAGTATTGTCCGGTTGTGCCTTACCGCGTGGGGCGGCCTTGCAGTCCGAGATCATCAAGAACGCAGATAATGAGAGCGCCCAATTTGCAGTTTACCCTGTGTCTAAAGAATTCCTCCCGCGCTATGCCAAGTGGCCTATGACGGGCGGCGTCAGTCGTTACAGTTGGGTTGGCAAACAGCGTGGCCCAATTGGTCGGGTTATCGTAGCGGGTGATAAAATTAGCATCGCGATCTGGGACAACGATGAGAGTTCGTTGCTTACTGCACGCGAGCAAAAAGTCGCTCAACTTCAGGCCGATAATGTGTCGACGAATGGATCGGTTTTTGTGCCTTATGTGGGTTCGGTTAGCATTGGCGGCATGACCGACAGTGCGGCCCGCCAGAAAGTCCAAGATGCGCTTCTGGCGGTATCTGCCTCCGCGCAAGTGCAACTGAGCTCGACCGCTGGTAAGCGAAACTCGGTCAGCCTTGTATCCGGCGTAAACAGTCCCGGAACTTTCCCGATTGAAGAGCGGGATATGACCATACTAACTGCCATGTCTATGGGTGGTGGTGCCAAGGACAATTTCAAGAATCCGCAAATTCGGTTGCTTCGTGGGAACACTACCTACGCTATTTCGTTGGATAAACTTCTTAAATCGCCCTCTCTTGATACCACCATGCGCAGCGGAGATAAAATTGTTGTCGCCGAGGATGAAAGCTATTTCCTGGCGCTTGGTGCATCTGGCAAAGAAGAGCTAATCACCTTTCCGAAAGAACATGTAAGTGCCTTGGATGCGGTATCGCTGATGGGGGGGCTGTCAGATAGCCGCGCCAACCCCGAAGGTATTCTGGTGTTGCGCGAGTATGACGCGAAAGCGGTTCTCGCGAACAGCGGGTCTGGTCCCAAGAGCGACCGGGTAGTGTTCACCATGGACCTGACGTCGGCAGACGGGTTGTTCAGTGCCAGCAAGTTTCGCATCAACCCGAAAGACGTTATTTATGCAACCGAAAGCCCAGTTAACAGCGCCCGTACCATTATTGGCTTGATCGGTTCAGGCTTCGGAATTGCCAATCAACTTGACTAGGGTCTCTATTTCAGACGGATCGGCATAAGGTCCTGTTTTAGGGTTTTATGCCGTCTCTTTGAAGCTGCGATTTTTTCATTCCGCGTCTCGTGACTCCCAGCAATGACGCTGGTAATGGTGCGATCTGATCGCAGAATAGGAAAATCACGTGCAGTTAGAAAAAACTGACCTTGAAGGTGTTCTGGTCATCACTCCCAAGCGTTTTGGTGATGATCGCGGCTTCTTTTCAGAGGTCTGGAACCGCCAATCCTTGGCCGCGTTCGGAATCGACATTGGCTTTGTGCAAGACAATCATTCCCTCTCTGCGGATGTCGGAACTGTCCGTGGTTTGCATTATCAACGACCGCCCCATGCACAAGACAAGCTTGTCCGGTGTGGGGCAGGGGCTGTTGTAGACGTTGCTGTCGATATTCGTAAATCGTCTCCGACTTATGGCCGTCACGTCGCGGTTGAACTGAGCGCGGAAAACGGAAAACAACTTCTAGTGCCCAAAGGGTTCTTACACGGATTTGCGACGTTGAAGCCTAACTCCGAACTTTTGTACAAGTGTTCAGATGTTTACTCGCCGGAATGTGACGGGGCGGTTTATTTCCACAGCACAGAGCTTGGCATTGATTGGGGCGTCGACGTCTCCGGTGCAATTCTGTCGGCCAAGGACGCGGCTGCCCCGCGATTTGCAGATTTTATTTCCCCGTTCGAATAGGGTCAGATCACATGAAAATACTCGTTACAGGTGGCGCAGGATTTATAGGATCGGCAGTGGTGCGGCAAGCAATTCGAGACGGGCATCAAGTGGTGAACGTGGACGCGTTGACCTATGCTGCATGCCTTGACAGTCTACGGTCAGTAGAAGGGGATGATGGCTATACCTTTGAAAAGGCTGATATTTGTGACGCCGCCGAAATGCAGCGTATCTTTACTGAACACCAGCCCGATGTGGTAATGCACTTGGCAGCTGAAAGCCATGTCGACCGCTCCATTGATGGCCCTCAAGCCTTCATGCAGACCAACATCATGGGTACATTCACGATGCTGCAGGCTGCATTAGAGTTCTGGGTTGGCGCTGGTCGGCCTGATGGCTTTCGATTTCACCATATCTCGACCGATGAGGTTTACGGTTCGTTGGGCGCGCAAGGGCAATTTGTCGAGACAACTCCGTACGACCCCAACAGTCCTTATTCGGCGTCGAAAGCTGCCTCTGATCACCTCGTGCGCGCATGGGGCGAAACCTACGGCTTGCCATATGTATTGACCAATTGTTCCAACAATTATGGACCATTTCATTTCCCCGAGAAGCTTATTCCGGTGGTGATCCTAAACGCGCTCGCTGGAAAGCCCATTCCCGTTTATGGCAAAGGCGAGAACGTTCGCGATTGGTTGTATGTTGAAGACCATGCCGACGCGTTGCTGACAGTTTTGCAAAATGGCGCGAATGCGCGGACGTACAACATCGGAGGTGAAAACGAAGCGCAAAATATCGAGATCGTGGAGATGATCTGTGGATTACTTGATGAGCAGAGGGCAAAGGATGTCCCTTACTCGGACCAAATCAGGTTTGTTGCAGACCGCCCGGGACATGATTTGCGCTATGCCATCGACCCAACGCGATTACGCACAGAACTGGGATGGAGACCGTCGGTCACGTTGGAGCAAGGTCTTCGTAAGACGGTCCAGTGGTATCTCGACAACGAGGACTGGTGGCAGGCATTGCTTGACCGGGATGGCGTTGGCGCACGATTGGGTAAGAACTGATGCGCGTTCTGGTTTTTGGCAAGACAGGGCAGGTTGCATGCGAGTTGGCGCGCTTTGATGACGTGACAAACCTTAGCCGCGTGGACGCTGACTTGTCCGACCCGTTGGCTTGTGCGCAAGCGATCCGAAAACACGCACCTGACGCAGTAATCAACGCCGCTGCCTACACCGCCGTTGACAGTTGCGAAGACGAAGAGGCCATCGCAACGATCGTGAATGGGCACTCCCCTGCGGCAATGGCCCAAGTCTGCGCCGATTTGAAAATTCCCTTTGTGCATATTTCGACGGACTATGTGTTCGACGGCCAAGGCACCGAGCCGTTCCAGCCCTCTGACCCGGTTGATCCATTGAATGCGTACGGACGCAGCAAACTTGTTGGAGAGCAAGGCGTTGCGGCTGCGGGCGGAGCTTACTGCATATTGCGGACGTCCTGGGTCATTTCTGCGCATGGAGACAATTTTGTTAAAACCATGCTGCGATTGTCTGAGATGCGTAATGCGTTATCGGTCGTGTCTGACCAAATTGGGGGTCCAACAGCGGCCGCGGCTATCGCGCAAGCCTGTATAACGATTGCGGCGCAGTTGCGCGAACAAGGCGCAGCCATTTCTGGTGTGCATCATCTTAGCGGCGCACCAGATGTAAGCTGGGCCGAGTTGGCGCGTGCTATTTTCACCCTAAAAGAACGTGAGGTAAATGTTACCGATATCCCTACATCTAAATACCCAACACCGGCCAAACGGCCGCTTAGTTCTCGATTGAATTGCTTGAAGCTGACGCAAGTTTACGGCATCGAGAGGCCAGATTGGCGTCAAAATTTATCGGATATCATATCGGAATTAGACGTGACTACGCAGGACCAAACTACCGAAAGAAAACCACTATGACACAGCGTAAAGGTATTATTCTGGCCGGCGGCTCTGGGACGCGATTATATCCGATAACCCAGGGCGTTTCGAAACAATTGATGCCAATTTACGACAAACCTATGGTGTATTATCCGCTCAGCATTTTGATGCTGGCCGGGATCCGGGAAATTGCCGTGATCACCACAGTGGAAGATCAGGCGCAGTTTATGCGGCTTCTGGGTGATGGCAGCCAATGGGGGGTGTCCCTTACCTTTATCGAGCAGCCTAGCCCTGACGGGTTAGCGCAGGCTTATCTGTTGGCGAAAGATTTTCTGAATGGTGCGCCAAGCGCGATGGTCCTCGGTGACAATATTTTCTTTGGCCACGGCTTGCCCGAGATGCTCATAGCCGCTGACCAGTCGTCAGAGGGTGGAACTGTTTTCGGCTACCGAGTAACCGACCCCGAGCGGTATGGTGTGGTTGAAATGGACGCCAATGGCAAAGTTGTCGATCTGGTTGAAAAACCTGAAATCCCCCCAAGCAATTTTGCGGTCACCGGGCTGTACTTTTTAGACGGAACCGCGTCTGACCGCGCAGCTAAAATTGAACCCTCGGAACGCGGCGAGCTTGAAATAACCACATTGCTTCAAACGTACCTCGCTGACGGTGTGCTGGATGTTCAGACGATGGGGCGCGGTTTCGCTTGGTTGGATACTGGCACACATGGCAGTCTGCTAGACGCTGGCAACTTTGTGCGTACGCTACAGTCGCGGCAGGGAATGCAAACGGGCTGCCCCGAAGAAATAGCATTCGAGATGCAGTGGATTGATGCTGATACGCTACGTAAGCATTGCGAGGCCAACAAAAAATCTAACTACGGCCAGTACCTCTTGTCCTTACTCGACTAAAACCGGTTTAGGGCGAGGGCGGCAACCAACCCCAATTGACCGAGGTTGCCCTGCCGATACAGGCCCGGCGATCTCATCATCGAAATTCTTCGGGCTACTCCGCCGTTCCGCCGCTCCAGAACTTCGCTCAACACTCGCTTGCTCGAGTCGCTTAGAAGCGACCTGCATTTGTTTAATGCCTTCAGGTTGGCGGTGTTCCACCTTTTGTAATCGCCCTTAGCCATACGGCGAAGCCTGTTTGCTATTGCCATTACTCCGGCCGCGTCTCCGATTTCATTTGAGACGTGCTGGCGATAGTACAGGCACGGACGACTATCGTATAAAACACGCCCGCCGGCACCCGAAACGAGTTGGTATAGCCACCAATCATGGACGGGGACGTGGCCTGATATCGGCCAAGCGGCCTGAACCAGATCTAGGGCCGCGTTGTTGAGCACCATCGTGTTCCCGCCCGCAAAATTTTGTCCTATCGCATGTCGAAAATCCAAAGGCACTTTTAGAGGTCGGGATGTCCCGATAACGCTGAGATTCTCGTCACAGATCGAAGTAGCCGCTCCGTAAAGGGCGGGCGTATCTCCAAAGGGTTCGAGCATTTCGAAGGCGTGCGCTAACTTGTCTCTAAGCCAGACGTCATCTTGATCAGACAGGGCGATCAGTTGCGTTGCCGGATCAACTTGCGCAAGGGTTGAAAGGAAATTTGTAGCATAGCCCGATCTTGGACCATGAAGATTGAGTGTCTTGCCAGCTGTCCAACTCTTGGAAAAGGCCTGGACAATCCGCATGCTGTCATCTTCCGAGCCGTCATCTGACACGAGAATTGTTGTTGGGTGAATGGACTGCGACGCGATGCTATCTAGCTGCTCACGTAAAAATCGAGAGCCGTTAAACGTGCATAAAACTACTGCGCAGCTTGGTTGGGCCGGTGTCATATCAGGGAAGTATCTGCTGAAAATGCATTCACGTGTCTGTGCCGATTCCGCGTCTTGCGCAAATCTACTAAAACCTTTGTTAAGTGTCCATGTTTCGTCATAGATCGAACCCGACATTCGCCCCGGAGTTTTGAACAAGCTGTCCTTGGATACCTTAGGGGGTCGCTTTGAAAATTGAAACCAATACAAATATCGAAACCGTTGGAGTAGAGCCGCAGTCGCGTATTACTGAAATGGTCATATGGAAAGACGGCGCGCGCCAGTTTCTGGTTTCTGCCTACGGCGGAAGCGGCGATTTTGTTAGTTTCGAGCTGACCTCCGACGGTGGAGCGATACAGCGAGACGTTTTCAAGATTGTCGATGCGCCAACACAGCTTCTTGAACTGGACGCTGCGGGAGGTTTTATCTCGGATTCCGTAGGGGTCGCGGATAGTGAATCAGGCGTCCCCATCTCCGATTGTGTTGTGGTTGATACCGATCAGGGACGGTTTTCGTATTCTATCAGCGGTCGAGACGCTGCGATCAGTATTGAACGGCTTGTCGCTGAGGGGGAGAGTGTCGCAGAATCGACCTATGAGTTCGACATTCCTGCGGTGGACGATGCGCCAGTATTACTGCGCGATCTGGCGATGGTCGAAGCAGGCGGACAGCAATGGTTGATCGCGAGCGCTTCGGGTGCCGAAACGGTGGCCAGCTTTCGCATTGATGCGAACGGTGAGTTGGACCAGGTTGATCGCGTGGGAACTGAGACGGGTCTTGGCTTGCACCTGCCGGAAGTGGTGATTGACGCGACCGTAGGCAGTTCAACAATGGTTCTTGTAGGCAGTAGTGGCAGCAATTCAATCACGGTTTTGCGCGTCACTAACCTTGGTCATCTGGTGCCAACAGATCATGTCGGGGACAACCTTTCCACTAGATTTGCGGACCTTTCCGCCATGTCTACTCTTGAAGTAGACGGGACCATGTTGGTGTTTGCAGGCGGGAGTGACGGCGGCATTAGCATTTTTCAGCTCTTGCCGACGGGTCGATTGATTCTGCTTCAAACCCTGACAGACACCGTCGAGACGTCGCTTCAGGGCGTAAGCTCTATTGTTGCATCGCTGGATGGAGATGTAATCCGTGTCTTTGTGGCGAGCCAGCAAGAAGCGGGCATTTCGAGTTTCGAGATTCGGCGACAGGACCTTGGTTTAACCTATGTTGTGAGTGAGCCGGGTGGTGAGGCATTGGGCGGAGCGGGCGACGACAGGTTGGTTGCCAACGCCATGGAGGCAACGCTGACGGGCGGCGCGGGCGAAGATCAGTTTGTGTTTGAGGCGAGCTATGAAGACATTGGATCCCTTGGGACAATTACCGATTTCGAGGCTGGTCTGGATATGATCTCTTTCCCCGGACTTGTACTGCTGCGAAACATATCACAGCTGTCTATTAATCCTTATGCCACGGGAGCTGTAATCACCTATGGCGATGTGACTCTGGATGTCCTCAGCGCTGACGGCTCAAGCCTTGAAGCCACGGACTTCCCGTCGGGCACCTTCTTTGCCTTGGATCACTACTACGTTGGAAATGCGCCGAATGTGCCATCAGTAAATCCAGAACCCCCAACGGAACCCGAGCCGCCCATTGTTCCTGCACCACCGAAAGGCGTGAACCTGCAAGGTACCGAAGGCAATGATGTACTTACCGGAACCGCAGGCGACGATACGATCCGCGCGGGGGGGGGCAATGACAACGTGATCGCCGGTGATGGAAATGACAAAATTTATGGTGGTAACGGTTTTGATCAACTGTATGGCGGGAATGGAGATGATGTGATCTTCGGTGGAGATGGCGCAAGCGACCTACGGGACGAAATCTATGCCGGCTTGGGCGACGATTTTATCGACAGTGGCTACGGCAATGATCTGGTCTACGCAGGCGGCGGCGACGATCTGGTTTTGGGGGGGTTCGGCTCGGACATGCTGATCGGTCAGGGCGGGAAAGACATAATTGCGGGCGGCCCTCTGAGTGACTTGATCTTTGGTGGCGATGGGGCCGATTTCATCAATGGTGGTTTTGGCCACGACCGTATCAATGGAGGCGCGGGTGGAGATTCTTTCTACCATCTGGGGATTCTCGACCACGGGTCCGACTGGATTCAGGACTACAATTCGGCAGATGGCGACGTGTTGGTGTTCGCGGACGCCAATGCGAGTTTTGACGATTTTAGCGTGAGTATTGCTGAAACAGTCGGAGCGGGTGGTGTTGGGGTGTCAGAGGCTTTTGTAGTCTACCATCCGACGAGGCAGATAATCTGGGCGCTTGTTGACGGGGGCGCTCAAGACGAGATTAACCTGAAAATCGATGGAGACGTCTTTAATATCGGGTAAGGTTGTCTCTGAAGGGGCTAGTCGCCGGGGGTGACGGGCGTTGGCGGCTTTCCCCCCGACAGCATATTCTCGTAGTGTTCGATAGCGCGCTCGACCCGCGCGTAGTAAAAGATGCGACCGTTCTCCAAGACTGCACCAGACGTGCAAAGCGACCTCATGAGATCCATCGAGTGGCTGACGACAATGGCACCCGCAGTTTCCATACGCTTCTTGAAAAGGGCCTGACTCTTGGCGCGGAAGGATGCGTCACCAACGCTGGTGACCTCGTCTACGAGATAAGTGTCGAACGGGATACCCATAGATACCCCGAAGGCCAGCCGTGACCTCATCCCCGATGAGTAGGAGCGGAACGGCAAGTGATAATGGTGGCTTAGACCTGCAAACTTGCGAACGAAGTCGACCAATTCATCGGAATCAACCCCATATATACGGGCAACGAAGCGCGCATTCTGGGCGCCGGATAAATCGGGGTGGAAGCTGCCCGCAAAACCAACCGGGTAAGATACACGACCATGGCGAATGATCTGGCCCCTGTCAGGCAGCACAGTTCCCGCGATCATGCCAAGCATGGTTGATTTTCCCGCACCGTTTCGACCCAGAAGCGCTACGGATTCGCCGGACGGAAACACATGGCTGATGTTGTTGGCCACGAACGTCATTTTTCGACGTCCGCGATAGCTTTTCGTTACACCACGAAGTTCAATCATCAGCCCTACCCGCGGTCACGGATGCTGTAGTAGATCAAGGACAAGATGGCCCATGAAAGGAACGCGAAAACGGCGACCAGAAGCAGCAGTGTCGAGCGTTGCGGGTACTGAGACTTCTCTGCAACTGAAGGCTCGAGATAGGCCGCAAGATATCTGCTTTTGCGTTGGGCTTCGGCTATTGCCCCGTCGTAGTTTGCCAAGGCAGACAGATAGGCTTGCTGAGCAAACTCCAGATCAACATTTAGCCGCTCGAACTCACCTATGATTGTGACATAATCTTCGGAGCCATCGGTTTTCTTGGCGCTGAATTTAAGCCGCTCTTCAATGATGCGTTCTTCGATTACCTTGATCCGGTTCTCCGCTTGGACGATCCGCGGATCATTGTAGCGGGTCGTTTCACGAAGCAAATCCAGGTCGATCAACGCCGTTGCTAATTGCTGCTGAAGGTTGTTTAGGATGCCCATTTGCCCCTGCAGGTCCGCCTGCGGGTCGATAATTTGTGTGCGTGCGCGAAATTCCAGAATAGATTGACGCGCCTGCTTCAACCGATTGACCGCCAAATCAAGGTCTTCCTTAGCGTATCGCGTAGCGTCCTCTCGGGCAACGGCACTGAGTTGGTTGATCATGTCGGAACTTTCTTTGAAGATAGTTTCGGCGATCAAGAAGGCTTCGTCGGGTGCGAAGGCTTTAACACGCAACTCTATAAGGCCCGTTCCGCTGTCATAGTCGATATTGACTACACGTTCCCAGTAGTTGGTCAGATCCTCGATGGTCCCTTTTGGTTTAAGGGAAAAGTAAAAATCTTCACTGTAATGGCGAGAGTAGAGGCTGCGTAAATCAAGCTTTTTATCTATTGCAGAGACCAGTTGCTGGCTTTGAATGAATTCATACAGAATGTCGGTATCTGAGGAACTGCTTCCAGAGAGGCTCGATATGCCGCCGATGATATCCACCGCGGCACTCGCTTCCTCGGTGCGGACCGTGAAGGCGACAGAAGAGGAGTACTGGTCCTTTGCTACGGCATAGAGATAAAACCCCGCGACCATGACTGGAATCACAAAAAACAATACTAAACTAGCGAAGAGCCAAAGGTGGCGAGTTTTGGAGCGCGCAAGATCAACTGCCTTATATGGCAAGCTCCTGTCAGGGGCCGTGGACATTCTTTAAGTTACTCCATCAGATGGCTGGCTTTCGCGACCAGTCAACGTATAACTGGCTATCGAGCTACTGCGCAATGAGGGCAAAGAAAATTGGATGGCTGATCTCACGAGTGTCACTCGCCCGCGGTTCCAGACAGGAAGGGCAACGGTCGCGCTGATATTGCGCGAAATGTCGTCTACCTATGGGCGCTCCCCCGGGGGGTATATTTGG
>Ga0316205_10003358_pt1 | contig 15266 bp, 9 predicted proteins | sample 3monthpyrite_MG_FD_204941 | JGI IMG/M metagenome (GOLD analysis project Ga0316205, IMG submission 204941) | Microbial mat bacterial communities from mineral coupon in-situ incubated in ocean water Damariscotta River, Maine, United States -... | ecosystem: Environmental > Aquatic > Marine >... | reverse complement strand
CTCGTTGATCAAAATCCTGTTCCGCCGGAGTTTGTGATATTAAATTAAAAGGCGAAAACTAAACATGTAGACCCAGTGGCAGATCGCTTGCGGACGGGGGTTCAATTCCCCCCACCTCCACCAATAATAAAAAGGCCCCCTGATTTTCAGGGGGCCTTTTTTTATTGGTGGAAATGGGTCGGATGCGAACAACCAGTGGGTTCAAAAAATCGTCTGGAACGACTTTTAACATAGTCATCGCTTTTCATGACTATGGCCCCAAAGGGGTGAAACACACGACGTGTTTCATAATTCCCTCCCGCAAATTAACAAACTAGCTGTCACCCTAACCACCCTGTTTTCAGAAAGCCTTTTTTATGCGCAGGACGTGCGCTATCTTAAAAATGCAGGAGCAATTTTTAATGATATTGGTGAAAATGGGTCGGATGCGAAACCCCAATGGGTTCAAAAAATCACCTGGACCCCCATACCACAAGGGTTGAGAAGATTCGCTCTGCCAATCTGATCTGAATTACCACATGGGACAGGACGCTAAAAAGCAGCGGTCTTTCCCTGATAGCCATGTACCAGAGCAGGCTATATTTTCACGAGCAATTTATTAGCAGAAGTTAACTCTTTTATATACTTAATGCTTTGTACCCTGCTATGACTCCTCACTCTTACCACTGACCAATGTCGTAACATAATCATATACTTAGATAAACAGTCATACTGAAATAAACTAATACGACTATTCAACTGCATCTTAAAAAGATCCTGCTATTCTAATAGATATATTTAACTTTTTCGGTCCACTAATGAACAAATCCAAATTACGAAAATCTGAATCTTTTTACATTTTGACACTCGGCTTCAGTTTTTTAATATCACTACTCACCTTCTTTGCATATACCAGCCTTGAGCAAATGAAAATTTCACACGAAACGATAGAAGGCAGTAGCAGGGCTAGCGACAAAATGGAGTTAATTGTTGAGCTTATAGAAACAGCCCGCACGCGAACCCGATTAACATTAGAAATGAGTTACGAGGGAGATGCATTCATAAAAGACGATATAAGCATGTCACTCGATAAATACTCTTTGCAATTTAGAGAATTACGCCAAAAGTTAATTGATTTAGATTTAACTGAAAATGAAAAAGAAATCATGTTAGCTATAGATGAATCAATTATACCCGCACTAAGCCAACAAAGGCAGGCAGCCCAAATGGCTCTCAGCAACGACGGAAAAGACATCAAAAAAGCTCAGGAGGTTATGATACAAAGCGTATATCCGTTGCAACGCAAAATCATTGATAATTTCATGAGTCTACTAAATTACCAGAAAACCATAATTTTTGAGTCAAGAGTGAAAGCATCGGCTCAATATGAAAGGGCCTATAAACTTCAAACCACGCTTTTAATTGTAATTTTACTATTAGCCTTAATGGTTGCATTTTATGTTATCTGGCGCAGTTTTCTCATCGAGAAGGAATTATTTCTTGAAAAGGAAAAAGCTGAAATTACGTTGCGAAGCGTAGGTGATGCAGTCATTACAACAAATAAAGACGGAATGGTCGACTACCTGAACCCTGTTGCAGAAAAACTCACCGGCTACATCACACATGACATTATTGGAAAACCTATAACTGAAATATATAAAGCATATGATGAAACCAATGAGCGATGGTTAGCCGACTGCATTATGAATTATTTAAAGCATGGTAGTTACACTATGCCATCAAATGATATTATTCTTTATGATACAAATGACGAATTAATCGATATATCACAAACTATCGCACCTATTCAGGACACTAACGACAACGTATTAGGCACAATCACTACTTTCCAGGACATTAGTAAAGAAAAGGTACTCGCTAAACGCATAGAACATCAGGCACAACACGATGCATTAACTGGTTTACTTAATCGCAGAGAGTTTGAAACCAAAGTAGAACAATCACTGCGACTTTATTCCGAAGGTACTACTCATGCTCTATGTGTAATGGATTTAGATCGCTTTAAAATTGTTAATGATACCTTAGGTCATACCGCTGGTGATGAACTGTTAAAGCAGATCTCTTCAAAAATACAACATATATTAAGAAAAACCGATTTATTCGCTCGCATAGGCGGGGATGAGTTTGCCTTATTTTTATCTAATATCGATCAAAACAAAGCGGAAGAAATCGTTGAAAAAATATTAAACGTAGTTCGTGAGTACCAGTTTGTCTGGGGTAACAAAGCATTTCGAATTGGTGCAAGTATTGGCCTGGTTGACGCTCCTGCACAGGTATCAAACTATGAAAACCTATACCACGCAGCTGACACAGCATGTTACATGGCAAAACATGAAGGCCGTGACAGATTTCATACCGTTAGCTATGACGATAAAAATGTTACAGAAAAACGTGAGCAAACTCAATGGGTTAACCGGATTAATGACGCGTTAAGTGAAAATCGTTTTACGCTTTACTGTCAGGACATTATGCCACTTCATGATGATCGAGAATTAAAAGCCCATAGAGAAGTACTCATTAGAATGATTGACGAGGATGATAAAATTATACCTCCTATGGCTTTTATTCCTCCTGCAGAACGATACAACCTAATGCCTCAGCTCGATGACTGGGTAATCAAAAACGTGCTTATACAACTTGAAAAAGATACCACATCGTCAATATATGCAGTAAACCTGTCAGGACAAAGTTTAGCCGATAATAAGTTTACACAACGCACCATTGAAACACTTAAAAATAAACAAATTCAGCATCAACGTTTATGTTTCGAAATTACAGAAACCTCAGCTATTGCCAATTTACAAAATGCTACCGAGTTTTTAAGCCAGTTACAGGAGCTCGGTTGCTACACTGCCCTTGATGACTTCGGCAGTGGTTTAAGTTCGTTTGGGTATTTGAGAAGCCTGCCCATTAACTATCTAAAAATAGATGGTATGTTCGTTAAACAGATTGTAGAAGACAAAACATCTAGAGTAATGGTAGAAGCCATAAACTCTATTGGGCACACCATGAACTTAAAAACCATTGCCGAATTTGTAGAAGATAAAGCGATTAGTGATTTACTAAAAGACATGGGTATAGACTATGCACAAGGGTATTATTACGGTAAACCTGAGCCAATGTAACCCTACACAAGCAAGCTCTCTTTTTAAAAACCCAACGTTTTTTCATAAAAAACGACCCGAAATGATAGTCTACAGCAACCTGCTCTGTATTCTCTGTACTTCTTCTGCTTCAAATGTCTGGTATGGCTAACACTCACTAAAACCCCATCATGTTGGTCTTTAATTTATTTCAAAAAATCCCATATAAAACAGTACTTAATCAGCTTTTATGTCCTATGCTTAATCAATCAAATAAAAATTTATAATCCCATATTTATGGATATTAGAAACAAACGTATTCAAACTTATCTAATTGTCACTGTTGTCATATCTCTGGGCTGCGTATTACTTAGCGGCTCTAGCTGGCATGGAACAAATCAATTACACACATTAATGGAAGTGCTAGCTACCACACTGGCACTCTTTGTTGGTGTACTTGCACTATTAAGATTTTACAGCAAAGGAGGTACTGACTTTCTTATACTTGGATCAGGATTTATTGGCGTTAGCCTGTTAGATGGCTACCACGCAATTGTTACCTCAATCTGGTTTAAGTCCGAATTCCCTTCTGAACTACCTTCATTAATAACCTGGAGCTGGTTATCCTCACGCATGTTTTTAGCAGCCGTTCTTCTTGTTTTGTACTTGATACTCGAATGGAAATCGAAGAACAAATTACCATATAATATCTCTCCCAAAGTGGTTTACAGTTTTATATTTATTTCAACACTCTGTAGTTTTCTATTCTTTGCTTTTGTACCTTTACCTAGTGGCTACTTTGAAGAGGCGTTTTTATACCGACCAGCAGAATTAATACCTGCTGCCTTATTCCTGGCTGCATTAATTGGTTTTTTTAGACTAGGTGACTGGAAAACCAATGATTTAGCTCACTGGATAATATTGGCAATTATTGTAAACCTTATTGCTCAGCTTATTGTAATGCCCTACTCAAGTAATTTGTTTGATGCTCAATTTGATATAGCTCACCTATTGAAAAAGCTAGCATATATTTGCCTGTTAACGGGTTTATGTATAAGTGTTTTTAAAGCATTTCAAGATGCTGAAATTCAGTCAATTATTCGAAAAAAAGCTCAGGTCTCTTTAGAATCAAGTGAAATTCGTAATAGAACAATAATGAACTCATTAGTAGATGGACTGGTTTCAATAAATGATGAAGGCATTATAGAAAATATTAATAATTCAGCCTGCCAGTTATTCGGTTATTCAAAACTTGAGGTTCTCGGAAAAAACATAAAAATATTAATGCCTGAACCATACCAGGCCGAACATGACAATTACTTATTAAATTATAAAAACACAGGTGACAGAAAAGTAATTGGTAAAGTAAGGCATGTAACCGGTCGTAGAAAAAATGCGAGCATTTTTCCAATGGATTTATCCGTTAGTGAAATGACAATAGCGGGAAAAATAAAATACTCTGCCATTATAAGAGACGATACAGAAAGACAGCATAATGAAAATGAACTAATAAGCGCAAAAAATCAGGCTCAATCAGCAACTGAAGCAAAAAGTAATTTTTTAGCGACCATGAGCCATGAAATAAGAACACCTATGAATGGTGTTTTAGGCATGGTTGAGTTATTACAGGATACACAATTAAACCCTCAGCAAGATGATATTATTAGAACAATTTCTGAATCTGGAAATTCTTTATTAGAAATAATTAATGATATTCTTGAATATTCAAAAGTTGAAGCTGGAAAGATTGAACTAGAACTTATCACATTCAATTTAGAACGAACAATTTATGATGTGACTCGTTTGTTACTCGTTAAAGCAGAAGAAAAAGGTATAGAACTTATTTTCTATTTTCATGCTGATTGCCCTCATTATGTTATAGGCGATGCAGGTCGCATTCGACAAATTATGCTAAACCTTGTTGGTAATGCAATTAAGTTCACCAATGTTGGACAGGTTCTGGTAGAGGTAAAATGTCTTGAAAATATAGATGACAATTTAAATATATCTATAGACGTTATTGATACTGGAATTGGACTTGATAATGAGTCAAGAGAAACATTATTTGATTCATTTACTCAAGCCGATAACTCAACCAGTCGTACTTATGGCGGCACAGGTCTCGGTTTAACAATAAGCAAACGCCTGGTTGAATTAATGAATGGAAAAATAGATGTTGAAAGCGAACCAGGTAAAGGCTCTAGATTCTGGCTTGAAATTGAACTATTAAAAGCGGACTCCCCTAAAAAACTTGAAAAAATCGAACTAAATAATGAGCGCGCCCTGATAGTTGATGACAACCCTGTAAACCTGAAAATTCTTAAAGAACAATTAAGTAAATTGCATATGCTGGTTGATGAAACGTCTAACCCTCTTGAAGTCGTATCACTAATGCAATCTTCACAGCAAACCGACAAACCATACAAGCTAGTAATTATCGATAATATGATGCCTGTATTATGTGGTGCAGATCTAGGTCGAGAAATCATGACCCATGACAATATCAATCACATACCACTAATTTTATTAACATCCGCAACCGGCATGGGTGATGCAGCAATATTTAAAGATATAGGTTATTCGGCTTATCTAACTAAACCTATTTTAAGTGATTTCTTATATAAAACTTTAACTCGTGTATTAGGTTTAAGCAAAGATGATAATCAAGACAGATTCCTCACTCGTCACTCTGTACTAGAAGATGAAATTGAAAATGAAAAAAAGGTTATACAACTAAAAGGCAAAGTATTATTAGTTGAAGATATCGTTATTAATCAAAAAGTAGCTCTTGGCTTAATGAACTGTTTTGAACTGGAAATTGACATCGCAAACAATGGTAAGGAGGCACTAGAAAAATATAATCATAATACATACGATATAATTCTTATGGATTGTCAGATGCCCATAATGGATGGGTTTGAGGCTACTCAAAAAATTCGTGAAACTGATAAGATCATTCCAATAATTGCTGTTACCGCGAATGCTTTATCTACCGACAGGGAAAAATGCGAACTGGCAGGCATGAATGATTACCTTGCCAAGCCGTTTAATCGACAACAATTAGCTGAAATTTTATCTCGCTGGTTAAACTCTTCTTCTCCAAATAATAATGTACAGGATATTAAAAATAACGCCATGAAAGATGACTCAAGTAATAATACTCCTAGCCCTTCATCTCAACCAATGCTGAACTATAAAACTCTATCTGATATGAAAGCTGCGATCGGCCCTGTATTTAATGAATTAATACCCGCCTACATTGAACAGTCTGACGAAATGATAAATAGTATGCTGAACTTGCTAGAAAAAGACGATATAAGCACTCTGGAAAGATATGCACACAGTATGAAATCAAGCAGTCTTAATGTAGGCGCTGAAATAATATCTGGTTACGCATTAACCTTAGAAGACATGTGTAGAAGCAAGCAAGATATATCTGATTTAAAGCCTCAGATAGAAACGGTTATCAATTCATATAATCAAACAAAATTGGCCCTTCTAGAATTCCAGAACAAAGGAGAATAAAGTGTCTGAAAATAAAACATTAATGATAGTAGATGACAGTAAAGTATCAAGAATGATGATTAAAGCCATAATACTAGATAAAGCCCCTGATATTAAAATTATAGAGGCTGCGGATGGCCAGGAAGCGTTAGAACTTGCCGAAGGTAAAGAAGTCGACTATTTCTCAGTTGATTACAATATGCCAAATATGGACGGCATTGAGTTCATAACTAAAATATCAAAACAACGAACGAATTCAAAGTTTGCTCTTTTAACAGCCAATATACAGGAAGCAACACACAAAAAAGCAGAACAGATAGGTGCAATATGCATTAATAAACCCATTAGTGAAACCTGCATTATGTCTATGCTGGAGTATTTTAATGGTTAAAAAGATAGAGTTAACAGAGCTTGAACTGGATATGCTCACTGAAATGTTTAATTTAGGCGTAGGCAAAGCTGCTGCTTCATTAAGCACGATGGTAAAACAGGAAATTACATTATCCGTACCCCATATAGAATTTTTATCTGTGGCAGAACTCGCTCATAAACTGGGCTCGGATAATACTATCTGTAGCGTTTCTCAAATGTTAAGCGGTCCCTTTTCTGCCCAGTCAATGTTGTTATTTCCAGAGGAAAATAGCCTGGAAATTGTTCGCCAGTTACTGGGGGAAAGTTTACCTCAGGAAACTATAGAAGAATTACAACAGGAGGCTTTTTCAGAAATAGGCAATATCGTACTTAATGCCTGTATTGGCTCATTTGCAGAAGGCTTAAATGCAGAGTTTAAAATGGATTTACCCATATTTGAGTTATCAAAACCTCTGGATTTACTAAATGTCTCTGAAAACAAAAATGATACTGCATTATTTATACGCATTGATCTCACATTAAGTACAAGTGAAATAACCGGATATATGGCATTTTTAATGGGCACACTATCACTTGAACAACTAAAAGAAGTGCTTTCTCAAATGTTGGCAAATTTATAAATAAAGTATCTGTTTAATACACCTGTAATAAATGGAATTTATAATAACTTCTTTAATTTTAATCACTTATAACTGTCATTTTGCTATTAATGGAGCTTATAAAATCAATCAAAGCTATGATTTCTTCCTCTGGTCATCTATAATTTTCAGGTTATTATATATATAAAGGAAGAATTAGTGAGCACAGATAAAGTTAGGGAGATACTCTCTTCCCACGGACGTTTAACGGAATCCGTAGAAAACCTCCAGAATGACAGCGACCTGTATCAGGCAGGCCTGACCTCACTTGCCACTGTAGGCTTAATGCTTGCACTTGAAGATGAGTTTGATCTTGAATTCCCTGACTCTGTATTAAGCAGAAAAACGTTTGGTAGCATCGACTCAATTGCCGAGACTATAGAAGATTTACAGGACTAATTTTATAAACATCACCTAATTTGCAGGCCGTAAAGGGAGCAGTAGTGTCTAAAAACACAACAGAAAACCAAGAATTTACAGAATTATTAAATAATGTTCATGCAATTGGCAAGGAAACAATCGCAAGATACGCTGCAGAAGTCGATGAAGATGCTCGCTTTCCTCATGAAAGCTTTGAAGCAATAAAATCGCTTAAGCTAATGAGCGCATACGTACCGACTCAATACGGTGGTATGGGCCTTAATGTTGAACAGATTAGTACTATTTGCGAAATATTAGGCCACTATTGTGGTTCTACGGCTATGATTTTTGCTATGCATAAAATTCAGGTTGCCTGTATTGTGCACCATTGTATGGAAGTTGAATACTTCAAAACTTATGTAAGCAAACTAGTATCTGAACAACGTCTTATTGCTTCTGCCACAACTGAAATTGGTACCGGTGGTGATCTACTTTCCAGTTTTTGTGCTGTTGAAGCCAGTGATGGTCATTTTGAAATCACAAAAAAAGCCCCTGTGATCTCATACGGTGAAGCTGCTGATGACCTGATGTTAACGGCTCGGCGTAATTCTGATGCCCCTAAAAGTGATCAGGTAGGCATCCTTCTAAGTAAAGACCAGTATAACCTGGAACCCATATCTGGCTGGGACACACTGGGTTTCAGAGGGACCTGCAGTGCTGGTTTTGAAGTTACTGCCAAAGGTTCTATAGAGCAAATAAATCCTGTGCCCTTTACTGACATACTAAGTCAAACAATGCATCCTTATGCACATATAACCTGGGCTTCATTATGGTCTGGCATTTGTGCTGATGCGGTAAATAATGCCCGTGTATTTGTTAAAAATGCAGTTAGAAAAAATCCTAATTTGCCACCTATCTCATCTATTCGATTAGGTGAACTCGATTGCGTATTAAATAGTATGCGAAGCAATATCACAGTTGCAATTGAGCATTACTCAGAAATGCTTGAAATCGGTGACAAAGACGCATTCACTAATTTTGGTTTTTCAATTCGCATCAACAATCTCAAAATTAACAGTTCACAATTCTTTATCGATATTGTGGGTAAAGCAATGCTTATTTGCGGCATATCCAGTTACCGTAATGATTCAGATTTAAGTTTGTGTCGTCATATTAGAGATGCATACGGCGCTTCATTAATGGTGAACAATGATCGGATCATGATGCATAATTCAACTTTACTGCTTATGCACAAAGATGGGCAATAAATTATGCTGATATCTTTCGATACTAAAGGTAGCCTGCATCGATAATGAAAAGAATATTAGAGCTGAACCCTGAAAACTATCAGAAACATCTGATCCATACTCAGGAGAGAGACTGGGCTGAAACCAACTGTTATGTCGATGTATGGATAGAGCTGCTAAACGCTTTAGGTCATGAGCCTATAGCAGCAATGCCTTTTTCTCTTGGAATTGATTTTGAAGGAGATCAATGGACTTTCTTTAAATTTCAACTGTCAGACATCTATCAGTTATATGGAATTGAAGTACAGGAATTAGCTGTCTGGAAACCCTTAATCCAGCATATTGAAGAACAGATTAATATGGGGCGCCCTGTTTTAGTTGAATTAGATTCAATGTACCTGCCTGATACAGCCGGCACTGCCTATAAAATGGCTCATGTAAAAACAACAGTCGCCATCAATGAAATTGATATTGAAAAAAAACAACTAGGGTATTTTCACGCTCAGGGTTATTACAGATTAGAAGCAGACGACTTTGATAATGTTTTTCGATTAAACCTGAATGACCCGTCCATACTCGAACCCTATGTTGAGATTGCAAAACTACGTAACACACAATCAACAGAAACTGAGTCGATAGTAAAAGATTCACTCGTGATTTTAAAAAAACAATTACAGATGTTACCATCCGAGAATCCATTTATTAGCTTTAAAAAACAGCTTGAAAAAGACCTTGAATGGTTAAAGCAACAAGACCTCGAAATGTTCCATCAGTATTCTTTTGCTACTCTTCGTCAATTTGGTGCCTGCTTTGAGCTGGCCAGCAATTATATGGAATGGTTAATGAAAAATGGAGAAGAAAATTTACTCCACGCATCAAGTTGTTTTAAACAAATATCTGAAACAGCAAAAATTTATCAATTTCAATTAGCTCGTGTTATAAGTCGAGGCAAATCACTGGACTTGTCTACCGTTGATAACATGGCTGAATTGTGGTCAGAAGCTATGCAAAGCCTGAAACAGAAATACATTTAATAATTAGGTAATTCTGAACCAGGGATACATAAAAAATATAAAATTAACTTCGGGCTTAACAAAACAAGATGAGTAAAGCTGAAAAACAAATACTTTTGACACAACATAAAGACAGTTTAAATAAAAACTGGTCTCTTTTTCGTTCAAACCCAAATCAATATACCGAACCTGCCGACTACGATATAAACAATATACACACCTCAGATGCTATTGTTCCTGGCACCATTGCTATGGCAGTAAATGGATCTCCACCACAGTGCTGGTCGCCTGATATAGACTATGATGATTATGACTGGTGGTATCAGCATGATTTTGAAGTCAAGAAAACTGATCTAAAGCAGAAAAAATATCTGTGCTTTGACGGCCTTGCGACATTATGTGACATCTGGTTAAACAATGAAAAAATATTAACTACTGACAATATGTTTCGCGCATATCGTGTAGAAATTAGTCACCTTATCAGGGAATCCAACAATCTGATACTGGTTTTCCGCTCTGTTACTCATAATCTAAAAGAGAAAAGGCCTCGCCCTAAGTGGAAAACTAAATTAGTTGAAAATCAGCAAATGCGCTGGATTCGCTCAACTGTTTTAGGTCATGTATCTGCATGGACACCACCTATAAAAGCAGTCGGACCCTGGAAAAATATTTACATTGAAACATCTTCAGACTTCGATACACAGAATCTTAAAATAGTTACTAGTTTTAAAAATAATACAGCGAAATTAAAACTTAAAGCAGAGTTATTAAGCGGCTTAAAAATAGATAAAGCCGAAATAAAAATTGATAATACTTTTTACACTTTATCTATTACACAGAATAAAAACTCCAGCTTCCTTGAGTGCGACATATCAGCAGTTTCACTAAGACCCTGGATGCCACACACCCATGGTGATGCGAAACTCTATAAATGTGAAATCATATTAACAGCTAACAAAAAAACAATTACAATTGATCAAAGAGAAATTGGATTTAAATCATGTGATTTTAAAATAGATGACTCGCAAAGTGCATTATTTATAAATGATCAGTTAATATTTTGCCGCGGCACATGTTGGACTGTTAGCGATTACCTTTCACTAAATTCTAGTTTTGACGATCTAAAAAAACATTTAACTCTATTACGTGATGCCGGCTTAAACATGATTCGTGTCGGTGGCACAATGATTTATGAGAATGATGATTTTTACAAACTCTGTGATCAATTAGGAATAATGGTATGGCAGGACTTTATGTTTGCCAGCATGGATTATCCCGTAGATGATAGTGATTTTCTTGAAAATATTAAAGCAGAAGTAGATTATCAGCTAAAGCGATTAAGTAAGCATGTTTGCATCTCCACCTATTGTGGGAACACAGACATTGAAGCTCAAGCAGCTATGTTCGGCATTCATGAAGATTCCTGGAGCAATAGTTTTTTCCATAAATCTATTCCAGAAAGGTGTCAGCGCTTGCATCCAGGCATCCCCTACTTAGCCTCTTCACCTACTGGTGGTACATTACCTTTTCATTTATCCAGTGGCGTATCACATTATTGGGGCATCGGCGCATATATGCACACGCTACCTGATAATGACATGGCTAGAGTTCGCTTTGCATCTGAAGGCATGGGTTTATCTCACATTCCTGAAGATGAAACCATACAGGAATGTACAGGTAAAAACACTCTCTTCCCATTTCACAATGAATGGGCTACACGAATACCTAGAGATCTAGGTGCAGGATGGGATTTTGATAGCATTCGAGATAGCTATCTCAAGCAATTATTTAATCTAGATCCTCTTAGTTTACGTCGGCAAAATGTAGAAAAATATATAGAGTTATCAAGAGTTGTTAGTGGTGAAGTTATTACACAGGTATTTCAGCATTGGCGCAGCACTAACAGTCAATGCAATGGTGGATTAGTATGGTTCAACCGGGACTTCTGGCCAAGTGCTGGCTTTGGACTGATAGACAGCAACAACCATCCAAAAGCAGCTTATTATCAATTAAAAAATATCTGGCGCAATCAATTAGTTATTCTTAAAAATGAAGGACTTGATGGTGCAAATGTCAGTTTAATAAATGAAACCTCTGAGCAGCTAACTGGTAATATTGAAATTATTTTATTAAAAGATAATGAAACAGTGGTTGCGCAAGCAACACAAAAAGTAAAAATTTCCCCAAATACTAAACAGCTACACAGTGTTGATAAGATTCTAGGGCATTTTTATGATACCGGCTATGCATATAAATTTGGTCAACCTCAATTCGATATAATGATTTGTCGATTAAAGGATCATTCACAATCTCTTATTCATGAAGCCTTCATGTTCATAGAAAATTATGACATAAAACCAGCAGATAGTGCGATCATCAATGCAACAGCTAAACAGATCGATCAGGACACACTATCAGTCACAATAGTTAGTGACAAGTTTTTACAGTTTGTAAGAATAACAGCTAGAAATTATCAAGCAGAAGATAATTATTTCCACTTAAGCCCAAACTGTGAAAAAACAATAAAACTAAATAAAATATCATCAGAAGATAAAAAATTTAGAGGACAGATAGAAGCAACAAACATAAACAACTCAATTAAGATTAAGCTGCATGACTGATGTAACTGAAACTATATTCAAGGTAAACAATAAACACAGAGAAGATACATCTGATCATGATCGATACCCCTGTTGGCTCAATAATGATCACGGGCCTGTATTTAGCTGGATACACCTGCCTAAGAACAAAAAAATATCAAAAATGGGCATAGTTATATGTAACCCTCTTGGTTACGAATACTCACATACTCATCGCACTATTCGTCATTTATGTGACAACCTTGCTTACAGCGGTTTTGCTAATATTCGTTTCGATTATCACGGTACTGGAGATTCATTTTCTGACTTATTTGAAAAGAATCGAATAAAAACATTTTTAGAAAATATTGATACTGCAATTGAAGAACTAAAGATAAAGACAGGTGTAACTGAAATCTGTCTAATCGGACTAAGAATGGGCGCAACACTTGCAGCCAGTTATTGCAATTCAAGACCTGTTGATAAATTAATCCTCTGGTCAGCATGCATTAAAGGAAGAACCTATGTCCGAGAAATGCAAGCATTAGAAAAACTAGCATCACATTCCAGCGGAGACAATCCAGATCTAATCGATAGCGGAGGATTTATTGTCACCGATAGCACTGCTAAAGAATTAAAAGAGTTAAACTTACTAAAACAGGAATATCATGTTAATGATAATATCCTTGTCATTGAACGTGATGATTTACAAAAAAATGACAAACTTCTATCTGCTATCGAAAAAAACAATATTAGCAATATAGAACACCACCCTATGAAAGGCTACATAGAAATGATGGAAGAACCCCAGTTTACCGTCGTTCCTGAGCTTACAATTAGTAAAATAATTAACTGGCTAAGTTCTGACAGCAAAAATAAAACACTGAATAAAACCTCATATAATCAAAATACCTGTAAATTAATTACAAACAAACCTGATTCAAATATAATAGAACAAATATGTTATGACTATGAAAATAAACTTATAGGAATATTAAGCTACCATTCCCATATAAATAAAGATAAATCTAAACCACTTATTATATTAACCAATTCTGGATCAGTTCATCGAGTTGGCCCCAATCGTGTTTATGTTCAGTTAGCACGTTCACTCGCATCTGAAGGTTATCCTGTACTTAGATTTGACTTAAGCAATCTGGGTGATAGTGTATTAGGCAAACCTGAAAATGAAAACAACCCGTATTCAGATTACGCTATGCACGATATTGCGATTATTTTAGAAATGATGGTAAAAGAATATGGATTTAATAGTTTTATTATTTCGGGAATTTGTTCAGGGGCTCACAATGCTTTTCATGCCGGATTAATAATGCCTGCGTCATACAATATAAAAGAAACTATTATTATTAACCCTCTACGCTTTTACAGTGATGGCTTTACCAACCAAAGATCCATACCTACTTATCAGGTTGAACGTGACTCACAGCAATATAGCGAAAGCTTACTAAGCCTTGAAAAGTGGAAAAAGTTACTATCGGGAAAAGTAGATTTAATCTACTTATCAAGCTTCATTTATCAGAAAGCACTAAAAACATTAACATCTAATATACAGGCATTGACTGAAAAAGTTGGTATACACAATGGAAGCAGGTTAACAAAAGATCTAAATAAGTACATAAGTAAAAATATGAAAATCAGTTTTTTTATTGCCTCGAAAGATCCCGGTAAAAAACTATTAATGAATGAGTCCCGAATAATCGTAAATACTATGATTAAATCAAATCAATTGGATATATATGAAATTCCAAATGCAGACCATACATTTTCATCATTAAATTGTAGAAAAGAATTTGTTAGACTCTATGTAGAACATATTAAATCCCGGTATTAATGTCCTGCTTTTCAATACATCGAACTACTCATTACGTAATTAATCACTACTAAATTAATTAATCTTGAAAATGTCTTTTAAGTTTTAAGGCGGGATATTCAAGCACATGCCAGGATATTGCTGCCAGACTAAATGTCAGAGTAAATACTATTATATAATTCAATAAAACCTGAATTAAGACTCCTGCTTCTGACATCCCTTCATAGTTAGGTACAAAACAACTAAACCATACGAGCATTATTGGCAAATGGAATATATACATAGCATAACTATATTTACCTATTAATTTAATTGGTGTAAATTCTAGAAAACTGATATACCAGGCCTGATTTTTTGAAGCAATAATAAAAACCAATGCAAAAAATGTGAATGCCGAAACAGTTTGATTTAATAGTTCTACACCACCTTGACCGATCGCATTAAAATTACGCAACAGAACTAACTGCACTAATGTTAGTACGATTGTAACTATGAGTATTTTACTGGCATATTTCTTCATCCAGTCTATACCGGCCTGATTAGAAACTAAAACCGCTAATAGCGAACCAAGTGCAATTGAGTCCCATCTGGCAAAAGTAAAATCATAAGCAGCCCTTGCACCAACACCCTCATCATCTG
>Ga0316205_10003355_pt1 | contig 15277 bp, 16 predicted proteins | sample 3monthpyrite_MG_FD_204941 | JGI IMG/M metagenome (GOLD analysis project Ga0316205, IMG submission 204941) | Microbial mat bacterial communities from mineral coupon in-situ incubated in ocean water Damariscotta River, Maine, United States -... | ecosystem: Environmental > Aquatic > Marine >... | reverse complement strand
GCCCGCAATGAAGCGGCCTCGGAAAACGGTATTGCGCATTTTCTGGAGCACATGGCCTTTAAGGGCACCACCAGCCGCAACGCGCTGGAAATTGCCGAAGTGATCGAGGATGTCGGCGGCTTTATCAACGCCTATACCTCACGCGAGATGACCGCCTATTATACCCGCGTGCTCGGGGCCGATGTGCCGCTGGCGCTGGAGGTCACGGCCGATATCCTGCTCAACTCGACCTTTGACAAACGCGAGATCGAGGTCGAGCGCGGGGTTATCCTTTCAGAAATCGGGCAAAGCCTTGATACCCCCGATGATGTGATTTTTGACTGGTTGCAAGGCATTTCCTACCCCGACCAGCCGATGGGCCAGCCTATTTTGGGCCCGGCGGGTAATATCAAGCGCTTTTCGCAGGCTGATCTCTCAAGTTTTGTGGGCACCCATTATGGTGCGGCCAATCTTGTGGTTTCGGCGGCGGGCATGGTCGACCACGACGCCCTTGTGAAACAGGCCGAAGCGCTGTTTGGGCATCTGCCAAACAAGGCCGCGCCGGCGCCACTGCTGGCGAGGTTTTCGGGCGGCGAGCGGCGGGTGGAAAAAGACCTTGAGCAGGCGCATTTTACGCTGGCTTTTGATGCCCCCGCGATAAAAGACGAGCAAGTTTATACTGCGCAAATTTATTCGATGCTGCTGGGTGGCGGCATGACTTCGCGGCTGTTTCAGGAACTGCGCGAAAAGCGCGGGCTCTGTTATAGCATTTATGCCAGCATCACTCCCGGGCTGGATAGCGGCATGCTCAGCCTTTATGCGGGCACTTCGGGTGATACCATTGCCGAGTTGGCGCGGGTGACCATGGATGAGATGAAGCGCGCGGCCGATGATATTTCAAAAGCCGAACTGGCGCGCGCGCAGGTGCAAATGAAGGCCGGAATGTTGATGGGGCTGGAAAGCCCCTCGGCACGGGCCGAGCGCATGGCGCGGGCGATCAGCATTTGGGGCAAGGTGCCGCCGCTTTCTGACGCGATAGGCAGGATCGAAGCGGTTAGCGTGCAAGGGTTGAAGGATTATGCGGCCTCGGTTTGCGAGGCTGACACTATGGCGATGGCGCTTTACGGGCCGGTAAAAGCGGCCCCGGCGCTGGAGGATCTCCACGCCAGTTTGCGGGGTTAGGCATGGTGTTGGGGCGCAAATCGCCGGTGTTGCTTTCAGACCGGCTGGAGCTGCGCCTGCCGCGCAAGGCGGATTATTTGCCATGGGTGACCACCCGCCGCCAAGGCAAGGATTTCCTGAAAGACTGGGAGCCGATCCGCGACAGGGATTACGATAGCAAAAGCGCCTTTTATAGCCGGATACACTGGGGCCACAGCGCGGCCCGCAATAAAACCACCTTTCCGTTTATGATTATCCGGCGCGAAGATGCCCGCCTGATGGGGGCGCTCACCCTTGACAATGTGCGCTTTGGCCCTGCCAAGGCGGGCACGGTCGGCTATTGGATAGGCCCTGATTTTGCACGGCAAGGCTATATGCAGGAGGCGCTGGCAATGGTGCTTGACTTCGCCTTTCAGGAGCTGGACCTGAGCCGGATAGAGGCCGCCTGCCTGCCGGAAAACAAGGCCTCGCGCGGGGTGCTGGAAAAGGCGGGCTTTAAATATGAAGGCGTGGCGCAGAGCTATTTGCAGATAGCGGGCCGCTGGCGCACCCATGTGCTCTATGCCCATTTACGGCGCGACAGACGCGGGCAAGCCGATGCTCAATAGGGCTGATCCAGCCCTTTTGGCGGCGCTTGAATCGCGGCTGGGCAAGGCAGGGCTGCGCCCATGTGCGCCCGCCGATCTCGAGGAGCCGCGCGGGATTTTCAAGGGGCAGGGGGCGGTGGTGGCACGGCCTGCGAGCGGCGCCGAGGTGGCGGCGGTGCTGGCAATGTGCAATGAGGCGCGGGTGCCGGTGGTGCCGCTTGGTGGTGGCACCGGGCTGGTTGGCGGGCAGGTGCTGGCAAGCGGGCCGCTGCCGGTTTTGCTCTCGCTGGAGCAGATGGGGGCGATCAGCGATGTATCACCTGAAAACAACACGATGACGGTGCAAGCCGGGGCGGTGCTGGCCGATATTCATGCCGCGGCGCTGGAAGCGGGCCGGATGTTTCCGCTCTCGCTGGCCTCCGCAGGTAGTTGCCGGATTGGCGGGAACCTGGCCACCAATGCGGGCGGGATCAATGTGTTGCGCTATGGCAATGCGCGGGCGCTTTGCCTAGGGCTGGAGGCGGTGCTGGCCGATGGCACGGTTATTGGCGGCTTGAAGCGGCTGCACAAGGATAACACCGGCTATGATATCCGCAATTTGATGATCGGCTCCGAGGGCAGCCTGGGAGTGATTACCGCCGCTGTGTTGCGGCTGTTTCCGCTGCCCAAAGCGCTGCATACCGTGTTTTTGTCGGTGCCTACGCCTGCGGCTGCTCTGGTGCTGCTGCACGGGTTGCAAACACAGTTTGGCGATGCGGTTACCGGGTTTGAGCTTATTCATAAAACCGGTTTTGAATTTTTGGCCGAAACCGGATTTGGGCTGGCCTCGCCGCTCGCCTGCCCTGCTGAATGGAATGTGTTGCTGGAAATAAGCGGCGCGGTGGCGCTGGCGGAGCCGCTGGAAGCGGCGCTGGCCCGGATGATGGAAAAAGGGCTGCTGAGCGATGCGGTGATTGCCCAAAACGAGGCGCAACGCCGCCATTTCTGGCATATTCGCGAGAGCATTCCGGCGGCAAACAAGCGCATCGGCGCGATTTCGTCGCATGATATTTCGGTGCCGGTGGCCGAGCTGCCCGGCTTTATTGCGCGGGCCGGTGCGGCCCTGCCGCCGCAGCTCAGGGTTAACTGTTTTGGCCATATGGGCGATGGCAACCTGCACTACAATATTTTCCCGCCCAAGGGGGAAGCCCGCGCGGGGTATATGGAACAGCGCGAAGAACTGGCGCGGCTGGTGTTTGATATTGTGGCCGAGTTTGGTGGCAGCTTTAGCGCCGAACACGGGGTTGGCCGCTTGAAAGTGGCCGAGCTGGAGCGCTATGGAGACGCCGGTAAGCTGGCCACCATGCGGCGGATAAAAACCGCGCTGGACCCGAACGGGATCATGAACCCCGGGGCGGTATTGCGCGCTTAGGGCAGGATTGGGCAAACCGGATTTTGCCGCGCCCTATGGCGGAGAAAATGCCCGGCGCGGTTTCGGCCTTGAAAAACCCTATCACCCTGGCGGTGAAAAATCCGAAAACCGGCTTGATCTGTGGTCAGGCTGTCACCTTGGCCAAATTTGGTATCAGCCCCGCCATTGGCGGCATATTCGAGTATGAGCAGATAAGATGCGTTCATCACCGGGCCGCGCCCACTGCGCGTGCAACCGTTTTAAGGGCAAAATGCCCCTCCGCCGTTCGAGCGAAGAGGCATGATCCAGACTTTGGCCGTCTGAGGTTTGCAAGTGGCCCCCGAATTCATCGGGATAAGGGCAGATTAGGGTTAATAGATTGACAAAAAGTTACCGGTAGCGCCTAAATTATCACGAAAACGCGATCGGCTTTCGGGTGTGGCGATGCCCCCCGAAGCGCGCGCGGTTCGGGGGTTTCTGCCTTCGGTCAGGCGCCGGCAAAATCGCACAGCCAGTGGGTGTCTATGCCCATGTTTTGCAGGCGTGAGCGGCCGCCAAGCTCAGGCAGGTCAACCACAAAAGCAGCCGAGATCACCTCGCCACCCATACGCTCGACCAGTTTGATTCCGGCTTCGGCGGTGCCGCCGGTGGCCAGCAAATCATCCACCACCAGCACCTTTTCACCGGGCTTTATGGCGTCATCATGCACTTCCATCACCGCTTCGCCATATTCAAGGCTATAGGCTTGCTCGATGGTTTTGCCCGGCAATTTACCCTTTTTGCGGATCGGTACGAAGCCAACGGAAAGCTGGTGCGCCACCGCGCCGCCCAGAATAAAACCACGCGCTTCCAGCCCGACAACCCTGTCTATTCGCAGGCCCGCATAAGGGCTGAGCAACTGGTCGATGCACATGCGAAAACCGCGCGGATCGCTAAAAAGCGTGGTGACATCGCGAAACATGATGCCTGCATGCGGGAAATCCGGGATGGTGCGAATGTAATCGGCAACAGATTTGGAAATGTGCATTTACCGGTCTTTCTCTGGTGAGTTCAGCATGGTTTCGACCACGGCTATCGCCTTGGCCTCGCGCTCTTTAAAGCTGCCTTTGATGAGGGTATAGCGCGCGCCGTGGGCATCGAGCTTGGCTTTGATTTTGGTGAAAAACGCCTCGCGCAGTTCCTGCTTGGCATAATAGCGCAGCGGGTCTTCGGCCCAGGGGGTGTTGGCGTCGAGCAGCAGGTAATGCTCGGGAAGCTCGATGCGGGCTTCAAGCTCGGGCATCGAGTGGCCGAGCAGCATTTCGGCCCAAACCGCTGTGAGCAGCGGGTCGGTATCTTCAAACAGCACCGGTCCGGCCATGAGAGACAGGGTTTTGCGATGGGCTTTATGGCCATCAACGATATAGTGCAGCTCCTCGGGCCGATAGGGGCCGGGGGTGCGGTATTTTTCATAGGGGCGGCCGTATTCGGGCACATAGGGGCCGCCAAAACGCTTGGCCAGCAGATCCGCCATGTAGGATTTGCCGGTGCTTTCCGGCCCAACCAGCGTGAGGCGTTTTTGGTAATAGGGGCGCACCTGCCCGGGCAGGCTTTGCCAATGGGCAAACGGGTTGGCGCGGATATCGGCCGAGTTGGCGGGGAAGGCCATCCACATCGGGTCAAGTATGAAGTGCTGGGCATCCAGTGCGCGGGCCAGTGGCACGAGGTAATCTTCCGAGCCAATCACCCGGTGGATCGGCTCGGGGTGGAGCTGGCGGATAATGCCCGCCCAAGCGGGGCTGTTGGTGGCGATGGGTTTTTCGGTGCAATGCAGCACCACCCGGGCCAGTGGAAACAGTGCTTCCATCCAGTCGCGGCGCACCCCGGCGGGGATAGGGTCATCCTGGGCGCAGGATACGATAATGGTCAGGCGGTCCACCAGATAGGTGGCGGTGCGCACCAGCGCGACATGGCCTTCATGGGGTGGCATGAACCGCCCGAGGATAATGCCGTTTTCCATTTTGGCCCCTAAAATTGCGGCCGCGTGATCATCAGCCAGAAAATGACCCCTAACGCTATAAACGCTGACCGGCCCAGCGTAAACCATATCTGTCCCTGCGGGCGGCTTTTTTTGGAAAGCGGGCGGGGCGGCATTAACCCGGCAAGGCCAGCACCCGACCGGCCACGGCGCCCAGCTTGGCAACAAGGGCGGGGTCGCGCTTGTCAACTGCGGTCATAATTGCGTGCTCCAGTGCGTGGTCACAGCCGTGCGGGCAGGGGGCGCGGGCGGGGCCAAGGCGTGCGGGCAGGTCCCTGACCAGTGTGCGGGCCTTGCCGGCATTGCCGGTGAGCACCGCAAAAATCTGGTTGATGTCAACCGCGCCGTGCTCGGGGTGCCAGCTATCATAATCGGTGATCATCGCCACCGAGGCATAGCATATTTCGGCCTCGCGGGCCAGCTTGGCTTCGGGCATGTTGGTCATGCCGATCACATCACAACCCCAGCTTTCCCGATACATTTTGCTCTCGGCAATGGCGGAAAACTGCGGCCCTTCCATGGCCAGATAGGTGCCGCCATCATGCACATTCACTCCGGCCGCTTTTGCCGTTTCAAGGCACGCCGCGCCAAGCCGCGCGCAGGTGGGGTGGGCCACCGAAACATGGCCAACGCAGCCGGTGCCGAAAAACGATTTTTCGCGCGCGAAGGTGCGGTCGATAAACTGGTCGATGATCACAAAATCGCCGGGGGCCATTTCTTCGCGAAACGAGCCGCAGGCCGATACCGAAATAATGTCGCTGACCCCGAGCCGTTTGAACGCATCAATATTGGCGCGATAGGGAATGGTGGAGGGCGCATGCACATGGCCACGGCCGTGGCGCGGCAGAAACGCCATTTTTACGCCGTTCAGCCTGCCGGTTAATATCTCGTCAGATGGCGTGCCCCACGGGCTTTCTACCGCCACCCATTCGGCCTCTTCCAGCCCGTCGATTTCATAAATACCGCTGCCGCCGATAATGCCGATAATGGTGTCCATCTGTGCCTGCTCAGGTTGGTCGTTTCAGGGAAAATACATCGCTGATGGCAGCGTAATCCATATAGCCAAGCCGGGCCATGGGCTGAAACAGGGTTATATCAAATTTGCCGTTCACAATGAAGTTATCTTTGATATGCACGCCCACGACCTCGCCGATGACCATGGTATTGGCGGCACCCGGCAGCTCGATAATTTTGAATAGCCTGCATTCCAGCACTGCCGGAGACGCCGCCACATGCGGCGCGGCAATCGCCACGCTGGCTGCCTTTTCCAGCCCTGCGGCGTCAAATTCGTCGCGCCCGGCGGGCAGGGGGGCGGAGCTGGCGTTCATTTGGTCTTGCAGGGCGAAAGGCACGATATTGACCGCAAATTCACCGGTGGCGCGCACGTTTGACACGCTGTCTTTGCCCTGTGGCTGATCGGCTTTGTTGCCACCGCTGGCAAACATCACCATCGGCGGGGTGTCGCAAAGGGCGTTGAAAAAGGAATAGGGCGCGAGGTTGGCATTGCCGTCGGTGTCAAGGGTCGAGATCCAGCCGATCGGGCGCGGGGCAACAATGGCCTTGAAGGGGTTATGTGGCAGGCCGTGGTCATTGGCCTCGGGGCGATAAAACATTCTGGTTTCCTTAATTGCCATTCGGGCATTGCCGTTCGGGCATTGCCGTGCGGGCGCGGGCGTGATACGCATTTCGGGCGTATATACTAGAGGCTACCCCATGAAATCCAGTGCCAAACGACGCGCCTGAGCCTTCGCCCTTTCCTTGTCGCTTTTCTGGTGCCCTCCTATGCTGCACATTACACCCGAAACCCCGAATGACACGCCTGAGGTCGAATATCTGTTTGACCTTGCCTTTGCGCCGGGCCGGCAGGCGCTGAGCTCTTACCGGCTGCGCGACGGGGTGCCGCCGGTGGCCGCGCTATGCCTTGTGGCGCGCGGGGATGAGGGCGCGCTGGCCGGGGCTATCCGCTATTGGCCGGTGAAAATTGGCAGGTATGATGCCCTGCTGCTTGGCCCGGTGGCGGTGCACCCCACCCGGCAGGGCGAGGGTGTGGGCAGGCTGTTGTTGGGGGAAAGCATGGAACTGGCCGAAGCGCTGGGCTGGGAGCGCGTGGTGCTGGTTGGCGATGCGCCCTATTATGGCCGCTATGGTTTTAAGTTGCTGTCAGATGTGAGGTTTCCGCCACCCACCAACCCGGCGCGGGTGCTGGGGCGGGCGCTGAAAGAGGGCGCTTTTGAAGGTGTGAGCGGAAAAGTGCGGCCAGCCGTTTCACGCTGAAACAGCTGGCCGGTGAAGCGGGGTAGGCAGCCCCCGCCGATGCTTTCAGGCTTGCATTTCGGCCCGGATTTGCTGACGCAGCGTATCAATCGGGATATATTTGCCCTCGCGCCTATAGGTCCAGTAGGTCCAGCCATTGCAGCTTGGTGCGCCTTCCAGCGCCGCCCCGACCTGGTGGATAGAACCACGGGATTCGGCCGAGATCAGGGTGCCATCGGCGCGGACTTTGGCGCTTTGGCCTTTGGGCGAGTAAAGCTGCTCGCCGGGGCGCAGCATGCCGCGCTCGACAAGATTGCCAAAGGGCACCCTTGGTTCGGCGCGTTTGGCGGTGGTGACGCGCAGCGAGTCAGCGTCATATTTGCGGGTGTCGTTAATGCGGGCTTGGGCCACCTCGCGGTAGGCCGCCTCGCGCTCGATGCCGATAAAGTGTCGCCCGAGCTTTTTGGCCACAGCCCCGGTGGTGCCGGTGCCGAAGAAGGGGTCCAGCACCACATCACCGGGGTTGCTGGAGGCCAGCAGCACGCGGTGCAGCAGCGATTCCGGCTTTTGGGTCGGGTGGGCCTTTTCGCCATTGGCATTTTTCAGGCGCTCACCGCCGTTGCAAATGGGCAATACCCAGTCCGAGCGCATCTGGATACCTTCATTTAGCTCCTTAAGGGCTTCATAATTAAAGGTATACTTTGAATTGTCAGATTTGCCCGCCCAGATCATGGTTTCGTGCGCGTTGGTAAAACGCTTGCCGCGAAAATTGGGCATCGGGTTGGATTTGCGCCAAACCACATCATTCAGGATCCAGAAACCGGCATCTTGCAAGGCCACGCCAACCCGGAAGATATTGTGGTAGGAGCCGATCACCCAAATGGCCCCATTCGGCTTGAGAATACGGCGGGCGGCGGCCAGCCAATCCCTTGAAAACTTGTCATAAACCGCGAAACTGTCAAACTGGTCCCAATCGTTATCCACGGCATCAACCTTGGAGTTGTCGGGGCGGTGCAGATCGCCGCGCAACTGGAGATTATAGGGTGGATCGGCAAAGACCAGATCAACCGAATTGGCCGGCAGGCTGTTCATCACATCGATGCAATCTCCGTCGATAATCTGATCCAGAGGGAGGTTTTTAGGCGTGGTGCCGTGGGTTGTCTTGATCATTCTGCATGTGCCTCGATGCTTGGGTGCGGGTTAGGCCCCTAACATGAGTCAAAAGTGATTCGGCGTCAATTTCTTTTTGAATCAAGCACTTATTTAATTTTCTTCACACAACATCTTGTGGATGGGTTTGAAGGAGACCCTATGATGTGGGGTGACCCCGCGCTTTGCCAGCCCCGCTTGGTGGGCTTTGGTGCCGTATCCCATGTTGGTTTCCCAACCATAGCCCGGGTTTGTGGCCGCAAGGGCGCGCATCAGGCGGTCGCGGCTAACCTTGGCGATGATCGAAGCGGCGGCGATGCTGAGGGAACGGCCATCACCCTTGATGATGGCGCGGGCCGCACAGGGCAGCCGGGGGGGGATTTTGTTGCCGTCAATCAGGGCAAAGGCGGGCGGAGTGGAAAGCCCGGCCACGGCGCGGCGCATCGCCAGAAAGCTGGCTTGCAGGATGTTGATCCGGTCAATCTCGGCAACGCTGGCCGCGCCAACGGCCACCAGTGCCGTGGCGCTGATTGCCTCGAAAAGCGCTTCGCGGCGGGCGGCGGTGAGCTTTTTGGAATCGTTCAGCCCCGCCGGAATTTGCGCCGGGTCCAGGATCACGGCGGCGGCAAGCACCGGCCCGGCCCACGGCCCGCGGCCGACTTCATCAACCCCGCAAACCGGCTGTGGTGCCATGCTTTCAAACTCGAAATTCGGGGTGGTGGTCACGGCGCGCTTTCACTGGCAAACCGCCGGTTATTCGGGCGGTGATTCTGGCTGGTTGTGGCCTTGATAGGTGAACAAGGGCCCGGCGCGCAAGCAAAGGCAGGTTTTTTCGGGCCGTAAAAAAAGAGGGGTAAAATGGCTGTTCGGGTAAGGAAAGAATAGTAACACTTTGTTTTTACGCGCATCTGGCTGATCGGGGGGGTGGTAAGCATCAGCAAAGCAATAGACCGAACTATTTCGATTAACGATAGTGGAGAAATTAACTTTGAATTAAGCATAATCGGATTTAGTATGACCTCAGAGTTGTTTGTCGAGTTTCCCCTTCAATGGGGATGTGTAATGAGTGTTGGAGGTATAATGTCGAGTTATACAGCGATTCAAATCCACCCGTCCGGTTTTGAGGATAGCGCCGGTTTTTGCCGGCGTTGTGCGTGGCTTTCTGCGTCGCCTTCTGTGGCGCAGCTTTTTTTGCCCGCTGTCTGGCATTCCGTAAAAGTGGGGGCTGGTTAGCATGTTGGATTCTGTCCTGAACAGTTTTGCCAAGGCATTTGAGGCTATGCCACTTATTTTGTCGCTAGGTTTGCTGGGCATTTTGCTCGTGCTTTCGGTGTTTTTTGCGGTCAAGATCTATTTGCATCATCGCCGCAATTCGGCGATTACCAGCTATCAGCAGGGCGTGGTTGCGCCGGTTCAATACGGCAGCCGCGAAATAAGCACCCCGGAGGATGCCTTTGCCCGGCGGCTTGAAGATCTGGCCGAATCCGAAGGCCAATATGACCTGACCCGGCTGATGCCCAAAGCCCGCGAGCTCGGGGCCATTGCCAAGACCGGCTTTAGCACTGCGCCGATATTGAAAGACCGTGATCTCGGGGTTTTGGCACTGGTGGAGGAAGTGGCGCAGGAGGTTGGCGATAGGTGCCGGGTTTTGGTGCATGCCAGCCTTGAATCGCTGATCGACCTGCATGGCGAAGGTGCGGGCAGCATTGCCACCCGGGTTTCGCTTTCGGGGATCAACCTTAAACTGGCGGTGGTTGACCGCTATGGCAGATTGGTGGTGGCGGTTGACCATTTGGGTGAAACCCCGCTGGGGCGGCAGGAAAACATCAACCGGACTGTGGTGATAGAGGTGTTGCGCAAGGCCGGGGTTTGGTATCTGGAAATTCCGAACTCTTATTCCAGAGAAGACGCGAAAGCGCAGCTGACCGCGGTATTGCGCGGAAAAATTGCCGCGCACAAGGGCAAGGGCCAAGGCGATGACAGCCAGGACGACGAAGGCCATCAGGTAGCCTGAAGGCGAGGCTTTACGTTGGGTGATTATGCAAGATAAGGCCCACCACTCACGGCGGCACCATGGCCTTGCCGCGCCCGGCAGGCGGGCACCTGCGGCGGGCACCAGAGGCGGGCGTAGCGGGCGGCGGGTTGATTGTGCCTGATGTCGCTATTGGCGGGTCTGGATAAACATATAGACCCATTCGCCCTTATAATCGGGGTTGGCGGCCTTAAGCTCGGCAATGCGGCTGCGCAAATAATCAAGATAGGCCTCGGCGGGCTCGATTGTGTCGCGCAGGCCTTCATAGAGCGGCTCGGAGCTGGCATAGGCAATGGCCAGCTCCTGCCCGAATGGCGGCCTGACAATGAGTTTGACCGAGGCCTGCCCCGCGCGATCCGCGCCGATCTGGATCGGGCTGTCGGGAGCGTGCAGCTCCACATCCTCCCACTGGTTGGGCCGCAAATGTAGCACCTGGCCTTCGACATCGAAGAAATCGACATAGACATAGGCGGGGTATTCGGGCGAGCGCATTTTGACAATCACGCGCTCGCCTTCGCGATACTCAAAGGTGCTGAGCTGGGTTATGGCCCCAACCTGCATCGGATCGCGTGCCTGACCTTGAGATTGTGGCAGGCCGAGGTTTTCCAGCCGCGAAAGCACGTCGCATTGCGGCGAGGGCAGCACCAGCATCGAGCCGCCAACGGGTATGGACTCGCCAAGCTGGGCGCGGATGGCCGCCAGCAGCGGCTCGCGCATGTTCTCGTCGGGAATATGGCCGCGCAGCTCCAGCGTGCCGGTTTCGGGAATGAAAGTGGCGGCAACCCGCGCGCAAGGCACCGATGACAGGATTTGCGAAATACCGTCGCGGGCCGAATTGTCTGACGGGGTGTCAAGCGGGCGCATAAAGGATTGCACGGCGGCCAGCGAGGCCGGGTCAAAGCTGGTGGCCGTGCCGGACCAGCCGGTGGCGGCAGTAACAACCGCGGCATCAAGTGGCGGCTGGGTGGCGGCGGGGGCATCGGGTGTGCGACCGGGGGCCGGGGCGGCCGGCGGGGCCTTGGCCTTGGCAAGGGCGGCATCGGGCGCGATCTGGCTACCGGCTTCGGACAGGAGCGAGGAGGCGGGCACCGGCCCGGCATTGGGGGCGGTCGGGCCAAGCGGCCGGGCGGGGGCAGTGGCGGAAGCGAGCAGGGTTTTGGGCAAGGCGGTGGCTTGGGCGGGCGTGGCAACAGGCGGGCTGGAGGCAATGGTAGTGGCCGCGGGTGCGCTGGTGGCGAGCGGGGCGGCGGCATTGGCAATGGCGGCTTGCAGGGGCCGGGCGGTGGAAACCGATGCTGCTTGCCTTTCGGCTGGCGGCGCTTGCGCGGCAAGCGGTTCGGCGGCCACGGGGTCGGCCTTGGCCAGGGTGCCTTCGGCCCGCAGGGCGGGGGTGGGCGCGCCTTGAGCAGTGCTGGCTTCGACCACGGTATCATCACGGATTTCGGCTATGGCGGTATTTTTTGGCGCTTGCGCGGCGGCGCGCTCGCCGCTTGGGTCATCAGCCGGTTGCGGCGGCTGGGCCAATGGCTGCGCGGTGGCGGTTTCGGTGCGCACCGGGCCTTGGCCTAGGTTTTGCCCGGTGGCGGTTTCGGCGTTTTGCGCCTCGCCTTTGGTGGCCTGAGGCTCGGCCTTGGATTGCGGCACCTCGTAGCTGGTCATTTTGACCTTGCCCGCGGCTTGCGGCTCGGCTTCAATCGGCTCGGGTTTGGTGGCATAGGCCAAAAAGGCAAATAGACCGGCATGGGCAGCGAGCGAGGCCAGCACCCCAAGCGCCCAGAAAACCGCGCTCTTCATAGCGGATTGGGGGTGACAACAAGGACAACATCCCGCACCCCCGCCTGTTCCAGCGCCGTGACCAGTGGCAACAGGTTGGTCAGTCTGGCCGCGCCATGGGCATTGATGCGCACCCGCAGGGCCGGGTCTGCCGCCAGCGTCTGGGTGATGCTGGCCAGCAGGGATTCTTGCGACACCGGCGCACCATCCAGCGCCATCCGGCCATCGGCGGCAATGGCGATGGTGGTGCCGCCCTTGGGCAGGCTTTCACCGGTAGTGGAAACCGGCGGCATGATATCAAACGGGGCGGTGGCGTCCATCCGGCCCACAAGCATGAAAAATACCAACAGGAAAAAGACCACGTCGATCAGCGACACAATGGTTTCCTGCGGGGCGGGGCGGGGGCGGCGCTTGAGCTTCATTGCGGGGCCTCCAGCCGCACCACGCGCAGGTTTTCAGCACCTGCTTCAGTGGCGGCCTGAATGGCCGACACCAGCCCCTGCACATTGGCCCCGCCGGAGGGCAAAATGAGCACCTGCGCACCCGGTTGGGCCTGCAAGGCGCGGGTAAGCGATTGGGCGGTAAGCGGCTGGCCACGCAGGCGCGCCACACCGTCGGCGGGAATGCGGATCAGCAAGGTCGGGGCCGGGCCGCTGGCGGTGCCGCCACTATCTTGCTGCTGTTGCACCATCGGCATCATATCAAGGTCAAGATAGGTTGAGGTCACCATGAAGAACACAAGCAAGATCAACATGACATCGACAAGCGGTGTCAGGGTGATCAGGGCCATGTTTCTTTTGCGGCGGGCGAGCTTCATGGCGGGCCGCTACGAGGGCGCGGGGGCGTTGATGATCAGGTTAAAGCGCCCGACCGTTGATTCAACATTATGCGCCGCGCGCTCGACCGTGGCCGAAAGCAGGCTGGCGGCAATGGCGGCAGGCAGCGCCACCACAAGCCCGACAGCCGTGGTCAGCAAGGCTTGCCAGATACCACCGGCAAGCACCGAGGCATTGGCGGCCCCTTCCGCCAGCTCCAGTTCCTGAAAGGATTGGATCATCCCGAGTACCGTGCCCAAAAGCCCCAGAAGCGGCGAAATTAGCGCCACCACTTCCAGCAGCCGGATGAAGCGGCTGAGGATTTCGACCTCGGCATTGCCGCGGCGCTCGAGCTCCGAGGCCAGCAGGCCTTGCGGCATCCGGTTTTGGGTGGCGGTAATGGCATAGGCCAGCACCCGCTCGGCCGGGCTGCGCAGTTTTAGCGCGTTGAGCGCGGTTTGGTTATCGCGCGCCTGCACCTGGGTAAGCGCGGCATTGATACGTTTTTGCCCCGAAAGCACGCCCCAGAATTGCAGCAGCTTATAGGCGATGATCGCGACCGACAGCACCGACAGCACCGCCAGCACAATAACCACCGGCCCGCCCACCGAGATGATTTCCGTGAAAAAATCCAACATCGGCTATTTCACCAGCGGGGCGGCGGCGCGGGAGGTGAGCTCCAGAAACGAAAAGCAATCCAGTGGATTGCCGTTTTGCGGGGTGCAGGCGGGGATATCATGCAGCAGGATCTCGCCAATCTGGGTGCACTGGGTATCGGGGATTTCAAACAGCTTCAGGGTGGTGCGCTGGGCGGGCAGCGGCGCGGCATCGATGGTGAGCAAACGGTCGATAATGCTGTCGGGGGTAAGGATGGCCAGCGACATTTCGAATTCACTCAGGTTTTGCTCCAGCCCGTTTTGAAACAAGAAAAAGGCCTGACAACCGGTGTCGACATCCTCGAGTTTGTTGAGCTCGACGGTCAGGGTTTGGGCATGGGCAATCGGGGCCGCCAGCAATGCAAGAATGGTGAGGGGTTTGATCATAATGCTTTTCCTTTGCGATAATTGATTCCATCGACGTTAGCACGGCTTGTGCCGCGCGCTTAGCGGAATTTTTTGGCAAAAGCCGCAGCCGGAACCGGGCCCGGCGGGCCGGAGCGGTTGGGGCCGCAAAAAAGGCGCAGGCGGGCGGAAAGCCCCGCGTGCACAACCAGTCGGCACCAAACCTAAATCCGCTTGTCGGCGAAAAAAGTGCTTAAAAGCCCGGCGGAGTCAGCCTCCCCCAACCCGGCATAAACCTCTGGCTTGTGGTGGCATTGCCGGTGGCTGAATACCCGCGCGCCGGTTTCCACGCCGCCTGATTTGGGGTCGCTGGCCCCGTAATAGAGCCGGGCAATGCGGGCAAAGCCAATGGCGGCGGCGCACATCGGGCAGGGTTCCAGTGTCACGTAAAGGTCGCAGCCGGTCAGGCGCTCGCCAAGCAGGGCGCTGGCGGCGCGAATGGCCAGTATTTCGGCATGGGCGGTGGGGTCGTTCAATTCGCGGGTGCGGTTGCCGGCGCGGGCAATGATTTGGCTGCCCCTCACGATGACGGCGCCTACCGGCACTTCGCCGCGCCGGGCGGCGGCCTTTGCCTCTGACAAGGCACTGTCGATATAGCTCTTGAATTCGCTCATGGGGCATGGTTGCGCGCATTTCTGCCCTATGCAAGGGGAGAAACAGGGTGTAAGCCCGCAAATATGGAAAAAGATGTAAAAAGCGGCGAGCGGATCGCCAAGCGGCTGGCGCGGGCCGGTGTGGCCTCGCGCCGCGAGGTCGAACGGATGATCGAGGCCGGGCGGGTGAGCGTGAACGGCGAAAAGCTGGCCTCGCCCGCGCTGAATGTGACCGATGCCGACACGATACTGGTGGATGGCCGCCCGGTGGCCGCCGCCGAGCCTGCCCGCCTGTGGCGCTATCACAAGCCTGCGGGGCTGGTGACCTCGGCGCGCGACGAAAAGGGCCGCGCCACGGTGTTTGACCGCCTGCCGCCGGAATTACCCCGCGTGATGAGTGTGGGCCGGCTGGACCTGACCTCCGAAGGCCTGTTGCTGCTGACAAATGACGGCGAACTCAAGCGGCG
>Ga0316205_10003354_pt1 | contig 15285 bp, 12 predicted proteins | sample 3monthpyrite_MG_FD_204941 | JGI IMG/M metagenome (GOLD analysis project Ga0316205, IMG submission 204941) | Microbial mat bacterial communities from mineral coupon in-situ incubated in ocean water Damariscotta River, Maine, United States -... | ecosystem: Environmental > Aquatic > Marine >... | reverse complement strand
TCCATTGTGCACTTGCAACCCCAGCCGAGGTTGAGAATATTGCGAACGGAGATAAGAAACAAGGTCTTCCACCAAAAAAACCCATTGCTTGGCAGGTTTAGCTGCGGGGATTTCACCGGATACGGCCTTTTCGCGTAAGGTCTGCCAATGCATTTTGAGAAAATCGGCAGCCTCATAAAGATCAAATGTCTGATAGTCATTATTCGCCATCTCTCTGTTTCCTATATGCTTTTGCCATCGCGTCATCGACTGGGTGTAATTCTTTTGTAGTTGGTAGGTTACGGTAGGCATTGTAGGCCTTCACTTTTAAAGCAACTTTTTGTGCGACATAATCGTAATAAGTTAGTCCAGTGAAGTATTCTCGACCATCATGATATTCTTTAGCAGCTCGAAGAAAAGCGAGAGCACCTTCTGATGGGTCACCAATGCCTTCCATAGCCATGAAGGAGTGAAATGCACCCAAGCCACCATGAAATAAATATTTATGAGAGGGTGGTCGGCCTTTTTCTAATGTGATGCGGTTTAATTCTTTATCCCCCAGCCATTCAGCATTTTGAAGAGCCTCCCAAACGGAAGCAGTAGGCCAGCGCGTTTGTGTTTTATCATTCTGATTAGGTATAGATAGTCGAAGCCAGTCTTGTGTTGAATAATTCCATAGGCCAGAGAGTTTTTGCATTAAGCTACCGAAAGTTATAACGCCAAGTTCACGCAAACAGTCACGACGTATTTGAAATTCTAAACGCCATACATCTTGATGACCGTCCCATCCAGATTGACGCCATAAGTCTTCCAGGTAAGGGCGAGGTTTTTTGTTCATCTCTAATGTCTTGTTATATAAACGTGCAGAAATTTTACCCCTACCGATGACCCAGCCAGAAAATTGTCGTTGAACAGTATAGCGATCCATATCTTTGGCCTTAGTAACCCAGTCAGTATCTATAATTGTCTCTAGTGGATGATCAGTAATAAAATCAACGCAGAGATCGACACGACTAACATTAGGCTCGTTACTAGTTACGCCAATGAGGTCTACAATGGATGTCAGGTCTGTTACAGCATGTTCAGCACCTTTGATAGTAAGAAGCTCACTTGATATTTGTGAGTGGGCGAGGGGAGCACGTAAGGCGCCTAACTTAGCTATCTCAATCCGATACCAATTATCACTCAAAATAAAAGCAAATGGATGACGGCCTCGGTCACTAACATCAAATACATGATCATTAGCCACGTATTGAGCTAGGGCAACATCTTGAGGTTCACTAGATTGAGCTAGTTTTTTGAGTGTATTAAGTTTTACTGAGCTTTCTGTTGTTAATTCACCCTGATAAGAAACATAAAGGCTATCAATTCCAGTTCTCAATATTTTAGTATTATTATCATTAATGCAATTAGAGGGTACTGTGTTACTAGACGTAGTACCCTCAGCAGATACATTCTGGTCTAGTTTACTGTCTCGCTCGCCCGTTCCCTTGCTCGCTCCTTTGTGCGTATGAACTGAATTTTTGTGGGTTGTTAATTCATTATCCTCAGCAGACAAGCCCTGACACGGCTGACCCTGCGGGGCAGTCGTGCCATGTCTATTCTGTTGTGAATGATTGCTTAATGGCTCCTGGTGAGCTTGCTGATGTGTCTTGTGGTGCATAATAATTCTCCGTTAATGGAGACGGTGCCTAGCCGTCTGAATGAGACGGTTAGAGATACTATGCATGTCGAGGAATACTCACATGGACATAAAATGTAAATTCATGTCCTTGACTTTTTAAAATTTAGGTTTTTAATTCGAAGAAGGCACCTATTGTGATCTTTACACCAGCGTCGGATATATTTCTTTAATGACTCATCATCCTTGTCATATAAGCCCAACTCATTGATAAAAATATGCGCCTTTTGATCAGCGGTCAATTGATTTAAAATTCCTGCGATATGATAAAAGTATAAAAAATAATCAAGGCTTTGGTTTTTTATGCGTTTATCATTTTTCTTGGCATTGCGAACTTTATTTAAACGATTTAGAAAAACAGTTTCGTTTAATGAATAGGCTAAATTTATACGTTCTGAAATAACAGGAACTTGTTCAACAATCGGGTCAATCATGATGGCTAAAAATAAAGACTTATCATCACCTTTAGATGAACGATCAATCAATTGGTTGATGGTGGCATTGTTTTTTATATTGGATTTAGTATTCATTAAGCTCAAACGTGTACAAGCTAGAAGGTCAGAGAGGCATTCATCTACCAGTATTTGTACCTGCTTATCGTCATCAGGAATAAATGAGTCGTAATATTCCTCGGATAAAAGTGTGCTCATATTGTGTTCGAATTCTTCTTTAGAAAATGTTTCCTTTTTAAGCTTTTTTGCCTCTTCCCTGAGTTCTTTATACAGCTCATCTATTGGTGTTGAGTAATATTCAATTAACAAGGGGTGGCTGTCGGCTATATACGGTTTTAATTTGTCTGCTTTTTCAGATAGAAGGGAATCATACTCAGGGGTAATTTTGTCAAGAGATGTGACAGCATCAACGAATATAGCTGTCATTTCGACAAAGTCTTTGAATTTTTCAGGATAAAACATTGGTAGTAATAGCTGTCATATTATGAGTGCCATCTTTAGTTACTGTCATTCTTCTAGGTATTGTATTCCCAGGGGTAAGTAGTTTTAATACTATTAACGTTGTGTGTATTAGGCCGATAAAAAATATCTAACGAAGATATAAAGTTGATGGGAACCTGAGTTAACGACATTGTTACATTATCAAATATTTTTAACTCTTTCTACTTCGCTAATAAGAGAAGAAAAATGTTTAAAGTCATCTGGGTTTTCTCGACCAATTATGAACGATTCAAAGTCACGTTTCCTTGACGGATCAAATTCAGTGATAACTACCCCATCAGAGAGGGTTATGGTTTTCTTAAAGTTATCAAATAAGCAAGACGGGAAAATATTTTCAATACCTTTTTTCGCGATTGCATTTTCTGGATTATGTGGCAGTACGTATGGGTATGTATTATTTGAAGGTTTAACCTGAAGGTTTACATCGCAATCCCAGACAAAAATAACCTTGTTAATATGGTCTGTTCTCGATAAAAAATCAAATAGTGTTTTTAATTGATTTTTGCCTGAAACACCTTCAACGCCAGTTAATACTTCAATGTCATTCAGTCCTTTTAAATGTAAGGCTTTTTCTATTAGAAGGGTGTTTTTTCCTTCTGTTATAATAGTTAAATTTGTCTTTGTGACTTGGTCAAATAGCCTCAAACCTTGATCTATTGTCGCAAAGCCTTGCGTAAGAATTGTAAGAGCTTCTTGTTTCGATTTTTTTTCAATTCGATTCGTTCCAGAACGATTCATGATATGAATAGACTCTTCAGGAGCAAGTGCAATAGTAGTAGGAGAATGGGTCACTAAAATTACCTTTACGCCTTGTTTAAGAAAAATATTTTCGATTACTCCTAGCATATTTTTCATCATTGACGGGTGTAATGATGCATCAACTTCATCAAGTAGCAATATATCTGGAAAATGATTGTCACTAGATGACTTGTAAATAGATGCGACTAATGCCATGAGAATTTTTTCTCCAGATGATAAGCTATCGAATTCTATTTCCAGATCGGCTTTTTCAGTGTGTTTTAACTTTAACTGGAAACTACCAAAATAATCAGTACCTTCGGGTGAGTTAATCCTATATTGTAGAGTATCAAATTCTTCTAGAATCTGATTAATGAGAACCCATGGCTTTTCACCATGAACAGATAGAAATTCGTGTTCATCTAATACGTCGTAATCTTTATTATATTTTTCATTTTCAAAGTCATTTATTTGATTTCCGCGATATTTTGTATAGTAATCCCAGAATACCTTCCCAAGCTGATTAGGGAGGAAGTCGTTTTTAAAGACAAATGGTTTGAATCGATTAACGAAGTCATCATGCTGAATTTCATCGATGCTATAAGGAATTTTTTTAGCTAATGATCGGATTCCTTGCGCTTGAGGATTTTGTTTTACATTCGCAGTATTAAAAAAATTCTTAAATTGCTGCTTGTATGTCTTTAATGAATCAGACTTAAGACCCCAAAAATTTTTATTTTCAGTTTTACATGTTTCCTTGAGTGGTTCGTAATCGTCGCCTAAATTAGTGCGCCAGCCTTGAGCGGTACCCTTAATTTGTTGTTCATGATATACCCATGCTGCTTCTCTCTCAGCTGATAGCTGGTGAGCATTAAATGCTGATTCATTATCAAGCTTAAATGTTTCATAATTAAATAAAACTATGTTCGCATTTTCCATTTCTGTGATAGTCACATGACGTTTATCTATAGCGTCTAGTAAATGACTCTTTCCTGAGCCATTAACTCCAGTTAAAACGACAAAGTCAGGTATTTCGATAGTGTTAAATTGATCAATTGAAATGTGTTTATTCTTGAATTGTAATTGCAAAACATTGATTCCTTTTATGTAGTTCTACGGTGTTATTGTTTCGTTTATATTTAACAACATGCTAAAGAGCATCTATATTATTTTTTAGAGATGATTTTCGCTGATGTTAATCATTGAGCTCTTTTATCGGTTTTGTCTTTTTCGAATTTTATCTATAAATTTTAAATGCTCATTATCAACATGTTTTTGTAATCTAATGCTTCTATCATTTATTTCTTTATATAGTGACTCGAATTGAGTGGAAAATGCTGGATTAGAGACTGCGAGAAGATAGATTAAGTCACCGAAATACTTTAATAGCTGATATTTTACTTGTAGTGATATATAGTTTTCATTATTTAATATCGTAATGGTTTCTGTATTTAAAGAGTTACCACTCTTATTAAGTTGGCAGCACCATTGGCCATGCGCTAATTTGTTTCTCATTTCCACAATTACTTTTAGATAGTCTCTTATAGTGTCTTGAATCTTATTATATTTATGAAAATTATCTTTACCCAAATTATCTTCATTTAGTTCTTCACCGATATGAATGGAATAATGTTTTCTAAATGATAGCTCTACTACAATATTCCATTGTGCAATCTTTTGTTTATATAAATTGATTATGTCTATTTCTCGTGCCGTAAATGCATCTGGTTCACTCAATAACTTATTTAGACGTGATTCTGACCATATACCCAATAGCAGTATTAAATTTTTTAAGGAAGATGAATAATGAGGTGTTGAAATCTCATCTTTTTTTATTTTTAATTTAAGTATCTGAAATTGGTCTTTTATTGAGTATTCTATAGACCTGAGATTATCGACATGAGAAAGATAAGTATCATGAGTACCATTTGGTTGCTTGCAATTATCTCGTTTTGCCATAAGAAAAGTCCAAAATAATTTCTGCCTTTAAAAGACTCTACTTGAAAACCTTTTAAGGGCAGAGGTATCGAACCTCTGCAAACCTCCTCATCATAAGATGAAGCGTGCTCACCATTACACCATCCTTCCATTAATAAATGTATCATAAGATTGGATATGTACATAATGATTATATCTTATGCAAATATCACAGTGGAGGGTGACAAAAGTATTTGCAGTCTGTTTTCTAGTCTCGCGATCATTCGTCACTAGGAGGTGTGGGGGTGTTAGCAGGATTATCACCTGTACTTGTTGGTACGTATCCTCCTTCAGGCTTAGGGTCACTAGTAGGAGAAGTTGTAGTATCTTGTGATTGATAACCTTTTTTAATAATTCGGGGGGCATATCCTCGATTTGATGTTTGTTGCTCGTCGGTCATAATAATCTCCTTAATTTCTTAGTTCAATGTGTGAAATATTTTTAGATAAAATAATAACGCCTGCAGTATCATTTTTCATGCGTTCAAAACCACCGCTCTGATTGAGAACCCATGTTTCCTCTAGATATATTTGTTCAACAGCAGGTGCGCTTGCTGCAAAAGATTTATCAGAGTAACGACCTCCAATAATGGTACCATTTTCAAGAACAACCTTAACCCAGTATGGTTTCCTCTGTGCAAAAATATAGTCCCAGGGTTTTGCTGTAGGGTGTGGTGCATTTTTTTGTGCAATATTTGTAGAACGGATCCACTTCCATATAAATACAATAATTACGGGAGAAATAAACAAGACAAAAAAATAAAAGAAAAAATAATAGTTCGGATGTGTAATTAACAGCGTGGATTGTTCAACTTTTATAATGAAAAAGAATAGTAGTGAGTAGTTTAGACAGCTATACGTAATAGCATCAATAATTTGCTTCGATGAATCTTTTAATTGATTTGGCAGGAGTAATTCATAAGCTTTCAAGCTTATGAATCCTGGCACAACAAACATAATGAATAGATAAAGTTTATCTAACTCCCAGATATTCAATTAGTCCCCCTTTTCTTATTGGATCCATTGCCCCCCCAATTTAGCAATTAATCATATTTGTACGGGATGATTAATTAACTAGAAATACTATTTATTTCGATTAACATTATCCTTTGTTGATGAATCAGGATTGTCACGGACATAATCTCTACCATTGACTTTAACGACATGCGCATCAGGATGTTTGCCAGCTTTGACTTCCCTTACAGCCTGAGGTCGAGAAACATTTTTTCGCGAGCCAATTTTATATGACTCATTTCTGCCGTTTAGACCGTCGTTATTACCAATAATTTTAGTCATGGGATTTAACCTTAGATTTAATAAGAGAAATAAAAAAGAATATGGGTATAGGATACCATAATGACATATGTTGTATCAAATATATATTTATACATACAATATATTGTATGTAGGTTTACAGAAAGACTATGGTTGGTAATAGGTGGCCGGGAATTAATAGGTGTAGCCAAAAGTGATATACATCAGTTGTAAATACCTTAAATTAACGCTAAATATAGCTAATTTTAAAGATGGCTGAGATTGCAAGTTATTGATTTTAAATAAAAATATTTCATCATGTTGCGACTACGAAAGATATCTTTCTTTTATGGAAATCGTTATTAATTCAATAACATATGTAAGTATTCAGTGTTGATGCATAAATATAACGTAGAAGATTTGTAAATTTCCTTTTTACAATATTTTTTATTAGGTTAATATAGCGATACAAAAATAATAATTAATAAAAGAATAATTAAATTTAGGGACAAATGTCCGCAAACTTCAGTTTCATCTAACTTTACTTTTCTTCGATTGTTTTATTGCAAGTATAGGCAACGCCCTTATTTAGGGTGCGAATTGATATAAGGGAATATTTTAAAATGATGCAGTCCTCAAAGTTTTTCAAAGAAAATATGCAGTATAGAAAATTAACTTCAATAGTTTTTTATCTGACAATGCTCATCTCATCAATTGGTTACAGTAATATTGTGTATTCTCATGAGCCATACCTATTGAGATCTTGGTATTATCAGGATGAAGCTGAAGCAAAAGCCATGTGTAATATAGCCGCGAATGCTCATGATAGTTATTGTGGTAAGTTAAATGATTCTGGATGGCCTGTATGGACCTATTGGCATGGTAATGAATATAAAGGCCTTCATTATTATTTTACAGAACAAATAGATGACCCAGATGTAATAACAGAAGCTAATTTAGGTGGTAAGGTTTGTAAGAATACAGCTAAGAATAATGCCCAGCCGATTACGCAGAATCCCATTCATTTTGGTATTGAAAATAAAGTATTAAGTGAACTGGATTATAAAGGAAAGGGGGTGTCAAAACTGTTATATATGCGAACGTATAATAGTAAAGATACCGCCCCATCTCAAATGGGTGTCGGTTGGCGACATAGCTATGAGAGATCTTTAAGTCTCTCTACATTAACTGCTCAGGGCATCACTACTTCTACTCCCTATGAAGCAACAATCAAACAGGGGAATGGCCGACTTACTGCTTTCTATAAAGTAGGTAACGTCTGGGAAACACAACTAGAAACGTTTGGTAAGCTAGAGGAAATACTTGATCTGTCTAATCTTAATATTGGTTGGAAACTTATCTTACCTAATAATACTGAAGAGATATTTGATGCTAATGGAAGATTATTATCAATAAATTACACAAACGGTTATAAGATAACACTTCTATATGATTCGTCTACTGGGCATCTTAGTACTATTGTTGATAATACTGGGGATTCCCTTACGTTTGCTTATCATTCCTCGGGCAATGTTAAATCTATCAAAGATGGGCAAAACCGGACCTGGGGATATAGATATGGAGCCAATAATAACCTTGAATATGTAGACAATCCTGATGGCACAACTAAAAAGTATCACTATGAGAATGCGAACTACCCAACTTATGTAACAGGCATAACTGATGAGAGAAATAAACGTTATTCAACTTATCAGTATGATTCTCAAGGTAGAGCCTATATAAGTTCTCTTGCAAATAATGTTGAAAAAGTGACTGTCTCATATATAAATAACACGACTCGAACTATCACAAATAGCAAAGGAATTGAAACAACATATAATTTACAAAATAACCTATGGGAATCTCTTATTCGCGACATAAGTGGCCCAGGATGCACTGCATGTGGTAGTGGAAATACAAGCTATACATATGATGAGAAAAATAATGTTACATCTAGAACTAAGGATAATGTGACTACAACTTATGGTAATTATGATTCTAAAGGCAACTATGGCTATATGATAGAAGCTGACGGTACGCCCAAGGCTCGCCGTACTGATTTTACTTATGATCAAAGATTTCAAAGTAAAGTACTAACCAAAACTGAACCCTCGGTTTATGCTACGGGCAGTAAAGTAACAACTTATACTTATGATGACTTCGGTAATGTCACAAGCATTACGATTAGTGGTCATGAACCGAATGGTGCGGTAATTAACCGCGTGACGACCTTGCAATACAATGGACCATTAAAACAGTTAACGAAGATTGATGGTCCAATCACTGGAAGTGGTGATGCAACAATTCTTGATTACTATTCGAACAATCCATCAGAAGGTAATAACCGCGCGAGACTTAAAAGCATTGTGGCGGCCAATGGTAGCCTACTTCGTAGTAGTATCCAATACAGCGCTTCGGGAAAAGTATTATCAGAAACTCGACTTAATGGCATGAATCTTAACTACACCTATTATCCTGGTAATAACCGGCTGGAGTCACTAACGGAAAGTAGTAGTACAGGTAATCGCACCACGTACTGGACTTATCTTGCTACAGGCGAAGTAAACACGGTCACTCAAGCCTATGGTACATCTCAGGCGGCCACTATCACTCTTGATTATGACGATGCAAGACGACTAACCAAGATTACAGATACACTTGGTAATTATGTTGAATATATTCTGGACACGGAAAGCAATAGTGAATCAGAAAAGGTTGTGGACAACAATGGCGTTCTTCTGAAGACTATAAATCAAGCCTTTGATGCATATAATAAACTAGATAGTGTTACGTTAGGAAATGAAAGTATTGATTATACTTTCTCTCCAGAAGGTACGCTGAAGCAAGTAACCAACGGAAATCAGTCGGTCACGTCTTATAGTTATGATGAATTGAAAAGATTATCAAGTGTCATTGGAGATGTAGGCAGCTCTGATTTAAGTACAGCTGATACAGTTACTAAATATGTATATAACGTACACGGTCAAATTATAACTGTAACATCGCCGAATGGTGCCAGCACAGGTTTTGTCTACGATGACTTGGGTAATCTTCTTTCGGAGTCTAGTTCCGACCGAGGAATTACTAATTATACATATGATGTGTCAGGAAACATCAAATCTAAAACTGATGCGCGGAACATAGTTACCTCTTACGGATATGATAGTTTAAACCGAATTATAGCGATAGATTTACCTGGAACAGAGGAAGATATTAGATACGTATATGATACAGATTCTGGTTGTACTAATGGGGTCAGTCGTCTGTGCCGTATTGAAGACCAGGATGGTATTACAAAATATAGCTATGATGCCTTTGGTAATACAGTGAAGATGAGCAAAACGATACTAGGTCAAGCCTACGTAACTACCTATGATTATGATATTTTGGATAGATTGAAATCTGTCACGTTGCCATCAGGCCGACGCGTAAATTACGCTTTGAATATAATAGGGCAAGTAAAAGCTGTCGCTACAACCTTAAATGGCACAGCGCAGAATATACTAAACAATGTGGATTATCGTGGAGATGGGCAGCTAGCCTCTATTGAATATGGTAATAATCTCAAACTTGTTCATAGTTTCAATGCTGGTAATAGCAGATTGGAATCTCAATCACTTAATAATCAAATAAATGACCTGATATCGTTAAGTTCATATGCCTACGATAATGTTGGAAATGTGAACTTGTTGACTCGTGATAATGTTAATAACGAATATTTTTACGATAGCCTTAGTCGGTTGATTAATTTGGATAGCATAATAATAGATACTTCTAGTGGGCAAGTATCTAAGGTATTTTCAGCTTGGAACCCCAACATGAAAGGTTCTGCTGTGACAGTACATGATGACAACAATGTCACTATTACTAATTATGGCAGCATTCTTGCCAACCAACCTATCTTATCTGGTAAATGGTACTGGGAGGTTACTGTTGGAAGTGGGGTAGATCACCTTATTGGTGTGGGAAATGCATCAATGAATATTAATCATTATCCTGGTGTTGATGTTAACGGATGGGGTTGGTATACCTATGGTCAGCTATTTAATGGAGGCGTTATTGATACTGCCGTAAAGTATGCCTCGGGCGATGTACTTGGTTTAGCCTTGGATATGGACTCGGGTACATTACGCTTATTTAAAAATGGGGTTGAAGTTGGTCAGTTTTCTGGTTTGAGCGGTAGTGTTTATCCTGCTGTAGGTAATGGGGCGGGTGGTGGAGATCATACAACAACAACTAATTTTGGTGCTAGTCCATTTATCTATAGTCCGCCTGGTGGTTATCATGCGGGTAAATATACGTTTCCTGTGCAAATAAATAGCATTGGATCAGTCGCATTTAACTATGATCGAAATGGGAATAGGCTCTCAAAATCATTAAATAGTGCTGTTGAAACCTATGTATATGATGAACTTTCAAATCGTTTGAGCAATCCAGCAAATGGCCAGTCATCAAAGACGTATGCGACCTGGAATTCAAACACTAAAGGCTCAGCAGTAAACGTGAATAGTATCAATAATGTCACTATTACTAGTTATGGCAGTATTCTTGCCAACCTACCTATCTCATCCGGTAAATGGTATTGGGAAGTTACTGTTGGAAGTGGGGTAGATCACCTTATTGGTGTGGGAAATGCATCAATGAATATTAATCATTATCCTGGTGTTGATGTTAACGGATGGGGTTGGTATACCTATGGTCAGCTATTTAATGGAGGCGTTATTGGCTCTGCTGTAAGTTATACCGCGGGAGATGTACTTGGTTTAGCTTTGGATATGGATTCGGGTACATTGCGGCTGTTTAAAAATGGGGTTGAAGTTGGTCAGTTTACTGGCCTGAGTGGAAGCGTTTATCCAGCTGTAGGTAGTGGTGCAGGTAGTGGAAGTCACACAACAATAGCTAACTTTGGAGCTAGCCCTTTTACCCATGTTCCACCAGCAGGCTATTCCGCTGGCGTGTATGTGAGTGATTCTGGTAATAATAAAAATGTTATTGCCATTGACAGAGATGTAGCGGGTAATCGTATCTCAGATCGTGACGGCACCCGTGTATTTAACTACAATAAAGCTGGTCGTCTATATCAAGTTCTTGAACATGGTCAAGTTGTAGCAACCTATATTTATAATGCGCTTGGTCAACGTACACGTAAGCAGACCGCAAATGGTTTAGTAATTTATCACTATAATCTGAATGGAAAACTCATAAGTGAAAATGACGGGGATGGTAATATAATAAGGGAATATATCTGGAGAAATAATCAACCAGTCGCACAGATAACAATCGCCGGTGGGGTAGAGCAAATAGGGTATTTGCATAATGACCACCTAGGTACACCTCAGACCATAACTGACCAAAACGGCACTATTATCTGGCGTGCATCATATTCTCCATTTGGAAATGCGGCTGTCAATGAAGATGTAGATAATGATGGTAGTAGTATTACCTTGAATCTGCGGTTCCCGGGGCAGTATTATGATGGGGAGACGGGGTTACATTATAACTACTTCCGATATTATGATCCGAAGACTGGGCGATACATCACTTCTGACCCAATTGGGCTTCAGGGTGGGTTGAATACGTATGGGTATGTTGGGGGGAATCCAACTAAGTATAGTGATGCTTATGGATTAGATTTTGCATTTAGTGTTGATCCTTTAGCTGCTGGTGGAAATGGTCATACCACCCTCTATTTTCAAGATGGGCCAGGTCAATGGTATTCGTACAATCAGGGGGCTGCAGGTGCAGTATCTAGTGGTGGTAATTATGGCTTCCTGACAGGCCTTGATGCAGCTGGCGGAGTAGGAATTTCGCCTGTAGTAGTGCCACCCCCTAGCGCTACATTTTTTCCATCAAGTAATGCTGAGGATATTAAAATCCAAAGTTGTGCAATAGATTCACAAAAGGATCATGCATCAGGTAAGCTTGAATATAATTTGTATAGTAATAATTGCACAGATGCTGGCGTTGATGTTTTGTCATGCGCTGGTATAAGTGTCGGTAACCCTGTATTTACAATTAGACCTAACTCATGGATTACGGGCTTATCGTCAAGCAAACCAAAACGATGTACTTTGAGCAAGAGGGGGATCCGTTGCAAATGATTATTTTGAATACAGCTAAAGTCTTATTTGTCGGTTTATCGTTTATTGCTATGCTGTCAGGTTGTGATATGACTAATGATGTAGCAAAAAACAAACTCTCATGGAGAGGTATGGAGGTTGTGATTGAAATTGGTAAGCATAAATTATACAAGTCAGACTCTGACGAATCATCACTGATATATGGAAACATTGTTTTGGATAGAGCTATGAAGCCAGCATTAAATATAGTTAATCTAAATTGTATTAAAATAGCGGTTGGTCAGAATAAAAGTCAGAAGGTTTATGTTGATAGTGTGGCTCATATTATATCGGATAACTATCATTTGAAGGATAAAGAAAATGAAATTCCACTATATTGGAAAATGAAAAAAATAATTAACGAAGAGTTTGTACGAGAAAAAGTAAATATATTCATAGATGATGCATGTGATTTTCTTAGTACAAAACAATTGTAGAAACCCATAAATTTCGTGTCAGGAGTTTTTGTATCAGTATAGGGATGATGGAATTAAAAGAAATATAAATAGTTGTATTTATTTGATAATTTAGTAATGAGGTACGATCTCAGCCAGAATGCTTAGTATATAACTACTTCCGTTATTATGATCCTCAGACAGGCAGGTATATCACTTCTGATCCGATAGGGCTTTCAGGTGGGTTGAATACCTATGGGTATGTTGGTGGGAATCCTTTAGGCTGGATAGATCCTTTTGGGTTAGAAAAGATTGTTATTGATTTATCTGAAGACGAATTAACTTTATATGATGATAATGGTAAAGAACTTTTTGATGCCAATATAGTACATGGCTGTGAAGGATTTGATACTCCAAAAGGAGAATTTAAGGCTGGTTTTTGGCAATTTGATAAAACAAATTCGAAATATGGAGCAACGCCCTGGAGCAAAGATTCGAGTAATCCATATGGCCCATGGTTTCTAAGAGTGAATGACCTTAATGGTAAATATACTACTATTGGGATACATGGTACTGCTGGTCCTGGTTGGAATCCGCTAGCAAAACCACCTTTTTCTAGTCTTTTTGGTGAATTTGCAGGCTGCTCACATGGATGTGTTCGGATCTCCAATCCCAACATAAAAGAATTGCAAAACCTGATACCTAAACCCCAAAATACAACAATAATTGTTAAAGAGTAAATCTACGTGAATAGTAAAAATAAATTAATATTATTATTAATGATATCGCTTGTTTTTGGATGTGCTGATACACCAAGACCATTATGGTCAACATCTGTTGAAAGTAATATTTGGGGTGGATCTTGGTTGTCAGATAAAACAATAATAATATCAAAAAATGGATTATATAAAGTTGGCTATAAGTCAATCAATAAACCTATTGACTTGCCAGATAAAGATCTGAATGTTATTGAATGTGGCAGTGAAAAATGTTGGTATGGAAGCGGCCGTAATATTAATGCCTTTATAGGTATATTAAATCTTGAAAATTCTAAGAATGATATTCTAAGAGCAAAAAATGTAGAAATATATGATATAAAATACCACAAAGATTCATCAAAACTGGTAAGTGCTGATGGGGATGGAAGCATTTCTATATGGGACCCTAATAGTCTTCTTAAGTTAGAAAATATTGCTCTAAGTGATTCTGAGATAAATTCTTTATTAGTATTAAATGATTTTATTTTTGCCGGTGATAATAAAGGACATTTGTTTAAGATTGATAATTCTAAGAAAGGGAAGATGGTACGAAAGGATATTAGTAAAGCAGCAATATATTGGCTTGGAGATGTGAGTGGGAGTATTTGGGCAGCCACATCATCGGGGAACTTAATAAGCCTAGATAAAAAAGGTTTAGAAATAAATAAGACGTATAACTTGGGTGACGAAGCAATACTTGGGTGCGACCATACAGTAGATAATGATTATATTTTCTGTGGCTTAACGAATGGAATAATTGCCGTAATAAATCTAAGAAAAGAATCCAAAAAAGTACTTAAGGTGGATAGCAGTGATATTAGATATATAAAAGTTCTAAATGAAAATAATTATTTAGTGACCGCGAGTAAGAAAGGAGTAGTTAGTTATTGGTCAATGGATAGTCTAATAACAAGATAGATGTGACCTAGTACGATATGTAAAAATATTTATAATTTAAATTTATGGAAGCCTCGTTATCGGGGCTTTTTTGTGCCTGTTTGAGGGGTGGCCAGTGACAGCGCGGTGGTCAGGGCTTTACAGTAGGCTGGCCAATTAAGTGCAGCGTAAGTAGACAAAATAAGCTTGTAACGTGGCAACTTTCGGAATGCTGGCAACACTTTTTTGGTTTCGGTGGCAAGACCAGCCTGGATTCGTGGCAATTCTACGCTGGAATATGCAAGTGTAGCCAAAAGTGATATACATCAGCACTAATTACCCTAATTTAACGCTAAATGTAGCTAATTTTGAAAATGGCTGAGGTTACAAGTGGTTGATTATAAATAAAAATATTCCATTAATCTTCGACTACGAACCAGGCGGTCACACGTTCGACGAGCAGCGCCGCTGCGAAGAACGTTGAAGCTTGCGACGACGGCCCCGAAGGGGTGAGGGCTTTAGCCCGAATAATCGTGTCGGGCGCGCCATATTAGTA
>Ga0316205_10003353_pt1 | contig 15286 bp, 9 predicted proteins | sample 3monthpyrite_MG_FD_204941 | JGI IMG/M metagenome (GOLD analysis project Ga0316205, IMG submission 204941) | Microbial mat bacterial communities from mineral coupon in-situ incubated in ocean water Damariscotta River, Maine, United States -... | ecosystem: Environmental > Aquatic > Marine >... | reverse complement strand
ATGTAGACATTGCAGCTATGGATGTAGGAGCAGTTACTATCAGTCGGTACATATTCTCGACAGTAATCTTCTCACCAGCGCATTTAAGCAGGTCTATTGCATTGGTCTGCATCTGCCTTAAAGCCAGCTCGAAATATGGCTCACGACCCTTCACAGACCCTCCGTTTGCAATTTCGACACAGAGCATTAACAAGCTTACGGTAGTCTGAGTATCTGCACCGTCAGGTCTGTTTGCTTCATACTCCAGAAAGTCAAAATAATAGGGGCATGTTGGGTTAATGGTTATTACCTGATCACCACGTCCAGCTTCCTCAGCCCATTGCTGCCATTGTTCTGTTTCTTCGGGCTTTACTGTTAACACTAATCCACCATAACCAGCGTTCAGGAAAGCCATGGCAAATATTTTTGCTGAACTTGTTTTACCTGCACCTGTGCCCCCTAGCATCTGAAGACCCTCGAAACTGTCCCTTATAGTCCACGGATCATCTTCACTCAGCATTACCAATGGGGTATCCAAATCAATATTCATATCGATGCTCCCTGTGATAACGAGTCATGCTTTTTGTAGAGATAATGAACATATGAATTAAGTAATGTAGTGAGGAGGGTGTGGAACAGATTGATGCTGTTTAGAACAATCAGAGGGAGGTCATCTTTAACGATAAATACGGCATATAGAGTTGCTACGACATATGCCAGAAACCAGACAATATATTGCGAGTTACTTATTGCATTACTCAGCTCTATTTTGCCCCTGAGCATATTTATCAATATGATCTGTTGTGGAAAATAGGAGATAGCAGCAACTACTATCGTTCCAATGTAGAAATACATAATCCAGTCTGTGAAAGAGTCAGTCATTGTTTTTTCTCTTATCGCCTCAATGTGTAATAAAGCTTACGAGTGAAAGACGGATAATACTAGACTAATCAATAAGTTAGAGCGTTATATGAGTGGTGTGTATGCGTTATATGAAGGGTGTATCTGCGTTAGATTAGTGGTGGCTGTTTAGCAGTGAAACTGTTATCTGATAAAGTACTTCGTCCGGAATTTGTAGAAAGGTTAAGATCTGAAAGAGCAGGTGATGCCGAGCCGGAACAAATATCAATATTCATAAAATCATATAATTATATGACTGGCATAAGTGCGTTAGATCGGTGGCGTTTCTGTGGTAGGATTATGTTGATATTGAAGGGTTTTAGTTAATCTGCGTTAGATCGGTGGTGTTTTTCTGTATAAGGATATTATATGAATGACGAAAATGATTTATTGGATGCAGCAATCATTAAAGTAGGTAAGTTTCTGGGTGAGTATCTTATGCTCATTAAAAAGATGGATAGGAAGTTTGTACTGGAATTTATAAGTGATATATATGATCTCAGAGAGTCTTTGTCATCAACGAACAACAATTGCAATAGTGCTCTGGAAACTATTACTGATGATCGAATGGTTTTGTTACTTGTTCGCTCGATGTTGTCGAGGGATCTGCTTGAAATGCGGAGACATGAAGCAGCTTTGACATATGTCTCATATCTTCGTAATAACAGAGATATGGATGAGAATGCTGCTCTGGACTATGTAATTCAGTTGCTTGATTTACATGTGGCTGTTGAATTACAAAGAGAGGGCAGCGATGGTAATGACAAAATTACCAAAAATGATAAATGTGATTATCCCTATCCACCCACCGAAGGCAAATCTTCTGGCTCTGCTGTAAAGAAGGACATATCCGATAAGGATGAAGTATTACATCTTTGTGAGCTGTCCAGTGCAGTTAACAGAACCAGAAAATCAAATGAGAGGGAGAAAAGACCAGTTACCATGGAAGATATGAAGAGTCTTGATGAAAATATTCACAGACAGATTGATTCTCTTTACGGGAGGATGCTGGATGCAGGGTCAATAATAGAGTTAGATGCCCTGTCAAATAAAATAGAGAAAATCAGGAAGAAGACTCAGGAGTCGAGGGATATATTATCCATGTATATTAATTCTGCCGAGAATATTCAGGAATAAATGGACGAAGAAGAAAAAAAGAAGTTAAAGGAGCTTAAGGAGGCTATTAAAAAAGTAAATGGCCTTGCTCGTGATCTTATGCTTTCTGAGGAAGGTAGTGAAGTTCCTGAATCCCGTATCAAGAATGCAAAATGGCATCAGCTTGTTTATCATCCTGTTAGTATGCTTCAGCTTAGTATGCCTCATAAAGAACAAAAGAATATAGTTGAATGGCATGTCCGGAACGGAGAGTCGGAACTTTTTTTAAGTTCCGGAATGATTAAAAATAAAAAGGGCTTGCGTGAACCTACTGGTCTGCCTTGTTCAAGATTTGCCCGTTATATATTGTTATGGGTAATTTATACGGTACAGATTAAAAAGAAGCGTAGTATATTCCTTGGTCATACAGAGTCACAAATATTATCCAAAATGGAAAGAGAAGGTCGTCGTAAAGATGATTATCATAATTTAAGACAGCAAATGAGCCGACTATTTCGTTGTAGTCTGGAAATCAATATGGATTATCCCGAAATTGATTTAGGTATTGAAAATCATTTTCCATTTCAGGGTGAAGGTGAATATACTGAGTATCAACGTTTTGCTGGTAATATCGCCAGTTTTGAGAATAAGAATAATAGTGAGGCATCGGAAACAGATGGCCATAAACCTGATAACAGAGGATATTTTATTAATCTGTCAGAAGAGCTTTATAACTCCATAATGAATAAACCATTGCCTATAGATTTTAATCATGTAAAGCAACTTGCAAAGGGAGGTAACTCAATCAAGCTTGATATTTATACATTTCTTGCCGAGAGATTACATGAGATACCTGCTGATAAGCCTTTATTAATAGAAAGACAGGATATAGAAGATTTATTTGGTGTTAATGTCTCTGATAAGGGTAAGTTTTACCGTGATACGTTTAAATCTGCTCTTATTGAAGTAATGGAAGTATATAGAGAAGCCAATGTTGAATTTGTACTGAAAGCAGGTATTGTGTTACATCACAGTCCACCACCATATCTGGATAATAAATCTGAATCCATCAGTCAATTACCGGACTCATCAAATGAATCCTGATCTGCCATCATATAAATGGGAAATAGATCTTGAGAAGAATATTGTTGATTGCAAGGATCTTCCTTATCACTTTGAATTTCATGTAACAGAATTTAAAGATAATGGTGAAGCATATAAGATTGATGGAGAACGTCATATGGATTTTAATAATATCCACCTTCACCTTAACAATGATGAAATCTACCTTAATATGCGTCTTGCAGGCAGGGCATTTATGAATGAATTTAACAAAAAGATTGCCTGTTAAGCCACTGCAAAACATTATTTACTTGCCGATTTCTAAATATGTGATATTTTAGAAGTATAAAGTTTAAGACAAAACTAGGGTGATTTTGCTGCTAAACTCGATCACCCTAGAAATTAAAAAGCTATTATCCTACTTCGACGCTAATCAAAATAGAAATATTCTTGCATTTAAGAATACATTTAGCCTTAAAACTTTTTAAAGGCAGTATTCGCATACTATTCTCCTTTAAAAGTTTAAAACACTTACCCTAATGAGTAAGCAAATCTAATATATAACATCCTCCATTAATCACAATTAAAAAGGTGTTTATGTCTATAAAGAAAGCAAAGAATATACAGGAAGCCAAAGGCGATAATTTAAGCAATAAAGGTTATACATTAAAAGAAATGATAGCCATTATTGAAAAAGAATCTTACGCTCCAGACATAAAAGAAGAAGATAAAAGAAAGCTGATATTTTTACAGGGTTTTTTAAATGGTGGCTTTGCCGATAAGGAAGCAATAGAGCATAATTGTAAAACTGCTATAAATATTTGTAGACGTATAGAGTTTAAATATATTGATACTGAAAACACTAAAATTAATTAGCCAGCTCAAATGCATTCCCTTAAATCGCTGTTTTTGGTATTTAAGGGAATATTTATAATTACTGAAGTGAGTTTTGTTTTTTACTGACAATTTTTCCTAAAATATAAAGTCTTCATTACCCAGATTGATATTCCCGGATAGTGAGATAGAAAAGTTGGAATTATTATCATTGATATATGTGTTAACACCATCATTGCTAATTGCAAGGTCATTAATTGATGTTATGCTGGTTATTTCCGAAAGGTCTATTTTGTCTATCCAGAAACTAAATCCAGTTTTATAAAAATCCTTGATCATATCCTGACTTGTTAGAGTGGAGTCCTCTATATCAGTATATTTGAATACATCTTTTCCTTTACCGCCAATTAAAACATCGCTTCCTGCTCCACCGATTAATGTATCTCTTCCAAAGCTACCTTTCAGAGTATCATTACCAAGCTCACCAAAGAGTATATCAGCACCAAAACCACCATGCAGTAAATCATCTGCTTTACCACCATGGAGTTCATCCTTACCGAAATTACCTCTAAGTTCATCATTGCCATCAAATCCGGTAATTGTATCATTACCAAATAATCCTAAAACAAAATCTTCACTATTTGCACCACTTATAGAATCACTAAAGAATGAGCCAACAATAGTTTGATTAGGATCATCAGAAAGTATTCCTTCAAAATTTTCGTAAGTTAATTCTGTTGAGCTGACTCCACTAAGTGAGATGATATGGTCACCTCCCAAATTAATATCTACTCCTGTTGCTGTATCAGTTAATTGTAAATCAGCAAAACGATTAAGATCTACAAAAGAGGCATCAGTCAGATCTATTAAATCACCATCAGCAATATTAAAATCTGTTATTAGATCTCTTGCTCCTGCTTCTAAAGAGAAGCTGAATAGATCTGCATTTTCTCCACCTGTCAGAGTATCATTTCCTGCTCCACCAGAGATAGTGTCTTTGCCTAAACCTCCATCCAGAATATCATTACCGTTATCACCTGCTAATGAATCATTACCATCAAGGGCTATTATATGATCAGGGTTTATACCGCCAGTTAAAGTTTCACTAAAGTCAGTACCTGTGATGATTGATTCAACATTGATGCTGAATATATCACTGGCCGTTGCTCCAGCTATATCCGTAGCAGTAAGCTGTACATCTATTATTCCGAAATCACTTTCCAGCGGAGTTCCTGAAAATGTAGCAGTGTTTGCATCAAAGGATAGCCACGCAGGTAGCCCACTACCATCAGTCAAAGTTGCCGTTACTGTAAGTACATCACCACTATCTATATCAGAGAATGTGCTTGCAGGAACAATATAGCTAAATGAATCACCTATATTAGCTGTAGTGTCTGTAATAGGGTTATCCAATGTTGGCGCATCATTTACATTTACTACTTCAAGAGTGAATATTTGTTCAGCAGTTGCTCCAGCAATATCTGTTACTGTGAGCTTTACATCAAGTAAACCTACTTCATTATTTGTTGGAATAGCTGAGAAAGTAGCCGTTGCAATATCATAGTTTAACCATGTTGGAAGAGGAGAGCCATCAGAGAGAGTTGCCGTTACTGAAAGTACATCTCCTGCATCAATATCAGAGAATGTATTTTCAGGAACTATAAAGTTAAATATTTCATCTTCCAGAGTAGATTGATTTGCAACAGGATTATCTAACGTTGGCGCATCATTGACATTATTTATAACAATGTCAAATATATCCTCCGCAGTACCATTCCCGTTATTATCATCGGCTATTACTTTTATTGAAATAGAACCAACATCTGCATTTAATGGCGTACCTGAAAAGATACCTGTTAGTGAGTCGAAACCAAGCCATGATGGAAGAGGGCTGCCATCTGCCAATGTTGCACTATAGCTTAAAATATCAGTGATATCCGCGTCACTAAAATTAGATGAAATATCAAGACTGAATAATGCATCTTCATTGCTTGCTATATCAGCTATTGGAGTTGCAACAATTGGTGCACTATTTGAGGGAGCTATCGTTAGCCCAATAAAATCTGTTTCTGTGATTGTAGTAGAATCTATATTTTCCAATATAATATTCTGACCACTCGTGGTTTGACCATTTCCTAAATCAATAACTGTATTGCTACCATTCTGCGTGATGATTAAATCCGCAAATCCATTGGTAAAATTAAAGCTTGCACTTGATAGATCAATCTTATCTGCACCAACAGTAAAATCAGTAATGATATCGGAAGCAAAAGCATTATTTTTAAATACAAAAATATCATTGCCTGTTCCACCAGTAAATATGTCACTTAATGCTCCACCTTCTAATGTATCATTACCTGTACCGCCTAAAACATCCAATGTACCACTTACAACTTGTGAACCATCAAGCAATGCTCCATTTGCTGGAGATATAGCACCGGTAAAATCTATTTCCATATGCCTGTTATCGGAACTAGATACGACTCCATCAGATAATTCCAATATATGCACATTGTCACTAATGAATTCTATTCTATCTATACCAGTGGTTTGAGCAAAATCTGCTCCTTCGATAGTAGAACCGATTATTTGAAGAGTATCAAGAGAATCACGTCCTGCAATTACCACATTACTATTGAATTCATTTCCTCTAATTACCAGTGTATCTCCCAGATTTGTTCCCAGTAAACTACCTGCTTCAAAAATGAAATTATCAATAGATAAATCAGAAGGTTTTACTTTAACTATTTCAATTGTTTGCCCGTCTCCCAGATGAATAATTGCGCTGTCAAAGAAAAGCACACGCCCTTGGGTTATAGTTAATTCAGATATGGAATTAAATTTATTAAATGTTGCACTGGAGAGATTGATTTGCTCATTATTTACATCAAAATCCCAAATCTGATCTTGAGATCCTGCATTTTTAACAAATCTGAATTCATCTAAACCAAAACCTCCATGTAATAGATCAAAACCACCGCTTGCCCCGTTGATTATATCATTTCCATCTAGTCCATTAATGACGTTATCACCTGAATTTCCTTTCAGATTATCGTCTCTTGCGCCGCCGTTAAGATTCTCGAAACCCTTAATTTTATCTCTATGGCCAAAGCCATCAATAGCTTTTCCGGTTCCGAGATCAACAACTACTCCAATCAAAGCTTCAGCATTTGCATAACTTATATCATCAATACCTTTTCCTCCATCTATAATGTCACTACCAGATCCTCCTTTAATGGTATCATTACCAAATCCGCCATTAATGATATCTCTACCGCGACCTCCAGATAAATGATCATTACCTAAACCACCAGTAATAATATCTCTTCCAAACAAGCCGTTTATAGTATCATTCCCATCGCCACCTATTAGTTCATTTGCATCATAATTACCTGTGATAATATCATTGTAAGCAGTGCCAATGACATTTTCAAAATTAACAACAACATCTTTTATATTAGAGCCACTAAAAATACTTGGAACACCGGAAAGTAAATTTACATCTATAAAGTCAGTAGTTCCCAAATTGGAATAATCTATGAGATCAATACCATCTCCACCATCCATAATATTATTACTATCAATGCTGCTGCTGGCACGAGCATTTACAGTATCATCACCATCTCCTCCAACGATATAATTATCGCCAGTACTATCTGTAATAAGATCAGCACCATCACCGGCTTTTATAGTATTATTTCCACCGCCGGCAAGAATAGTATCATTTCCTGTTCCACCGGAAAGGCTTTCTCTTCCGAATAAGATAGTACTGCTATCGAGAAGGTCTTCGCCTTCACCACCATCTATAGTATTTCCACCATTAATACTTATAATAGTGTCATTACCTTTTCCGCCTAAAAGACTATCAACACCAAAGAAGCTGTCTTGAAGAATATCATCTCCTTCTCCACCGTCAACAGTATTTACACCAATAAAACGGCCATTTCCTGGACTTAGACTATCATTTCCACCTCCACCCAGAATACTGTCATCTCCAAAACTGCCTATAATAGTGTCATTTCCTGTAACACCTGCCATTAAAAGACCATTTATTACAGGTATTCCACTCCCGTTTATAATATCATTAATATTGGCTGGGTCGCTATCACCTAAAATAGTGTCATCAAATGTTGGTGCGAGAGGAAATGGATCAATATAAGGACTGACTTCAAAAATCACAGTACCTACAGCGTGTCCAAAACTATTACCATCTCTAGCTGTTACTGTTGTTGTAAATACATCTGTATAATCATCAGGTGCAGTACCTGTTATATTTAATCCACTAAAACCAATCCAGTTTTGAATTGAACCATTTATAAATGTTGGATATAGACCAATGCTGTAAGTTATTACATCACCATCAGGATCAAAGAAATTATTTGCTATATTACCATCAAGAGCATCAATTGATCCTTCACTCATTACTTCAATTGTATCTAGCTGTTCTATTAAAATAGGAGCAACATTCAAGTTAGGGGTTGCTGCATCAATCCAAGAATTACCATTCCATATCAGTTTGATGTCAGCGAAGTGGATTTCTTCGACATTTAACAAAGAATCTATATCCCTATCATTATCAAATGTTGAGCTTAAAAGGTCTTTTACAAATGGATTACGAGCATATATGTCAAACTCATAATCGACCCTATTTAAATTATACTGAACAGTATCAAAACCAACTCCACCATCTAAAACATCACTACCAGAACCACCAGATAGGACATCTTTACCGGCACCACCTACAAAATAATCGTCTAGAATACCACTTGTAGCAATTTCTTCTTTAGTTAGTAATAATGGGTCAGAAGTTAATGCCAAACCAGTAAATTGATCATCACCTGAAGATCCAATAATTTTATCTATTCCAACTAATTTATCTGTACCAACGATGCTGTTATTATATTTGACAACATCATAGACTTGCATTTCAAATAATTCTATTAGAGGAAAAATGTTCGAATTACCTTTTGATCCAAATGCGTCAAGTGCGGCGTTTACTACTATTTTATAATTTTGATCCTTAGGTAAATTCTCATATGAAACTAAATCATTACCTGTATCATCCTTATGTATTATTGGAGGCTTATTAAGATTTTCACCTGTAAGTTTCTGGTTAGTAATCTGACCAATACTATCATAACCATACCCTCCATGTATGAAGTCATCACCTTTACCGCCATAAAAAGTGTCATCTCCATTTCCGCCAAAATATGCGTCATTTGTTACTGTTGTAGCTGAATCATAGATAACATCATTACCTTTATCAGTAATAATTAAATCTCTTCTAAAGTCTGTCGCATTGATGTTAATGTCACCAGTACTAGCTGCTCTGCTTACTATTGAATAAACATCAAATGGCTTATTATATTCCCCGATAGATTTTGAGAATTCAGAGAAAGGGCTTGTGTTATTTGCTTCTAGATGCCTATTAAAAGAATTTAAATCATCAAGAATACGCTGCTCCCCAGCATAATTGAAAGCATCCTCATTTACCGTTAGAACACCATTTGTTAATGTAAATGGATTAACAAAGTCAATATTATTAGATGCGTCAGAATCTAGTCTACTATCTATAACATTCTTAGTATGCTCGATTAATATTTCAGATAGAGCCTCCTGTAATATATATTTACCCTGTCTATCGGCTTCATTATCAGCAGATATTAAATCAGCCTCAGCAATTAATTTTAATGAATCAACCATTTGTTGCAGAACACTTCCATCATATCCACCATTTTTCATTTTATCTTCTATAAGTTCTAATTGTAGGCTTCTAACAACAAAACCATTGGATAGAGTTTGGTTTATATCCTCAGCTTCTATTTCAGAAACTTTTGTACCCATAGCAAGGAAAAATGATGGAACTTTAGATAGTAAATCTGTTAGCTCATATTTACCTTCCGCCTCATCAGCATCATTTTTTGCGCTTGCCATGGTAAGTAACATATTATCTATAGAGTGAGCGCGACGAGAAAATACAGCAAAGGCAGCAGCTTCTGCTGGTGTAGCATCTTCAATACCAGAAATGAGTCGTGTTAATCTTGAAACGACCTCAGATCCTGTTCTCGATAAAAGACCTTCGGCTATTGAACCAAACACAAAAGGATCTATTTGATTATCTACTGCTGTACCATCAGGGTTTAATACTGCAACATCATAATTTGCAAGGGCAGATTCTTCGATACCCCATGCATTTTCACCTTGTTCAGTTTCTCCACTAGCTTTGTTGATTATTTCTCCATCCCACAAATTTCCTCTACGAGCCATATCAAATTCATTATAAACAATACGCACATTGCTTTCATCATAACTGCCATCCGGATTTGTAGGTATTGTTCCTTGATCAACAATACCCGGTAGTAGAGTAGAGTTAAAAGGAAATTCTGTTGGTATACCAAAGGGTGGAATAATTATAGATAACAAGAAGCCTTCTATATCTTCAAGAACATCATCTGAAATAGTGCTTCCAAATAATTGTTTAATCGTACCGGTTGAACCAAATGGATTAAACGCTACAGCATTTTGCTTTCCTCCTTCGGGAACTCTAGTGACATCATCAACAGCCTCAATAGTACTGATTGCTGTGGCTAAATATCCACCCAAACTATGACCAGTGAATGCTATATCGTAGTCTACAATATCAGGGTCATTATTCAATATGATTTTTAATTGTTTAGTAAATTGAATTGCTGCCTGTACCTGATCATGAACATAATCAGCAAGTACTACTAAGAGGTTTCCTACCCAGTCTCCTCTTGCATCGGCAGCACCTATAGCATCTCCAATTACTTCTTCTGCAGATTCACTACCACGGAAAGAAACTATTACTTTGTTAGTGAACTCAGTAGAGTCAATATAAACTCTTGCAGAAAATGCATCTCCAATATCACCATCATAACTATAGATATTATTACCATCAACATCTTGGTTACTAGGGTCATCTCTAAGTACTTTAAATATATCAGATTCAATGTTAAGAATTCTTCTGCCTTCAGCTTGGTCATTAAATAGATATTCTTTCCAATTAGTTGGTAATGTTGGTTTCCAAATTCCATCAATATCATCATTTTTTCCAGGATATCTTCTCCAATTTTCAGATTGTACCGTAGTTCTACTATAACCTTGTTCAGGATCAAGGGTTCCGTTATTATCAATATCTTTTCTAAATTCATATCTCCTATATGAATCATTGGCGAGTAATCCCCACTCAAAATCTGTTAGTCCGAATAAAGCCATTTCTCTCTCCTTATGTTATTTTTTTCTTCTAGTTTTATAATTATACTTATCCATTCCCCAACCTTTCAGTGGCAGAGTGGAGTGATCACCAACTCCTAGTTTATATAAATTATTCTCTGAAGGGTTATATAAAATATGTGATATATTATCGCCTGCATGGTGATAATATATACCTCCACCGGGAAGAATATATTTTAAATTTTTAGTTCTGGCTAATGTTGGTGTTGTATGTTGGAAATGCTCATATGGCATTCTGTATATTACATATATTCCATCATAATTTTTGTCATATCTAAGTTCTAAAGTGTCACTTGAAAAATCTGTATTTTCCTTAAGTAAAAAACCGGAAGCTCTGTGTTCAAAACGAGAAGGATTAACATTTCCACCAGATTTTGGTGATGATCTTCTTATATCGGGGAACATCTGATAATACATTTTATTATTCATTTGCCCATATTCATATCCAACTCTAAGACCTTGATAGAATTTTCTGATCTCATCATATTTGGGTATCCATCTTTTATTATGCAATCTTACTGGTTCGGTAGCACCGCTTAAATATTTATCCAATATTTCTCTTAGTTCAGGGAACATAATTGATCTTGTGAATGCAAACATTTGATAATGTGGCCCGTTACCTCCACCTGCACTCAAAAACCAATTGAACTTATCTTTTTTGCTAGGTTTGCCGCCTTTAGATGCAACTTTTAGATTTATACCTCTAAATTCTATTCGTGATGCTTTTGCTTTATAAGCACGTTCTGAGGCATAAACTATTGCCTTATCAGGCACAGGGCCTTTGTCTGCTATTGCAATATATGGAAGGAAATTATCTGGCAGTGGGCGAGTGATTTTATAGCTGACTGCCTTACCATTCTCATCTCTTTTATCAATCCCGAATCTGTTACAAGCCCATGGCACAGAAGCAATGATATATTCTCCAGTGGATAATTTATGGCTAACTGTATGACCTACTTGTTTAATTTGAGAGAATTTATCTCCACCAGCTTTTGTAAATGTTTTCGCCTCACATCCGTAACGTTTTTTTAGTTCAATATATTTTCCATCAACAATAAGGTTTATCGTTGACTCAAAAACAACGGGAAGATTGGCGGATTTGCTAGAGGAACTATCATCACAAGAAGATAAGATAAATAATGTTAAGAATATTGTTACCAGCTTTTTAATTAACATTTAATTACTTCCAATATTTATTTTGTTTATATAATTTATAAGCTGTATCACACCTATGAACTCCGTTCAACAATATTCTTACTGTGTTATTTATGTCACTATATTTAATTACTAAACTAATTAAATATAATTAGCAACTATAAATGTTTTTAAATTATTAGTTGCAGGTCGTGTCAGATTTTTTTTTCAGGCGCAATTACATGCAATGGTTGTTTGATTATTATTTCTACAAAATACTATTTATAAGAACTACAGATAACAAACAAATAAAAATATAATGCATTAGAAGCAGAGGAGCATTGCATCTCCTCAAACTCAAGGATAATGACGGTTTCCATTTAACAATAGACCCTCCGCAATTTTTCTTGATTTTTTCACCTCAGCCTAGTCGCCCTAGTCGTCAGAAGTTATAGCGAGAAACAATTTCGACATGCATGTCTCGCAGAACTTTTGAACTGAATTAGGAGTAATGAAATGAGTGAAGATATCAGAATATATGTAGCAGATCTGGCAGCTTACAATAATGGATATTTACATGGCGTATGGATAGATGCTACACAGGATATTGATGATATATGGGAACAGATTAATAAGATGCTTAAAGCTTCCCCCATTGATGAAGTAGCAGAAGAATATGCAATACATGATTTTGAAGGGTTCGGCAGTTACAGACTCGGAGAATATGAAGGAATTGAAACAGCTCAGAAGATTGCTTGCTTTATTGAAGAGCATTCAGAGATAGGGGGGGAGCTACTTGATCATTTCAATGGTGATATAGAAGATGCTACAAAAGCTATAGAAGATAATTATTGTGGATGTCATAAATCAGTTGCTGATTATGCCCAAGAATTGACAGAAGAGACTTCTGAAATCCCCAAACATCTAGAACTCTATATTGATTACGAGAAGATGGGTCGTGTTATGGAAATAAATGGAGATATATACACAATAGAAACTAGCTTTGAAGAAGTGCATATATTCTGGAATAATTAAATATGAATGACAAGAAGTGGAGGGCGTAGCTCCCTCTGTTTCTATGAATAGCCCCCTACTCATTTTTAATATGTAAGTTCATTGTGGACTGGTTCATTATGGGTGTACCTATAATGAACTAGTAAGAAGTCAGTTCATTGATATCATATAGCTATGTAAACTGAACCGATGTTACGAAACCACTTAAAATGAACGCAAAAATAATTTTATACTTATTTCTCTTTTCATTCTTTCATAAATAGCTTACTTTTCAATTTAGATATGAAAGTGATTTGTGCAAGATAATAACGGCAGAATTATGTTAATCATAACAAGCTTGCACAAATGGCCGTTTATGAAAGAGGTAAAATGATTTTTGGATATAGCAGAATCTCCAAAGGAGATGATCAAAGTAATAAATTACAACTTCAGGCATTTAAAGATGAGAAGGTTGACAAAGTATTTGAAGAAATTGCTTCCGGTGGGAGATGGGATAGACCTGTTTTACATGAGATGCTTGATCAATTACGAAAAGGAGATGTTGTAATCGTCTGGAAGCTTGACCGCCTATCCCGTTCACTCAAAGACTTACTTGTGATAATGGATAAAATTGACAAAGCTGGGGCTGGGTTTAAATCTCTAACTGAATCTATTGATACCACAACACCGGCAGGGCGTATGATGATGCAAATGGTCGGATCATTTGCAGAGTTTGAACGAGAAATGATTCGTGAACGTACAAAAGCAGGTCTGGATGCTGCTCGCAAAGAAGGCCGTATTGGTGGTCGAAGACCAAAGCTCAATAAGAATCAGCGTGAAGACATTGCAGATAATGTTATCTCTGAAAGAAAGTCTGGAGCTGATATGGCAAGACTCTACAATGTCAGTGAAGCAACAATATCTCGTATTGTTTCTCAATACAGACAGCCAATTGAATAAATTACCAATAATCCCTGTCTTTATATAATAACAACTGTTTAATTTCATAAGCAGAGAATATTCCTTGTCTGATGTTTTGGTTCGGGCTGGCTTTTAAGCCCCTCTCCTATAGAGCCAACTAAAAAACAGGTTTCCCTCATATATTCGTGAGCCTCCTGTTTTTAAGTTTCCCTCCAATATTTTTAGTATTGATGTATGTCGGTGACTCTCTCCTCGTGGTGCTTTTGGATCAAAGCCATAACAAAAACAATTAACAAGGAGAAATACTATGCCAAATCACGTATCACATGTTTTTACTATTACAGGCGAAAGTGAAAATATACAAAACTTTATAAATCGCTGTATCAGTAAAGATGGAGAATTCAATTTCAGTTCGCTTGTTCCAAAACCTGAAATTCTGGATAAAACTATAAGCGGTAATACCGAAGAAATGCAAACAGAAAAGTATAAAGCTATAGAGAAAGTAGCAATTGAAACAACAGGATTCAAAAATTGGTATGACTGGAGTATTGAGAACTGGGGTACTAAATGGAATGCCTATAGTACTTCATATGCAAATCATGGTGACTTGATCGAGCTAGAGTTTGATACTGCATGGTCTTGCCCTAATCCTATATTTAATTCACTTGCTAAAGAATATCCAACAATGATCTTTCATGGATATGCTATTGACGAAGGATGTGGTTTTGGTGCAGAAATAACCATAGAAGATGGTTCTGCCAATGTAGAATATTTTGATGTTAATGCCGGTTTTATGTCTGCATTTAGTTACAGGTTTGATTAAATTATCAGTGATAATTATGCACATGGATGTGCATATTACACATAAGATGATTATCAGAAATCTATAACTTAATTAATAAATGTAATTAAGTTAATTGTATTAGTCTATTCTGACGAAATTAAAGAAAGCACCTGACATCAAGTTAGGGTATACCCTAAATAGACGGCTCTGTTGCAAAAACTTATTTGTTAATAATTTACTATATAAATTCATTTCTATTTAGCAAGAATATATCCCGAATTGTTGATTAATCAGACGGATTTCACCTTTTAATCCCTGTCCATATTTCCA
>Ga0316205_10003352_pt1 | contig 15294 bp, 10 predicted proteins | sample 3monthpyrite_MG_FD_204941 | JGI IMG/M metagenome (GOLD analysis project Ga0316205, IMG submission 204941) | Microbial mat bacterial communities from mineral coupon in-situ incubated in ocean water Damariscotta River, Maine, United States -... | ecosystem: Environmental > Aquatic > Marine >... | reverse complement strand
ATGATTTGCTACAAGGTGCTATAGAGCGTTATTTAAAAAAGGCCTCGAGCTCTATCGAAAATCCTAGCGCCTATTTAAAAATGATTATTCGTAACTTGTTTATTGATCATGAACGACGAAAAAAGGTAGTCCCGATGATCTCCATTGAAAATGACGAAATACTTGATAATGAATTACATCATATTGAACCAATTGATGATCGTTCTATGGATGATGTGCTAATGGATCAGCAAGAAATAGAACAATTAACTAAAACCTTAGCGCCCGAGGAAAATGAGCTACTCTATTTATGGGCCGTTGAAGAATATTCAACTTCTGAAATATCGGTAATAACAAAACAACCAAGAGGTACGATTCTGTCTAAATTGCATCGGTTAAAATTAAGAATCAGGCAGCAAGTTTCAAAGACAGATCTTTCAGTAAATGAGATATAATTTAATGAACCAAGAAAAACAACCACTTAAGCAAGCGCTAAAAACTTATTACTCTAATCGGTCATTAACCGACGAGCAGATCAAACGGTTACAATTATCGTCAGATGATAATGTCGAACCACAAATCAATGCTAAAGAACTCAAAGCGCAATCACCATTTTCTCGTTCAAAATATCTGTGGCTTAGTTCAATGGCTGCATCGCTTATGCTGTTTTTTATATTATTCGACAACCCTCAATCACCTGAATTAGTTGCTTCTGCATATCATGACATAAAAAAGGATGAAACTTTTTATAACGGGCTGGATAAAACAATAAGCGAGTGGTTAGAGGCAAGGAACGTATCATCGATCCCAAAAGAATTTAATATTGAAATGAGCAAATTTTGCCAACTCGATCAGCATACAGCAACTCATATTCGTGTCGCAGGAGTCACCCAGGGAACTGCCCATTTTTTCTTTCATCAAACTAATCAGGATCTCGCCCCTAAAATGTCTCAAGGTGTTGAAAATAATATGAATTGGAGAGTCATTAAGCTTCGCGAAGATCTCTCTGTTTTGGTGATGTATACTCAAGATATGAGAGAGCTAGCCATTCAACAAATATTAAATGGTATGTTACCGGAACTCAATGTATAACAATTCAATATAGGCTATCTCTAAAAATGTATTTTTTACAGGTGCCCTATAATGACATTCCTATAAAATCTTTTAATGTCTCCAGTAGCTTTTCTCTGTTTAATGGTTTCTCTAAATAAATAATTCCCTTCTTTTTTGCTAGCAAATGATCGATCTTATCGCTAAAACCAGAACAAAGAATGGCTGGAAATTGAGGTCGCAGTTTTCTTACTCGTTCAATCAAATCAACCCCGGTTAAGTTAGGCATCGTTTGATCGGTAACAAGCGCTAAAAAGCGATCTGGATTTTTTTTAAAGATTGTGAGCGCTTCACGGCTATCTTGTAAATATAAGACTTTAAAGCCGTAGCTACCGATCAACTCAGCCATAAAATTCCCAAGGCTCGGTTCATCATCGACAATAAGGATCTCTACTTCGTTTGTTTTTAAATCGCCAAATGATAGCTTTTGCTGCTGTATGAGCAAACCATGATTAGAATTTTTTGCAGGAGGAAATAACATCTGAAAACAACTGCCTTTATCTATTTCACTGTTTAGCAAAAGATGTCCTGAACATCCCTCCATAATTCCGTAGACTACCGATAGCCCCATACCGGTGCCTTTACCAACTTCTTTGGTGGTAAAAAACGGATTAAAAATGGAATGGATAATTTCGGGTTCAATACCGCAACCTGTATCACTAATACTTAGCTGTAACCAATCACCCTTGATTGCTTTATGAGAAATTGGTGATACAGTATTAAGATTTCTTAACCATCCGACTTTTATTGTTAATGTACCGACTCCATTCATTGCATCACGAGCGTTAATCGAAAGGTTCATAAAGATTTGATGAAAATGAATGGCGCTTATTTTGATGCTTGGTAAATTTGATTCTATTTCCTGGTCTATTTTTATGCTACTCGGCAGTGTTGCTCGAATCATATTGATATCATCAAGAACCAATAATTCAAGATCGATTGGCGCATCATCTAGCGGAGTACTACGACTAAAAGAAAGCATCTGCGCAACTAATTTAGCGGCACGTTCGCCTGCCTCAATTATATGTCCTAAGTACCCAATTAACTTTTCATCCCCTTTATTTTTAAACTTGTCACGAATCAATGAAGAATAACCATTAATGATCCCTAACAGATTGTTAAAGTCATGTGCAATTCCGCCGGTTAATTTTCCTAGTGAGTCCATTTTATGGGCTTGGTGCAACTCTCTTTCTAAGCGCATTTGTTCCATTTTATTTTTATTGATTTCGGTAACATCATAACCCACAGCAACTATGTAAGTACTATTTACCTTCTTGTTAGTTAATGTTGTCGCGTTCCATTGCAAAGCGATTTGTCTACCATCCTTGGCGCGCCATTCATTTTCATAATGAGTCTCCGCATCAACGACACCTTCGCGTAAATTCCGAAACTGTTTTTTAACTTGTTCAATGTCATGCTCAGGGATCACTGAATCCCAAATTGCTCTATCCAACACTTCATTCGAAGAGTAACCTGTAACTGACTCTGCTTCTCGATTAAATCTTTTAAATCTTCCTTCCAGATCTAGAACGACAATCAAATTGTGCGTACCGTTGAGCACCGTATCAGTAAATTCGAATTGTGATTTAAGATCTACTTCATATTTTTTGCGTTCAGCAATTTCCTTTATTAATTGATTATTAAACACTGAAATTTGCGCGATATTACGTGCTCGATTAAAAAAATAAAAACTAAAGAGAACAGATAGAATTAAACCAAAAATCATTATGAACCAAGCCAACCATGAGCTATGTTCTTGTAAAAATGCAGGGGTAGCCGAAAATAAACAAGTCCACTGTCGCCCCATCAGTTGAAAAGATTCTTCCCAGTGAAGTCCATTTCTGGCCGTATTGATGTCTTCCAATTTTGGCTCGAAAATTTTCTCTCGCGTTCTCGAAGAATGAAAATATAATACTCGGTTCGCATTACTTTCGGTTTGATCAAAAAGCCAAACATCTATGCCACTTGCAGGAATCTCTTGTAATAAAATGGGCATCCAATTTCTAAAATTAAACACACCGATTGCGACACCGACAAACTGCTTTCTTCGATCCACCACATTGTCTGGTATTACTCCTTGAGCATAAACGGCTTTTAATAATAAAAAGCCATTCCCCTGCCCTGTTCTTTGAATTAACTCTATTGGTTTTGAAATAATCGCTTGACCGGTATCTCGAGCTTTATTTATTGCTTCGAGTCTGACTGGATGAGAAGCAATATTTAGCCCAAGCGCTTTTTCATTGCCTAAGTAGGGTTCAATATAATAGGCTATCACTGCATGTTCAGACTCATCTCGCTCTATTAAGTTTTCCGCTGTGGGTAGGCTCTTAAATTGAAAACCGTCGAATCCATCTAGCTTAGCTCGATCGATATAATCTTGTTTTTGTGAATCAGTGATCAACGGATTCCAGCCTAGAGCCTGGATATTAGGTCGGCGCGTCAACGCATCTTGGACAAATATTTTAAATTGGGAGCGCGTGATGGTTGGAGATGAAGAAAACAAACTCGCTATTGCGCTAACAATTTCTTGCTGCCGAATCATGTCTGTTTGTATGATAGCCAAACGATTTTTCGCATGTTGGTTAAATACCCGCTTCAATTCTGTTTGCTCAAAACCTCGCACAACAAAAAACATCGAAATAGATATACTGAACCCAAGGAGAAACGCAATTAACCAGCCGCTATTTAGAGTAAAATTTCGTGATACATTCACTTTTTCATTTATATTAGAATTGTTTTTCATATTGACAACAGCTTAGTCTCTTTTCTCAACTAACGTTCTACACAAAACTCAATCTCTACTTATTGCTTTTATATTTAGTTAAAAAATAATTAAATTATTCACCTACTAATTGACCGCTGTGATAAGGTTAACAATCCACTCTAATTGAAAGGCTTAATCAAGCTCCTCACAATATCATATTCGCTATCATTGGTGGTCTCAAATCCGTCGTATTTTTTATCGAGAGATTTGATGATTCTGAGATGTTCTAGATTATTACTATTCAATTTTAAAAATGCTTCGCGTAGTTTTTCTTTAGTTTGCTGGCTCACGTTACTACTGACTGTAATATTGTAAGGCGGTAAGTCGTTAGTTTGATACAAAATTCTCAGACCTTTCTCCTGCCATTTGTAGGCCATGGTATCTTTCAAAATTCCAGCATCAAAATCAGTGGTTAATACGCCTCTTGCGATATTGTCATAATGACCAATAAATCGATATTCAGAAAATTGCTCCAGTGTAATTCCACTGCTCACCACTGTTGCTCGTTGCAGTAAGGCTTTTTCATCACCAAAAGCAAAACGCTTACCGACTAGTTGTTCAATTGACTTGATTGGACTGTCATCTCTTACAACAATCATTAATCTAAAAGATGCTTTTCCATTGGTAACCGTCTTGACCAGTACTTCTGAGTCACCTTTTTCATGCGCCTTCAAATAAGCCACCGGAGTAAGATAACTTAAATGGACGATCCCTTTTGCGGAGTCATCTATCGCATCAGACATACTGGAAGATAGCTTTAATCTGACTGGGGTGTTCAACTCTTGACTTAAATACTTGGTTAATGGACTCAATCGTTCATACATCACCGCTGGAACATCCATTGCGACTGAACCAAAAATAATTTCATCTTCTGCGGATTTAACATTTGGACCAATTAATAGTGCGCCCAAAATTAAAAAGAGTATAAAAAAATTAATCGGTGCGTATTTTACTTTTGATGTCATCATAATGGGTTACCCTATTTCTACCCTTGTCTTTGCTGCTATAAACTGCAACGTCTGCCCTTCGATACAAAAACATTGAGCCTGGCTCTACTTCGTCCGGATTATAAGTTGAAACACCTATGCTCACAGTAATGTTAATATTGCAGTCGATTGTTTCTAAAGTGGTTCGTTCAATATTAGATCTTATTTTTTCTGCTAATTCAAGTGATTCTTGTTTGTTAACTCGACGACAAAAAACGACAAATTCCTCGCCACCTACACGGCAAACGACATCGCCAACCCTTACACTATCTAGGAATATTTTCGCGGTTTTTTGTAAAACCTCATCACCACATGGATGACCGTGTTCGTCATTAATTTTTTTGAAATAATCAATATCAATTAATAAAACACTATTGACATCACCATATCGTCGCATAATTTTGACTTCAGCTTCTAACAAATCTTCAAAGTATCGCCGATTAAATAACTGAGTGAGTGCGTCAGTGATAGACATCTCTTGAAACTGATTGCTAACCCTTTTTAGTTCCTCAGCTTGTTCTATTAATTTTTCATTGCTTTCGATTAATTTTTTATCCGCAAGTTCAATTTTAGATTGCAAAACTGTATTAGCGGAATTAAGTTGCTCACCGAGTTCGTTGAACATTGTCGCAAGTTGACCAAACTCATCTCGGGTGCCAAGCTCTATTTTTTTGACGACCTTACCTGTGTCGTCAACAGCGTCGTCTAATGTTTTTGAAATGATACCGACTGGTCGAATGATAATAGTTGATAATGCGATAAATTCACCGATGGCAATCAGTAGAATCAATAGCGCTTCGCGTTTGAGCAAGGTAAATTTATGTTTTTTCAGCCCGTTGACTGTATTCAATGTACTAAAGCCTACTTCCAAGTAGCCTATGGTGTTCTCACCCAATTTGATATCTTGGGCAAACACTACTTCGTCCTCGTGTTTGTTCGATTTTCCGGCGCTACCCATGGTGTTACCACGGGCATTAATAACGTGAGCATAGTTAATTTCTTCGAAACTGACGATTTCATCAAGTAGCAACTGAATAGTATGGTAATCGTAACCAACAACACTAAAGGAAAGTGATGTCGCTACAAAGCGGCTGATATCATCGCCTCGTTGGTGAACTGCTTTGAAGTTATCTTGTTCAGCTTCTCGAAATGTTAGCCATGCACTAGTCGTCAAAGCAACGAGTACTACAGTAAGTAGAACTAACATCACTTTTTGGCGAACACCGAGCTTAAAAAAAGATTTAAAATAGGAGGAACTCATCAACACCCTTAAAAGGTAGCTTATATCTAACAAACAGTGCAGACACCATATAAATATAGCCGATTGGTAGTGGTCTGCACAGTTTTAGCGAATATTTTCGCCAGTTTATTAAACCATTAATTTAACTTAAATTCTATCCGATGAGCCAAGGCTATTTCTTGCTCATTGATTGCCGCACCGTAGGCGATCACTTGCACACCTTTTTTTATCGCTTCACCCAGGATTTGTGCGTATACAGGATCGATTTGCACTGCAATTTCCACGGATTTTATTCCTGTGTGCTGCACCATAAAAAACAGCACAGCGGTATCGCCATTTTCGACACAGTGAATAAGCTCTCGAATATGTTTTTGCCCTCGGGTGGTAACAGCATCAGGAAACAATCCTCGGTTGGGTAATTCTTTCAAAGTGACGCTTTTTACTTCAACATAGGTTTTGCGCGGCTCGCCAGTTTTATGTTGCTCACTGTGAGTCACTAAAAAATCAATTCGACTTTTTTCTTCTCCGTACTTCACCTCTTTGTCGATTTTGACAATATCTTTAATTTCTGAGATTTTATTTTGTTGCAGTGCCTCAAAAACTAATTGATTGGCTATGTGTGTATTAATACCGATCCACTCATCCTGTTCATTTTGGGTGAGAACCCATGTATAAGGATATTTTCTCTTGGGGTTATCACTTTTTTGTAGCCAAACTTTCCAACCTGGCTGCCAGCAATTTTTCATTGAGCCGGTATTTGGGCAGTGGACGGTGATATCACCAAGTGTCGGATGGTCAACATCGGCAAGAAATCGTTTGTAGCGTTTGTGTAATATGGCTGGTTCTAGTTTAGGCTCAAATATCATCGAGTATTTTTATATGAGATAATAATTACTCGTATAGTACTATATCTTGTCCTGCTTCTTGTGCTCTTTGTAATAAATCATCGCAACTTTGTAAAAGACTGGTAAGAATAGCTGATTTACTCGATTTTAAGCCAATACTCACAGTCATACCTTTTTCATTGTCTGCAAAACTAACCTTTCCCTTTGATACTTCTTCTCGAAAATTATCAAATATGTCAAAAGCTTCTTTTTGGTCTACATCACTCAATAACACCATATATTCCGAACCATTTAACCTTCCGCAGGTATGAGCAGAAAAATAATCCATCAATAAGGTTGAGAACTCTTTGACAACAACGTCTCCATAAGAGTGAGAAACATTATTAAACTCTTTGAAATTATCAATTTCTATTATTGCCACAGCATACATCAGCGAATTTTGCTGATTATGTTTGATCTTCTGCTCCGCAATTTCATATAAATAGCGGCGATTATAAAGTCCGCTCAAATAATCTCGATTAGCTGAATCACGAATTTTCGCTATCGCCTCCAGTAACTCGATATTGTGCATAATCCGGCAATAAAACTCTTCTTGAACAAACGGCTTTCGCAAGAAGTCATTCGCTCCATTTTTGATGAACTTGGCAGAAAGTGAAGCATTTTCATCACCGGATAACCCAATGATAGTGAGGTCTTGTTTATCGTACTTGCTGCGGATCAGCTTGACTAACTCAAACCCATCAACTTCTGGCATATTATAATCAGTGATCACTAAACGAATATCTGGATGATCCACCAAATGACGGATCGCTTGTTTGGCACCGTCAGCTTCAACCACTTGAAATCGATATTTATTCAGCAATTTAGAACACTGTTTTCTCGCCACTAGCGAATCATCCACCACTAACACTTTAATCTCGTGATTTCGACTCAAGCGTGTCATCATCCGCATCGCATATTCGTAAGAATAGCGATTTTCTTTGATCACATAATCAACAATGCCCTTGTCAAACAGCTCATCACGCTTTTTTTCGCTGTAACTCGCGGTCAATACAATCGATGGGATCTTTTTTTGTAAAACGAAGTCTACTATTTCACCTTTTGGCGCATCTGGGAGGTTTAGATCGACGACAGCCGCAAAATATTTGTCTGGATCATCACCAATAAATGATTCTGCTTGGGCAAAAGTCTCAGCAAAATCCGCCTCAAAATGACCATTGCTCGCCACCAACCTTTTCATGACCTTTAAGACTAGGGCGCTATCCTCGACGAGTAAGAGTTTTTTCATCAGTTAAGTACACAAGATTGATCGTTAGTCCGAGTATAGTAGAGGTTTTCAGTCTCCGCAGAGAGATGTCATTTCCGTTAACTGATCTTTTGGTAATAATACCCTTTCAAAGCACATCTCAAAAAGATATTCTTAACGCGGTCTGAATGAGCGGTAGTTCTCACTGCTTGCTCAATTGGTCTTGAACATCTGGACAGACCTGCGTTCATCTAAGACTATTTTGTCGCTGAAATTTTTTTTGGTTAGATTTCTGTTATTTAAACTTTAACCAAAAAGACTTCTCAGTTGTTTTTACTAGAAAAAAATAATACCTAAATAACCAGTAAGGATAACAAAACACATGAAGATTAATCGTAAAAACTTGCCAATATCTCGCATGTTGACTGCTTCGACCATCGCTTTAGCACTTGCTTCTCCAAGTGCTTTTGCAAACCAAGCAAAACATGTAACCGTATCCCCAGAAAATATAAAACAACAGAAATTAGCCAACCCTAACTCAAAGGGGCTATTCAGTCACTCGACGATGTTGCCTATTAGCTCTTTAGATGCAAAGCAACAAAACCTCAACGCGACGACCAATATTCAACAAATAAACCAGACGATTTATTTTGACGGTAAAGAAAACACGCCTTTAATTTTCATGGGACCAAATACCGAACAATGGCAGATGTCAGTCATCGATCCCTCAGGAAATGAAATACTTAATGAAGCCAAAAACGCTAAAAACCGCCTAAGTGTTGACTCAATATCAGTGGGACAGCAATCGTTTAAAGGCAAACAGTTTATGATGCCTAAAGCAGCAGCTGGACAATTTAAAGTCAGCTTAAGCCGCCAGCAATCAATCAATACCCAACAAGTAAGCACTGATAGCAAGCCTGAAGGTTTCATAATGTTTAAAGGCGATCCTTCATATAAACTTTATTCGTATTTAGACAACAATTTGACTGTACAAAATAGCAATATCAATATCGTTGCATACATGGTTGACGCTCAGACAGATCGTGACAATCGCCAAAAAATGACCCAAAAGCAACCACTTCAAGCATCTGTTAACCAAGCTTTTGCGACAATTACAACACCAAGTAAAAATCAGTTAACTGTACAATTGAAAGATGACGGTTTAAACGGTGATAAATTGGCTGGCGATGGCTTATATTCAGCCAAAATACCAACTGACGAAGTAGGTGTCTACACCAGCCAAGTTCAAGTTCAAGGCGTTCGTCCAGACGGAATGCTCTTTTCAAGAACGGCTACGGATTTATATCCTATCGAGAAAGTCAGCTATCAATTCACTAAATCAGCGGCAAGCCTGAAGTTAACGACTGACACCAAAGCATTAGTTTCTGTGCCAGTTGAAATATTAGGTCAATCTGAGCCTATCTACTTAGCCGCAGAAGTTTGGGGAACAAACAAACAGGGTAAACTGCAATCAGCTGCATGGATTGGCGGTGTTGTGTCTCCCGATGCAAGCTCTAATTTAGAATTGAGTTTTGACACTCGTTGGTTAACTCGTTCAAAATTAAGCGCTCCTTATTCTTTGAAATCGCTAAGATTACAAACCGTTAACAGCAACGTACCAATCGCTGAAATGAGCGATGTTGCACTTAAAGCACCAGCCTTATTGGTAGCTGCGTCTAAGAGTTCAGTAACTAGCTTGAATAAAGCCGATCCTCTTAAAATAACCAACGATATGTTAATGGGTAACGCGCCAATTTCATCTGGTGTTCAACTCCAAGCAACGGCGAATCCAAAGCTGCTTTTAGTTCATGGTTATTGCTCTGGAAATGTCTGGAACACGGCTAATTTCTCTAATTCCGCGTTATTTCAAGATTTAAATCAAAATCGTAGCCATGAAGAGTTTGCTCAGCGCATCATTAGTTTTGGATCGCCATACACTTCTTACGGAATTGTCGCACATAGCCAAGGTGGCGCTGCTGCATTGCATATGTATACTCGTTACTGGACAGGATTAGATTACGCCACCGGCGGGCGAATCATCCAATCAGTTGGTACGCCTTATCGTGGAACGGCTCTTGCTGGTAATTTAGCAGCTTTAGGCGATATATTTGGCATCGGTTGTGGAACAAACACCGATCTAACCTATAGCGGCGCAGCAAATTGGTTAGCCACAGTTCCAAGCTGGGCTAGAGCGGAAGTTGACTACTACACGACTTCTTTCACAGACAAATGGTACCGTTATGACTACTGTCATTTAGGGAGTGATTTATTCTTAGATGATCCAGAAGATGGAACAACTGAGCAGTGGGCTGGTCAACTTTCTGGTGGTGCTAACAAAGGTCACAAAACCGGTTGGTGTCATACGACAGGTATGAGAGATGCCGCTCAATACTATGATTCAAGCCGAAATTCATCGATGAATTCTCGCGCTGCACGTTAGTCTATAACGAAACAAAGACTTATAAAAAGGTGACCTTTGGTCACCTTTTTATATTTTTAAATCGAATGTTTATGTAGTCAACGCGTTATTGCGCCTCTAACTTAACCTTTTCCAGTTATCTTATTAGTTAAAAAATAATATCAAAAGTCCTTTCAAATAGACGTCTAGACATTTAAAATAGACACCATTGCGTGTGTTTTTATAACCATTAAAATTTAGTGTAAAAACCTATCATAAAAGTTACAATTCGCACCCTGCGAAATTGTGTCGTTTGATCATGAAGAATTCAATCGTTGCTTCTGATTAACTGGCGCAAGTCTTTGAATAAGGAATAATAAAGATGGCTGAATACAAAACCTTTACCTCTGAATCTGTCTCTGAAGGACATCCTGATAAAATTGCCGATCAAATCTCCGATGCGGTACTAGATGCCATATTAGCAGAAGACAAGAATGCCCGCGTTGCCGTAGAAACCATGGTAAAAACCGGCATGGCAATTATAGCTGGTGAAGTCACCACCACTGCATGGGTCGATTTAGAAGACATCGTCAGAAAAACTATTTGCGATATAGGATACACTAGTTCAGATATGGGCTTTGATGGTCAAACTTGTGCAGTCCTAAATGCCATAGGCAAGCAGTCACCTGATATTAACCAAGGCGTGGATCGTTCCGAAAAAGAACAACAAGGCGCAGGCGATCAAGGTTTAATGTTCGGTTATGCAACCAATGAAACCAGCGTATTAATGCCAGCGGCAATCCTCTGGTCGCATCAATTAGTCGCCAAACAAGCCGAAGTTAGAAAAAATAATGATGTCTCATGGCTGCGCCCTGATGCTAAAAGCCAAGTAACAATACGCTACGACCAAGGTAAACCAGTCGCAATTGACGCAGTGGTTTTATCTACCCAACATCACCCTGATGTTAGCCAAAAAGACCTCAAAGAAGCTGTTAGAGAATTAATTATCGATCCTATTTTGCCGAAAGAAATGCTGCACGCTGATACTAAGTTCCATATCAATCCAACCGGCAATTTCGTAATTGGTGGCCCTGTTGGCGATTGCGGCTTAACGGGACGAAAAATTATCGTTGATACCTACGGCGGCGCAGCACTGCACGGCGGCGGTGCGTTTTCAGGTAAAGATCCATCCAAAGTGGATCGCTCTGCGGCTTATGCAGGACGTTATGTAGCTAAAAATATCATAGCTGCAGGACTTGCTGACCGCTGTGAAATCCAAGTTTCTTATGCAATCGGTGTTGCCGAGCCTACAAGCATTAGCTTAAATACCTTTGGTACAGCAAAAATTGATGAAGCAAAATTAGAAGCTTTGGTAAAAGAGCATTTCGATTTAACCCCTTACGGATTAATTAATATGCTCGACCTTATTCGTCCAATTTATCAAAAAACCGCAGCTTATGGTCATTTTGGCAGAGAGCTTCCTGAGTTTACCTGGGAAGCAACAGACAAAGCAGAGGCTTTGCGAGCAGATGCAGGAATTTAGGCTATAATTATCGACTAACCGTTTCAAACCAGTTGAGGGGCGCTGCAGCAGGATCTTCTTTTGACTATTTAGCTTAAGCTAGTTTGTTTAGTTTAAAATAATCTGGTCTCAAGAACAAAAACCTGTCACGCTCAATTGGATCTTCATTTTTTACAAAGGGCGCTCATTCTAACCTTTAATTTTGACTTTAGAATGGAGACAACCTATGTCTGACAACAATACCGATTCAAACTTTGACTCTGATGGCGATTTTTTCGTTAAAGATCTTTCCCTTTCTGGCTGGGGCGATAAAGAAATAGCCATCGCAGAGACAGAAATGCCCGGTCTAATGGCCATGCGTAAAGAGTTTGGTGATTCCAAACCTCTAAAAGGCGCACGAATTGCTGGCTCTTTGCATATGACCATTCAAACCGCTGTACTCATGGAAACCTTAATTGCATTAGGTGCTGAAGTTCGTTGGGTATCTTGTAATATTTATTCAACTCAAGATCATGCGGCTGCAGCAATGGCGGCAAAAGGCATTCCGGTATTTGCTTACAAAGGCGAAACCTTAAAAGAATATTGGGAATTTACTCACCGAATTTTAGATTGGGGCAACGGCGAAACTTGCAACATGATTTTAGATGATGGTGGTGATGCAACAACGGCTGTAGTTCTTGGACTAAAAGCAGTTAAAGACATTAGTGTTTTAGATAACCCTGGCAGCGAAGAAGAGATCGAAATGTACAACTCGATCAAAGCCCAAATCGAAAAAGATGCCAGCCTTTATCAGCGCTTAACCGACTCAATTCAAGGCGTTACCGAAGAAACGACTACTGGTGTGAAGCGCCTCTATCAAATGCAGCAAGAAGGCACATTACCCTTCTCTGCAATCAACGTTAATGACTCTGTGACTAAATCAAAATTCGATAACCTGTACGGCTGTCGTGAGTCTTTATTAGATGGAATTAAGCGTGCAACAGACGTTATGATTGCAGGAAAAGTTGCTCTCGTTTGTGGTTATGGCGATGTGGGTAAAGGTTGTGCGCAATCACTCAGAGGTCAAGGGGCGACGGTAATGATCACTGAAATTGATCCTATCTGTGCACTGCAAGCGGCAATGGAAGGTTATCGCGTAGTAACGACTGATGATGTGTGTGACAACGTGGATATTTTTGTAACCACCACTGGTAACTTCGATATTATTACCGAAGCACATATGCTTAAAATGAAAGACCAGGCAATCGTTTGTAACATCGGTCATTTTGATAATGAAATTCAAATCGCCGCTATGCAGCAATATGAATGGGATAATATTAAACCACAAGTTGATCATATTATTCTTCCAAATGGTAACAAAATTATTATGTTAGCTGAAGGGCGTTTAGTGAATCTTGGTTGTGCAACGGGGCATCCTAGTTTTGTAATGTCGAATAGTTTTACTAATCAGACGCTAGCGCAAATTGAATTGTGGCAAAATGGCGATAATTACCAAAATGAAGTCTATGTTTTACCAAAACATTTAGATGAAAAAGTCGCTCGTTTACACTTAGAAAAAATCGGTGCAAAATTAACCGTGTTGTCAAAAGAGCAAGCTGATTATATTGGTGTTGAAATAGACGGTCCGTATAAGCCGGATCATTATCGATACTAGCTCAGTCGCGAGTTACGAGCGACGAGTTGATTACTCGTTTTCTCGTAACTCATAACTCGTATACCGGAACCTGATAATCACTAATGAGATCCCATCGCTTCTACACTCCCATCGATCTCAAAGAAAATTCCTCGGTCGAGCTTCCATCGGATGCCGCACATCATTGCACGCAAGTTTTAAGATACAAGATTGGCGATCACCTTACCGTTTTTAATGGCGATGGTTTTGATTATTTTGCTACCATCGACAAACTAGAAAAAAAGCGTTGCCAGATAAAGATTGCGACAAAAGTAGCTCCTGAAAACGAATCTCCGCTAAAAATTAATCTAGTTCAAGGAATTGCTCGCGGCGATAAAATGGATCTGATTATTCAAAAAGCCGTAGAGCTTGGTGTTACAGAAATTACGCCTTTATTTACAGAACGATGTAATGTCAAACTTGACGAAAAAAGATTAGATAAAAAATTACAACACTGGAATAAAACGATTATTAGTGCCTGCGAACAATCTGGACGTGCAGTTATTCCAAAACTAAATACGCCAGTCTCGATAGATAAACTATCTGCGGAAAATATCCACACTATTTATTTAGAGCCAACTGCGGAAAAAAATTTACCCGAGCTTACTATCAAACATTCAGTAAGATTATTGATTGGTCCTGAAGGTGGATTTTCTGAAAAAGATTTAGCTTACTTAGGTTCAATTAATTGTATCGGCGCAAAAATTGGTTCAAGAATATTAAGAACTGAAACCGCTGGTTTAGCGGCGATTTCGATATTGCAAGTTTGTTTTGGTGATCTTTAAGTCCAAGAAAAAATCCATCCTTGATTACAGGTTATTAATACTCGTTGATATCAAATAATCATTATAGGCACCCTATAATAATATTTGCTCAGGTGGTAAGCCAAGAATAGCCTGTCCTCCAGATGTGAATGCTCTTAATGAGTTAACAACATGTTGATTCATGGTTACTATGTCCCGGAAGCAGCGGTCTAAATCGTTGCCACTATACACAGCCGTTCCACCACGGATCTTATAGATCATTTGCACCACCTCTACGCAGGTTTCAAACACATAGGTATGCACCAATTGAAAGTTAGTAAACTCTTGTACTGAAGGCTCCTTGCCAGACTCAAGCGAATCCCAGAGGTCACCGATCGAAGTATACAAATAAGCTCTAGCAGATCCTAGTTTGGCTGCAGCACGCCCAACGGTATCTTGCACAAAACCTTCTTCTCGAAGAGAGCGTTGCGGTACTATTTTGCCTTGTATTGTCATTAGGCGGCTTGGTTTTGGACCATGTTCAGTAAAACTATCTAAAGCAGCTTGTGCCACTCCAATTGGTACACTGGAAAAATTGAGTAAAATATTCATCGGAAATTGATAGAGTGCACCTTTACGGAAACACTTTATTTCTTGATAGCTAAATGATTGTTCTTCGGCTACGAAATAATTATCTACGACCAAGTCATTACTCCCTGTGCCACGCAGTCCAAGCGTATTCCAGGTATCAAGAATGGTAATTGCATCTGCAGGAAGAAAGCATTGGCG
>Ga0316205_10003351_pt1 | contig 15300 bp, 15 predicted proteins | sample 3monthpyrite_MG_FD_204941 | JGI IMG/M metagenome (GOLD analysis project Ga0316205, IMG submission 204941) | Microbial mat bacterial communities from mineral coupon in-situ incubated in ocean water Damariscotta River, Maine, United States -... | ecosystem: Environmental > Aquatic > Marine >... | reverse complement strand
GGCCGTCGCAGGGGGCATTATCGGGGTCCTGGTGGGTCTCGGTAAACACCGCGCCCACGCCCACGGCCACTGCCGCGCGTGCCAGCACGGGTGCAAATTCGCGTTGCCCGTCCGACGCCCCGCCCAAACCGCCCGGCTGAGCCACCGCATGGGTGGCGTCCATCACCACCGGATACCCGGTCTTGGCCATTTCGGGCAGCGATTGCATGTCCACCACCAGACGGTTGTAGCCAAAGCTGGCCCCGCGCTCGGTCAGCAGGATGTTGTGATTGCCGGTGCTTTCGATCTTGGCCACCACATTGGGCATGTCCCACGGTGCCAGAAATTGCCCTTTCTTGACGTTGATCACGGCACCGGTTTCCCCGGCAGCCAGCAAGAGTGAGGTCTGACGGCACAGGAAGGCCGGGATTTGCAGCACATCACAGATTTCGGCCACGGGGGCGCATTGTTCCTTTTCGTGAATGTCGGTCAGAACGGGCACACCAATCGAGTCTTTCACCGATTGCAGCACCTTCAACCCGGCCTCCAGCCCCAGGGCGGGTCGCGCGTTCAACGATGTTCGGTTGGCCTTGTCAAACGAACCCTTGAAAACGTATTGCGCACCTGCCGCGGCGCAGGCTTCTTTCATGACGCCTGCAATCATCTGCGCATGGTCTGCGCTTTCCAGTTGGCAGGGTCCGGCGATCAGGGTCAGCGGCTGGTCATTGCCCACCCGCAGCCCTGCAAATTCGACCTGTTTCATCTTAGGAAGATACCTGTTCACGAAGGATAGACGCGGTTAGCGAGATCAGAAGGTAAATACCTGCAAAGATCAGGAAGGCCAACAACGTGTTCTCAAAGGCGCGTGGATAGGACGGATCTTGCGAAGCCACGGGTTTTACACTGACCGTCAGGTAACGCACCTGTTTGTTGGCCTCGATCTCGCTTTGTCGCTTGGTTTCAAGGGCGGCCTGCAACACCAGATCGGCGGTGGCCAGATCGGCCTGTGCAATCTGGATATCGGCAGCCTGGGAGGCGAGCGAGGTTTCGCCTTCGGTGGCTTCGGTCAGACGGGAGTTTTGTCGTTGATACTCGGCCTGCAGCACCTCGATTTCGCTGCGCAGCGCATCGACGCGGCTTTGGTTTGGGCGGCTGTTGTTCAATTGCGTGGCAAGGGCCAGCTGTTTTTCCTGCAATTGCAGCTCGACCGAGGCGATCAGCTGTCGGATGGCGGCGATCTGACCGGTGGGATCAAGGATCGTGCCCTCTTGCATTTGCACCAACCGGGTCTGGGCGGCGCGGCGTTCGGCCTTGGCCTCTTCCAGGCTGACAATCGCGGTTTTTACTGCGTCCTGACGTTTCTCCTGGCTCAACTCATCCACCCGTTCTTCGGCATAGGCGATCAGCTTTTCGGAGAACAGCGCGCTTGATGCGGGATCGGCGCTGGCCACTTCCATGCGGATCACGCCCTCGGTCGGATCATAGCCCAGCTTGACGTATTTTGAGTACAGCTTGTGGGCTTTTTCGTTGCTGGCATTCGTATCCAGCCGTTGCAGCGCGTCAATCTGGGGCTGGCTGAAATGCGTGCGAAATCCGACATCCGCATCCAGCCGCAGCATCGCGTCTTTGGACTGCAGATAGCTTTGCGTGGCGATGGCATCCTGTCCGGTGGCAAACTGGCTGGGCAGCAACCCACCCAGGCCGCCGGCACCGCCCCCGCCGCCATCGGCGGTCAGGATCAGGAATTCGGACTTGGTCGAATACATCGGTGTGGCGATGGTGTAGAAATAGATTCCCACGATCACCGTTGGCAGCATGACAAAGGCCATCAGACGCGACAACAGCAGTACCATCTTGCGACGGCGGCGTCGGCCGATATCGCGCTGAATTTCCATGATCTCGGCCGCGCGCCGATCGGCCGGGCTTAACTCGGTCGAGGGGAGAGTCTGGCGATCCATCGGCACGGTTTGCGGCAGCTGCACCTTGCCAATGGCCGGGGCCTTGCCGCGTTGATCGGGTTGCATCGGGGCCTCAAGACCATCGGTTTCGTCCTCGGTCGAGACCAGTTCGAGGATATTGGCCCGCTGGAACGGATCAACGCCCTTGGCGCGCAGCAGGCGCACCGCGTCGAAATCCGATGTCGGGGCCAGCCCGTGTTTCTGGGCCATGCGACGCGCCATGCGCAGCTGGCGACCGGTCAAACCCTCTTTGCGGATATCATCAATGCTTTGCGACGCAGCCATTTCGCGGGGCGAGCTGACCTGACCTTCGCGCGCGGCATCCGGTTGCGAGCCGGGTGCCGCGCCTGCAGAATCGCCCCCCGGGGCCGCAGCGCGCGCGGCATCAGGGGGCGTTGCACCGGGGTGTACCGCCGTGCGGCGGATACGGAACTTCTTAGCCTTGGGTTTCGTAGTCATAGAGCTGCTTTGCCTCTTCCAAGGTATCAAACATATACAATTTCCCGCCCATCAGAACGGCGGCTTCACGCGCAAACTTTTCCAAAGTGGCGGCCTGGTGCGACACGATCACCACGGTCGTGGTGCGCAACCGCTCGCGCAGGATTTCTCCGGCTTTGCGGTTGAACTCCACATCGGTCGAGCCGGGCATGCCTTCGTCGATGAGATACATATCAAATTCCAGCGCCAACATCAGTGCAAAGCTGAACCGGGCGCGCATCCCCGATGAATAGGTGCCCAAAGGCTGATCGAAATACTCACCCAGATTGCACATCCAGCGGCAATAGGATTCCACATAATCAGGATCAAGCCCATAAAGCCGCGCGATGTAACGGGCGTTTTCCATCGCCGAAATCTTGCTGATCACGCCGCCCATGAACCCGAGGGGAAAACTGATCCGACAGCCGCGCCTGATGTCGCCTTCATCGGGCTTTTCCAGCCCGGCCATCATGTTGATCAAAGTGGTCTTGCCCGTGCCATTCGGGGCCAGAATGCCAAGCGAGCGGCCAAGCTCCACCCGGAAGGAGACCTTTTCAAGGATCACCTTGCGTTGCGTGCCCGTCCAGAAGGACTTGCTGACATTCTCGAATTCGAGCATCAAACGCTCCGAAACTGCTCTGACCAACCCTCTTTAACGGGGTATTGTTAAGGCACCATTAGCCATAATTTCCGACACTATGTCGGATTGGGAACTGATATTACAGTAAATATAGGCAATTTTATGCCTTTTGGTGCAAAAAAGGCGGCACCAGACGAAATGTGTCTGGTGCCTGCTCTATCGCGATTGTTTCAGGCGTTTCCGCATTTTATCGGTTCACTGCAAATTGGAACCGCTTTAGGCGACGGCTTGCCAGGTGATCCCAGCCAGCACTGCACCCACGACCGCATAGCCCAGATAGGCTGCGAAAACCCGTGGTTTGACCAGGGCCCAGACCGCGACAGCCGCAGGGATACTGCTGACACCGCCTGCAATCACGAAGCTCATGGCGGCCCCGTTGCTCATGCCCTGTTCAAGCAATGCATCAACCAGCGGCACTGCGGCATAGCCATTCAGATAGGCCGGTGCCCCGACAAATGCGCCCAGGACGATTGGGCCTATACCTTCGCCGCCCAACACTGCCGCCACCGCCTCGGCGGATACATATTGCAGCATCAGCGCTTCCAGCACATAGGCCAAGGCCAACCATTTCAGCAAGAAGTGCCCATTTTCCAGCGTGGTGACACGAAACACCTCGCGGCGGGGCGTCTCGCTCCAGAAGGCCCACAACGGCTTGCCTTCAAAGGGTTTTTTTACACTGCAACACCCGCCAACCTGGGGTTTTTCCCGCAATGGGTCGGCAAAGACGGCCGAGCGGGCTGTCAGCATCGTGGCAAACCCGCCCATCAGGCCGATACTGACCGCAGCGATGGTTTTGGCGATGGCAAAATCCCAGCCCAGCGTTCCGGATGTGATCAGGAACATGGCCGGGTCCATCAGCGGAGACGCCAGCCAGAACGCCATCACAGCGCCCAAAGGGGCACCCAGGGCCAGCATCGCGGCGATAAACGGGATGACTTCGCAACTGCAAAACGGTGACAAGCCACCCAAAAGCGCGGCCATCACGATCATGCGGGCCTGGGGGCCCTCAAAGGCGCGTGCCAGCAAGGTTTCCGCCCCCGTGGCCTTGAGATAGGCGATGGCAAAGACGGCGAATAGGATGAAGGGTGCCGTTTGCAGCAATGCGCTGCTCGCAAAGGTGACGATAGGCCAAAACTGTGCGGGGTCGAACAGGCCAACCAAGGCGAGGATGACGATCAACGCCAGCCATGCTTTATCCATGCGTTTCCAACCGGTTGGGCCGGTGGAAATATGTGTTTCAGCCATGATCAGAACCTTCATCGGGGCAATCTGCGCAGCATTCATGCAGCAGGAATTCGGATAGGTGGCGCAGCTCGTCATAGGCAACGGCGGCACAGATAATGGACCGCCCCTTGCGCTGTTGCGTGACCAGGCCGGCCTGTGCGAGCAGTTTCATGTGATGGGTCAGGGTGGATCCGGTTACACCGGTGCGCTGACCCAATTCGCCAATGCTCAGCCCCTCGGGGCCTGCTCGTACCAATGTGCGCAGCACTGCAAGGCGCTGTTCGCTACCGAGGGCGGCGAAAGTCGAAGCCGCCACGGCCAGATCAAGTTCGGGAATCGCTGTCTGTTTCATATTTCTAGAATTGTCGAAATAAATCCAGAGCGCAAGTATTATTTCGAAAATTGTCGAAATGAGAGGCTTTGAGCGTCGCACTCTGTTGAGTCAAGGTCTGCATGGGGCCCTTATTACCGGATACTGCGCGATACATGAACTTCGGCAAAGCGCGTAGACTGGGCAATACCTCTTGATATGTTGATCCCCATTCATCAATTGCGCCTGTTGAGGCCTTCGTCGTGACAAGTTTCGCACCTATGCGCGAAAAGCAAAACAGCGGATTGGCCGCTCTTCACTAAACATCAATTTCAGACAAGTCTGATTTCGGTGCCATCGACAGGTGCGGCGCACAAAACCAACCGCTCAGTCGATTGGCAGCCTGGCGTCGCGCCTTTGATCATAGACAATCGATGTCTCGAAGCTGATGATTTCGCGGTTCAGTGTCAGCGCCTCGTAGACGGCGGATTTCAGGTGATCCATGTCTCGCGCGACCATGGAAATGACCATGTCGTATTTACCTGTCACCAGATCGATGTTCTGGATTTCCGGTGCCGCTATCAGTTGATCCAGCAGTCGGTCATTGTTGATCTGCCCGTCCTTTGAGACATTGGCGAAAATCACGGCACCGAGGGCGAAACCGACACTCTTGGAGTCCAGCAATGTCGTCGTCCCGGTGATCACGCCGCGCGACCACAGGCGTTTGACCCGCTCATGACACGAGGACGGGGCGAGTCCCACCTCGGCGGAAAGCTGCTTATTCATCAACCGTGCATCATTCTGCAAATGGGTCAATATCTCCCTGTCGGTTCGGTCAAGCTCCATACTTCCCTCCTGTTGTTCGAAATTAATTCGGTTGAGCCGAACATAACCCTCGCGCATCCTGTGTACAGGGATTTTTTCGATCAGAATGCGGAAATCCTAGTCAGCTGCCGAAGACTGTCAGGCCTGGGGGAGTCTATGCCGAACATCATCGATGCACCCTATCTGGATTTGAAGGATCCCGGATTCTCGATCCGGTCCGATGAGGTCGCCTGCGCCCGCGAGCAAAGCTGGTTCGCGCGCACCCCCTATGGCCTTGCCATTCTGCGCTATGACGAGATGAAGGCGATGATCATGCACCCGTTGTTGCGGCAGGGATCGTATCGCTGGCCCGAGCATAATGGCACCACGGGACTCTGGTCGCAGTGGTGGCTGCGGATGATGCTGAACAAGGAGGGTGCGGATCACACGCGGCTGCGCAAGCTGGGGATGCCCGCGTTTTCACCCCGTCTGGTGACCTCGCTGATCCCAGGTTTCCAGGCGCTTGGGGACGCGTTGATCTCGGCTTTTGAGGGCGATGGTGCCTGCGAATTTCAACGCGCCTTTGCCGAACCTTATGCGACGCGCGTTGTCTGTTCCCTCATTGGTCTGTCGCATGACCACAGCGAACGGCTGGCGGAGCTTTCGGTCGAGATGGGCTATGCGCTGGGCGTCAACTACACGCGGGACGAGCCGCGCGTGGACGCCGCCACCGAGGAGATGTTCACCTTTACGCACCGCGTGGTGGCCGACCGGCGCGCAAACCCCAAAGATGATTTCATCAGCGCGCTGATCAACGCCTCCGAGGAGGGCGACGCGCTGAGCGAGCAGGAAGTCTATGACATGATCGTGCTGTCGATCTTTGGTGGCATCGACACGACGCGCAATCAACTGGGACTCGCGATGCAGATGTTTCTGGATCACCCCGACCAATGGGAGCTTCTGGCGCAGAGCCCTGACCTGGCCCGACAGGCCGTCGAAGAGGTCATGCGCACGCGGCCCACCGTCACATGGGTGACGCGCGAGGCGACAGAGGATTTCGAGTTTCAGGGGCTAGAGATCTCCAAGGGCACGACGCTGCATCTTTTCTCGCAATCCGCCACCTCGGACCCGCAATACTTTGAAGCCGGGTTCGACATCACCAGAAAGCAGAAAGCGCATTTTGGGTTCGGCGGCGGCAAGCATCATTGCATTGGCTCCCCCATCGCCCGAAGCGACATGACCGAAGCGCTGAAGCTTCTGGCAAGCCGGCTCAAGAACATCGCCCCCGACGGGCCTGCGACGTTTTTGCCCGACAGTGGCAATACCGGACCGTTGACCCTGCCCATCAGATTTGAAGCGCGGGAGGGCTGACATGCTCGAGAAAAAACTCAAGGAGCTTGGGGCCGAGGTCGTGCATGTCGGGCAGTTCGATTATGCGTCCGTTTTCCGTGAGCGCCGTCTGCGCAGCAAGCAATTCCTGCAATGGGCTCAGGACCCGCGATTTGGCAACGTCCTGGCCCTTTGGGACAGCGCCGATAGCATCATAGCGGGCAGTTCGTATTTTTCGGAAAAGCAGCAGATCGACGAGGGCAGTATTCGCCGCCATCCTGCCGAGCCGGGCGCTGTCGCAATGATCGCCGAGATGTCCGGCGAGCTGAAAGAGGTCATGCCGCGCATGGTGCTGCGCCGCCAGTTGGAGCGTGCCGAGGCGATGGGATATGTCGTCGATGCCGGGTTTGAGTTCGAGTTCATCCTGCTGGATGAGACTGATATCTCCGTGCGAGAAGCGGGGTTCGATAACCTGGCCAAGTTTGCTCCGGACAACAAATGCTGGTCCGGCACGACAGCCGCCACCCATGCCGAGCTGATCCGGAACCTTGAGGCCGAGATCCTCGACTATGACATCAGCCTCTTTGGGTTGGGGGTCGAGTTGGGCCCCGGCTGCCTTGAGGCTACGTTGGGGGCAACACGCGGCCTGCGGGCGGCGGACGATGCCGCGTTTTTCCGCATGGCCACGCAATCCTGGGCGCGCCGCAATGATCTAACGGCCAGTTTCATGCCCTATCTGGGGCAGGAATATCCCGGCATCGGCGGGCATGTCACCCTGTCGCTAAAGGACAAGGCAACGGGCGAAAACCAATTCACCAGCACGGGCGGGCAGACCAACGATCTGGCCCGGACCTTTATCGCAGGGATGATCGACATCGTGCCCGAGTGCTTTGCCATGTGCACCAGTTCAGTCAACGCTTACCGACGGCTGGCCCCCGGCTCGTGGGCACCCAAATCGCTGACCTGGGCCGAGTACACGTTCACAACCGCCGTCCGGTCGGTCCCGGCCACTAACGACATGGCGCGGCTCGAATTCCGCTGCCCTCCTGCTGATTGCAATCCCTATCTGGCGATGGCGCTGATGCTGGGGGCCGGCCTTGATGGGATCGAACGCGGCCTGAGCGCACCTGCCCCGGCCGTGGCCGCCGGACCGGATGACATCCCCGAGGGGGCCGTCCGCTTCCCCCGCGATCTTTATGGTGCCGCCCACCGCCTGTCAGAAAGCGACAACGCCAAACGGCTCTTTGGCGCGCCGTTTGTCGAGAATTTCGCAGCCGCCTGCCTGGCCGAAGATGCCAGCCTGCGCACGGCGGTGAGTTCGGAAGAACGCCGCCGATATCTCGAACGATAACAAGCAACAGGGAAGACACCGATGATCCCAACAGACACCGACTATCACCGCGAAAGAGAAGCCCCCGGTCGTGACGAGCTGATCAAACGCGTCCGCGCCAAGATCGACGCTTTGGGTGTCGATTACATCTATTATCAGTACATCTCGATCACCGGTCGGGTGATGGGCAAGGCCGCACCGTCGCGCCATTGGGAAACACAGGCTCTCAAGGGCGTGCAAACCTGGATGGGGGGCGTGTCAAACGTCGCCGCCAATTTTCAGGGCGCGTTGATCGGCTTTGACTCCAACGCGATGGAATGCATCGCGCTGCCGGACCCCGAGACCTTTGTGCAACTGCCTTGGGACAAGCGGATTGGGCGGGTCTTTTGCACGCTCTACTACGGCATCGAAGATCCCGAAAAGCCGGGCGAGTATTACGAATACGACACGCGTGGCAACCTCAAAAGGTTCGACCGCGAGTTCCGCGAGGACAATAACAGCCTTTACCTGAAGGTCGGTCTTGAGCCTGAAATGCTCTGGCTGCGCCCCAAGGAGGGGGAAGTGCAACCCTTTGAAGGCACTACGAAACCTTACGCCTATCATATTGGTCAGTTTGAAGAAGTGCGTGAGGTCTGGAAGCAGGTCTCGGATTATGCGTTGGCCATGGGGTTGGACATGATCCAGGGCGATTGCGAGGATAGCCCCGGTCAGGTCGAGCTGAACTATCAGTTCGATGACGCACTACAAACCTGCGATCGGATGACAACCTATCGACAGATCTGTGCCGAGGTGGCCCGGCAGCGCAATCTGATCGCCTGCTTCATGGCCAAGCCTTACATGGGTGTGCCCGCCAATGGGTGTCACCACAACTGTTCGGTCTGGACGGGTGGCAAACGCGAGGTGCAGCAGCTGACCAGGGATGATCTTCCGGGGATGGAGGAAAACTGGGCGTATTCTGTTGGCGGTACGAACGAGTTTGAGAGCACCGAGGGCGACTGGCTGCCAACAGAGCTGGGCCATCATATCATCGGTGGGTCACTGAAACATATCAATGCGCTGACCGCCCTTGGGGCCTCGACTGTCAACTCGTATCGCCGGTTCAATGACTTTGGCATGTGGGCCCCCATCGGGGCCAACTGGGGGCTGCAAAACCGCTCTTGTGCGATCCGTATCTCGGCACCGGACCGGTTTGAATTTCGCGCGGTTGATTCAATGGTTAATCCGCATCTCTTCTGTGGCGCTCTGCTCAAGGCCATGGGCGACGGGATCAAGAACAAGATCGACCCCGGCAAACCCGAAGACCGCAACGTGATGGAGGTTTGGACGGGAAAGGAAGAAGAGGTGAACGTGATCCCGCTGAACCTGCACGACGCGCTGGTTGAGCTGGAGAAAGATGACGTCATCCGTTCGGCCATGCCGGGCAAACTGCATGACCTTTATCAAGAGTACAAACGCGATGAATGGACCCGTTTCCTGCGTGAAGTGACCAATTGGGACGTCGAACAATATCTCGACTGCGTTCCGTAAACCACCAAAGAGCCGGACAACCCGGCCTGACTTGAAACCAAAAAATGGGAGTAAATACGATGAAAAAATACATTCTTTATTCGAGCGTTACGGCACTCGTGGCCTCTACAGCCGTGGCGTCAGCACAAGAACTGAACGTCCTGACCTGGGAGGGATATGCCGATGACAGCTTCATCGCGGCCTTTTCCGAGGCCTCGGGTTGTCAGGTCAACGCAACCTATGTGGGCTCGAACGATGATTTCGCCCCTAAACTGGCGGCGGGTGGCGGGGTCTATGACCTGATCACCCCGTCCATTGATACCACTCAGCTTATGATCGACGCAGGGTTTGTCGAACCAATCGACACCTCGAAAATCACCGAGTGGAACAACATCTACCCGAAATTCCTGGAACAGGATGGCATTCAGGACGGTGGCGAGCATTACGGCATGCCCTACACGTGGGGGTCCATCCCTTTCATGTATCGCAATGACAAGTTTGAAACACCGCCGACATCTCTGGCGGCGCTCTTCAACAGCGATCTGGAGGGACGAATTTCCCTCTGGGATGACAAGTCAGCGCTTTACGTGGCTGCCAGGATTGCTGGCAACATGGACATCTTCAATCTCAGTGACGCTGATCTGGAGGCCGCGCAGGCGAAATTGGTCGAGCAAAAACCGCTGGTGCGCAAATACTGGGCCACGGCGGGTGAGCTTGTCGATCTCTATGCCGGTGGCGAAGTCTGGATTTCCAATACATGGGGTGGATACCAGTCGGCACTGTTGGCCGAGCAAGGCATCGAAGTGACCGAGTTCATCCCCGAGGAAGGCGCCGAAGGCTGGATGGACAGCTGGATGGTTGTCAAGGGTTCACCCAATCAGGACTGCGCGTACCAGTTCCTGAACATGCAGATCAGCGAGCAGGGTCAGTGTGGTGTTGCCAATGTAAACGGCTATTCCGTGGCCAACCCGGTTGCTGCCAGCGCATGTATGTCGGAAGAGCAGTTCTCGGCGCTGCATCAGGATGACCCGGATTATCTGGACAGCCTGCTTCTGTGGCAGCCGCTGGGCGAGCGGCTTGAGGCCTATACCAACGCGTGGAATGCCGTGAAGGCTGAATAAGCAAAGCGTGTTAAGCTCCGGGCGGCACCTCTTGTCGCCCGGGGTCCAAATCAGAGAGCACCTGAATGCCCGCAATCATCGAACTGCGCCAGATCAGCAAACATTATGGATCGGTCATCGGGATCGAGCATGTTGAATTGAGCGTCGAGGACGGAGAATTTCTGACGTTGCTCGGCCCGTCCGGCTGCGGGAAGTCAACCTTGCTGCGCATGATTGGCGGCTTCGAGGAACCGACAACCGGACAGGTTGTCCTGTCAGGGCAGGATGTCACGGACCTGCCGCCACAAAAGCGCAACGTGAACATGATGTTTCAGGACTATGCCCTTTTCCCGCACATGACAGTCGGACAGAACATCGCCTATGGGCTCAAGATGCGCGGCATCGGCAGAGCGGAAGCCCGGCAAAAGGCTGAAAGTGCCCTGGATCTGGTGTCGATGCCCGACAAGGTTGATCAGATGCCACATCAGATGTCCGGCGGTCAGCGTCAGCGTGTCGCCCTGGCCCGCGCCATTGTACGTGAACCTAAAGTCCTGTTGCTGGACGAGCCGCTGTCGGCGCTCGATGCCAATCTGCGCGAACAGATGCAGATCGAACTGAAGCATATCCACGACAAACTGGGTATCACATTCATCATGGTCACCCATGATCAGACCGAGGCACTGGTGATGTCAGACCGCGTGATCGTCATGGACAGCGGCCGCATCGCGCAGGATGGGTCACCCGAAGATTTGTACGAACGGCCCGCGACGCCCTATGTCGCCAATTTCATCGGCACCACCAACCTTCTGCCCGCGCGAATCACCGCGCGGAACGGCGCGGACGCCCATGTCGAGATCGGCGGTCAATCCTTGCAGGTGCGAACAGACACTGTTCCCAGGTATGACGACATTCAAATCGGCATCCGCCCCGAGAAAGCCTACTTTATCGGCGGTGCGGATGAGAAAGCGGGCAACATCCTGTCCGGTCACGTAGCCGAGCGCATTTACCACGGCAACAGCCTGCGCACGACCGTGCGGTTGCACGGCGAACAGGAGTTTCATGTGGATGCGATGCTGCCGATGGGGATGGCCCAGGCCGCATCCCCGAAACCGGGTGATAAAGTACAGATAGCCATTGATCCCGACAATATCCTGATCTTTGAGCGTGAGAGCTGAGTGGATGTCGAGATCGCGCATCGCACGCCATTCCGGCAAACTGATCCTCGGGATACCGATCCTGTGGATCATCCTCTTCATGCTGGTGCCCTACGGCGTACTACTGACTTACAGCTTCTGGCTCAAGAAGTACCCGCTCTTTGTGCCGGCCTTCCAGTTTGGCAATTACTGGACGCTGCTGAGCGACCCGCAATACATCAAGGTTTTGTTGCGCACGCTGAAAATCTCGACACTGGTGTCGATCGCCTCGCTGGTGCTGGCCTACCCCTTTGCCTATTACCTTGTGTTTCGCCTCAAGAGCCCGACGGCGCGGCTGATCCTGTTCATGGCCGTGATTGCGCCGCTGTGGGTGTCTTACCTGCTGCGTGCCTATGTCTGGAAAACCATTCTGGGGACCGAGGGCATTCTGAATTCCTTCCTGATGAGCATCGGGTTGATTGACGAACCCTCGGGCATCTTCCTCTACAACCAATTCGCGATGGTGCTGACGCTGACCTATATCTTCATCCCGTTCATGGTGATGCCGATCTATACCGCGCTGGAAAAGATTCCGCCCAGTTTTGCCGAAGCCTCCGCCGATCTTGGCATGGGCAGCTTTCAAACCTTTGTCAAAGTCACATTGCCCCTGTCGATGCCGGGTGTTGTCGCCGGGTTCACCATGACCTTCTGCCTCAGCTTCGGCGATTTCATCGCGCCGTTTCTGGTGGGCGGTCCGGATGGGCAATTGGTGGCCAACGTCATGGCCTCGCAATTCGGTGCTGCCCTGAACTGGCCGCTTGGGTCGGCGCTGGCGGTTGTCATGCTGATCATTGTGCTGTCGATCATCTCAATCTCCGACTGGTTTGAGCAATCGGGAAAGGTGGAGCTTTGACCGCCACGTCTACTACTCTCGCGCGCAAACGGCGCAGCCCGGCAGCCCGCGCCCGCCTTGCTGCGGATAGCGGGTTTGCGGTGATTGTGTCACTGGTGATGGCGTTTCTCTACACGCCGATCCTGATCCTCGTGATCTACAGCTTCAACGATAACCGCTCGCTGACATGGCCACTCACTGGATTTACGACCAGCTGGTATGAAAAGCTGTTTGCCAATGATCAACTGCTCACTGCCATCGGCAACAGCTTTTACGTCGCCAGTTGCGCGACCGTGCTTACGTTGATTGTCGGCGTGCCTGCGGCCCTTGCGCTGCATCGCTTCCACTTTCCGGGCAAGACCGTGTTCCGGCGGCTCTTGCTCTTACCGATCGCCTTGCCGGGGATCGTCACGGGCATCTCGATGCTGAACATGTTCAAGATGTTCGGTTTTAATCTGAGTCTTGAGACGGTGATCATTGGCCACGCGACGGCCCTTCTTGCAGTTGTCGTGACCCAGGTGTTCGCGCGGTTGCAACGGTTGCCAAAATCACTCTCCGAGGCGTCCTCCGATCTGGGCGCAAACCCGCTGCAAACCTTCATCTTCGTGACATTACCCAACATCCGCACCGCCCTGATCGGAGCGGGCCTCTTGTCCTTTGTGCTGTCCTTTGATGAAATCCCGGTCACATTCTTTTTGACCGGGCGGGACAATACGCTGCCCATGTATATCTATTCCACAATGCGCCGCGGCGTGACGCCCGAGATCAATGCCGTGGGCACGCTGATCGTGCTCACCTCGCTGGTTCTGATCGCCGTTTCGGTTGTCTTCACCCTCCGGGACACGACCGGGCGAAGGTAGGTGGACCGTGCCGCTTTGCGATCGCCAGGCATGAACGCATCGCCCGTATAAGGCCCAAATGCCTCCTGCATATCGGAAGTGGTCCAGACGCCGACGCTGAGCCCGATATTGTCGTCGTTGAAGTAGACATGCACCGATTGATGGGGCAGGGGGGATTGGAAATCGGCGGCGTCCAGGTCCATCCGTTCCAGACCGGTGCCACCCGGGCCATTGGCCTCAAGCCGTATAACGCCTGTCGTCATTGTTACCCCCTGGCGGTTTGATTTCCGTGGATCGTATCCTAGGCTGCTTGTTCAGAGATACAAAGGAAAGCGGCACAATGTCAGCCTCAACCAAGGACGCCACCGGCGGGTGCCTGTGCGGTGCCGTGCGTTACCGGATGTCCGGCACCCCGATGGAGGCGATCTATTGCCACTGCCAAAGCTGCCGCAAACATACCGGCGCGCCGGTGGTGGCGTTGACCGCCTATCGGCGGGACCAGATGCGCTATACCCAGGGCACGCCAAAGGTGTTCGCCTCGTCCCCCGGCGTTGGGCGCGCCTTTTGCGGCGATTGCGGCACGCCCCTGACATGGGAGGGGGATGGAGGGGAAGAGATTGGCCCAATGATCGAAGTGCTGATCGGCACGCTGGATACGCCCGAGGCATTTGCACCGCGCTGTCACATTCATCATGGTGAGCGCCTGACCTGGTTTGAAACCCATGACGCCCTGCCGCGCTATCGCGTGTGGCATGATGATGGCGAGCCGCCTTATCAGACCGGCCCCGGTGATGCCTGACCTCAGTGATGATATCCGTGCCTGCCGCATTTGTGCAGATCGGTTCGCGGCCACGCATACGGCGCATACCCCGCGCCCGGTGGCGTGGTTTGAGCCTTCCGCACGGGTGTTGATTGCAGGGCAGGCACCGGGGATGCGGGTACATCAATCCGGCAAACCGTTCGATGATCCGTCGGGCGATCGGCTGCGCGACTGGTTGGGGTTAACGCCAGAGGCTTTCTATGACACCTCGCGCGTCGCCATTGTGCCGATGGCGTTCTGCTTTCCGGGGTATGACGCCAGGGGATCAGACCTGCCACCGCCGCGCATCTGTGGTCAGACCTGGCATGAGCGGGTGATGCAAACCCTTGAGAATGTGCAACTCACCGTGCTGGTCGGTGGCTATGCCCACAAGTATCATATGGGGATCAAAACCGGTGTGACCGACACGGTGCTGGGCTGGCGCGACCATGCGCCCACCCGCTTCCCCTTGCCACATCCGTCTTGGCGCAATACCGGTTGGCTGAAGAAAAATCCGTGGTTCGAGGCCGATCTGCTGCCCGAACTTCGCCGCCATGTTCAGAAGGTCATGAATGTCTGAAACAACCCCGCTCGACGCCGCCCACGCCGCGATGGACGCCGCGCCCGAGGACGAGGCGGCGCGCCTGCGCTTCTATGACCGGTTGGCCGACTCCGAGTTGTATTTATTGCTGCAATCCGAGGCCAAGGGCGATCAGATCACGCCAGAGGTGTTTGATCTGTCCGACCAGGGCTTTGTGCTGGCCTTTGACCGCGAAACGCGGCTGACCCAGTTCACAGGTCAGGCGTCGCCCTATGCTGCGCTGTCGGGCCGTGCGATTTGTGCGATGCTGGCTCCAAATGGGATGGGGCTGGGGCTGAACCTTGAGGTGGCCCCATCGTCCATTCTACTGCCGCCCTCTGCGGTGATGTGGCTGGCTGATACGTTGCAACAGGCCCCCGAAGAGGTCGAGCAGGTTGTT
>Ga0316205_10003348_pt1 | contig 15310 bp, 15 predicted proteins | sample 3monthpyrite_MG_FD_204941 | JGI IMG/M metagenome (GOLD analysis project Ga0316205, IMG submission 204941) | Microbial mat bacterial communities from mineral coupon in-situ incubated in ocean water Damariscotta River, Maine, United States -... | ecosystem: Environmental > Aquatic > Marine >... | reverse complement strand
GTGAACACCCTAGAACGCCCCCACCCAAGGTGGCCCGCCCACCATTCCCGTGCCCGGGTAGCTCAGGGGTAGAGCAGTGGATTGAAAATCCTCGTGTCGGTGGTTCGATTCCGCCCCCGGGCACCACTTTTACCAAGTAAGTTCAAGTGGTTAATGCAGTTACTGGTAAGCTAGTAATTTGTGGTCGTCGCGACTGGGTGCCAATTGGGTGCCGAGGCTCCGATTATCATGCACCCAACGCACCACCTTGAATTTTAAGAGTTCTGTTTTGCTTGGAGTACGAAGGGCCGACGATATAGTCTTCACGGGCCAAAGCTGGGTTTAGTGTCGAAGTCGTCATAATAATTTGATGCGGCGCGCTTTCTTGATCCATCAGGTCAGCTATCGCTTTCTGGAAGTTGCGAACACGGTCGCCTACCATTCCTTTGTCTTCGACGTTGTCCAACAATAGGAAACGCGGATACATCATTTGATGGTCTTTCAACGAAGCAAGCAACATACCTAGAAAAAGGCTGTTTTTCACCACGACCATGCCACTAGCGCTAGTGGTGATATTGGGGTCGCCATTGATCGCAAACCAATCGTCCTCGAAGCTGAAGTCAAAGTTGTCCAACGCTTCGAAGTCATTATGCTCGTTGAGATCCTTTTCCAGAACCCGTTTAGTATCTGAGGCGATTTCGGTCTTTACAACGCGACGTCGCGTTTCGCGGGCAATCTCCAGCGCTTCAATAGCATTTCGAAGTTTTGTTACCTCAGCTGATGCTAGCTCTTTCGCCTCTTTGAGATCAGTGATTTGTTTTCTAAGGTCGGAAAACTTGCTCAGCTCATCAAGTCGAGCGTCAATTTTCCCAAGTTCACGGCTCTTTTCAGAAACCAGCGCGGTTCTTCCATCTACGGAAGCGTTGCGAAGCTCATCAAACTGTTTCATTGCCCGTGTCATACGCGACTTTAGGCCTGTGGCAGATTTCTTAGCCGCTTCCAGTTTTTCCACTCGTTTTCCCTGCAGTCGTTTACTCTCGACTATCTGACCGTCGATATCCATTCGTAGCTCAAACAGCTTGGTATCTTTTTCATCTCTGGGAAGCGCCTCTTTGCAAAGGTGGCAATGTTTGTCATCTGCATCCGTCAATGGCTGCAAGCAGGCTGGACACAGTTCAAACGGCACGTCACCAATGGCAGAGAATGTAACGGCTGTACGATCAAAATCTTTTAGCAACTGAGCGAGATGATTTAGGAATTGTTCACTATCCCTGATTTCAAAATCTAGCGCTGCAATCTCCCGTTCAGATGAAACCAGTGCGTCCCGATCTTTGCTTATTGCTTGATACAGTTTTCGCCGGTCATTCTCAGCACTTTTCGCGACTATTGAACTGTCGATATCATCTTCGTGCAGGGCGACTATTTCCTTTTGAAGCGCCTCCCTTCGGCTCGTCAAATTGTTTGTTTCGGTTTCGAACGCTCCTTCAACGAAATTTTCACCCAAGTTGGATGTAGCTCGTATGAGATTGGTCAGCTTTGCCCCAATTTCTGACTCACGCTTTTTCTTCTCGCGAAGTAAAATTCGTTTGGAATACAACTCATTGTTGCCAATCCCACATAGAAGCTCCGAGACAGCTTCTCGGGTATCTCTCGGGTCGAAGTCTTCACTTCGAAATATCCTTTGAAAGGGAGTAGACTGATCAACATACATCAATCTCAAAATCTGGTGCATCGTAATGTTCGATCCCTCATCACCAGGAATTTCCGGGAGACCAAGTGCTTTGAACAATACTTGGCTGAATGCTTGTGAGTGTTCATTGCGAGCGTACGGAAACCGCTGCCAGCCTTCGGCTGCACTCGTCAAGCCAGCTTCAAGTTTTCCGAAGTAAATTGACATCGGGCGGTTGTTGTCTTTCGATACTTCACGTTTGAGCGTTAGTATTGTTCCATTTGTGGATATTTCTGCAAAAACAGTTTCGCAATACTGAGCATACTGCTTCCAGTCAGTTAGGTTTCCACCCAGAGCAAAGAAAATGAAATCTAATATTGTTGATTTTCCTGAGCCGTTAGTGCCGTGAATAATGTTCAACCCTGAGTGAAATTTCTCATCATAGGCTCGCTGCCCACTCTTCATAACCACTAGTTGGTTCAAATTTAGTATCGATGACATTATCTAAGTCGCCCTCCCATTTCCAAATTGGTTCTGCGAAATAGACCCATAGGGCCGTCGAGCGGAATGGCGTTTAGATCATTGGCGATGAACGCCAATTGCGCGGAGTTTTCAGCCACGAAAGCTTGAATTGTTTGACTTAAGTCGCTGGGCATTCCCTTCTCGGACATCTGAAGCCTACTATCTTTGAAAGAGGGTGAATAAAGTATATTTTTGGCCACCAGTTGGTGCAACGCAGCACGCTGGAATACCTGAAGTTCACGGTACACGATCCGAATATCTGGGAGGTTTGTGAAGCTGTCTTTCATCTTGGGGAGGTTTAGTTTTTGTAGTGACCCTCGAAGCTCCCCGAACCCTGTATATTGAATTTCGTGCAAGTACTCTGGAAACAACAAGAATGTGTCGAGCAATGATGCACGAGAAACGGAAAGATGTCGTGGAGAGGCTGTGATCAAAGCCAACATCCTGAAGCAACAGTGATGCGGGTCTCGCATCGGGTGCCAAATTCTAATCATTTGTCTTGGCCCAATCGATGTGACAGTTCCCTGTCAGGTAAAAAATCGCACTGTGAATATCTGCGATATTGAACAAGTCATTTGCTCCGACCTTGGCGCTTAAAGGCTCAAGTAGTTTTGCATGTATTGCGCTGTTGACTGTTATCTCGTCCTCACCAGATCGAATTAATGGGGCAACATGTATCCTAAAAAGGGTAAGTATCTCGCTTAAGAACTGTCGGTACTTCTTTCGAGCACTTGCCGAAATGGCATTTCTACGAACAAGTTTGTGTATGCGTTCTTTTTCAGCCTCAGCGTCGTCAATCTCACGATCACCTTTTCCCCCGATTTCCAGTTTTTCGGCCAACGTCAACCGATCCCCCTTTACGGTGGAGATGTAGTATTCCAAATCATCCAATGATGAATGATCCGAAGTATCTATAGAGGCCGCATCGAAAACCTCTTCGAGGAAATTGTTAATGCTTAAAAAACCAAGTTGCTCTTTGTCATGGAACTTACAGATATCGACATGGTTAGCGTCAATTGGCACAGGATCACAGTTCGGAACACCCGGGTTTGCCGAGCCGGAGTCTACGATTGTCACCCCTTTGGTTGGCATCGTCTCGTACAATGCGCATGTACTCACGCCCGAGGTCGGAGCTTTGCCTTGGTACCAACCGTGCAATTCTGTCAGGACAGCATTGGCACGCACCAGCTCTTTCGTTTGCCTCGACGCAACACCTGGGATTAACGAGAGCAGTGTAGGTAGGGATGCCCCTGAGTGAGGACTCGCAATGAAGGCGACACCCTTGCAGTTATCAAATACAGCTTTCTTTTGTGGGGTCGTCGAGCTTTCACAGGTTCTTAAAATGGCCTTTGCAATGACACCACCGAGGCTATGGCAAATGAACACAATAGGTCTTTGGCCAATTTTCTTTGCTCGCAAAAGCTCTGCTAAACTCGCGGCAACTGTAAAGATTGAAAGATCGGGAGCATTGAGAAAAGTGCTGAACTTTGAGGTAGGATAGTCCAACCCCCAAATTGCAACGCCGGGAAAGCTCTCTGCCAGCCAAACGGGCCAAATCTCATCGTCTGTGCTAGAACTATTCTGCCAACATGTTTTGAATGCATCACCCAGCCCGTGAAGAAAAACGATATCAGCGGCGGGTAATGCATTCGGCGGTGTGTAAATTTCGTTTAGGTGAAAGCTCGACAAGTAGTACCTGCATGGGTTGAATTGATTGCGGTCAACACTGCAGAATTACCACATTTTGTGCAAGTGGCTTGTTACTTCCCGTCACCTAGTATTTTCCGAGCTTCGGCCTCGGCATCACTGCCCTTTACCCACTGCCATGGCGTCCGTGGCTTCCTTGCCTTTGCAAGTTCGGGGTTCGCCTTGGCGTCACTCACAGCGGCGCGCAGACGTTCACGGGCCTCGCGTGGGTCGATCTTGAGTTCTTCGCATAGGGCTTTCAGCGTGATGATGTCGGACATATCGATCTCCTAGGTTTCTGATGCAGATCGATAAGATGAGGTCAGCAGGCATGTCAGGGACAACCCCAGAACGTCTTTAGCTTTCCTTGCGTTGCTGCTACCACTGATCTCGATGTGACAGACGCGGTCACGTTGGGGCTTAGAAACCCCTCACTGAGAATCGGCGCGAGGCGACTTGCGCCACCTTGACCCTATGGTCGGGGTGCCTGTGTTATACAACAGGCCCCGGCTAAAGGCGCAGGGACCGTCTCAGTGCGGTTTTCTAACACCCCGATCACCAGTCAAGCATTGCGAGGGCGCTCGCAGATCGGGGTTGGAATGCAGACCGACGCGTGCGCAACGCGGCAAATATTGGAACCAAATGTTCTGCTGAAACCTGCCGACATCTTGGCGCACATAGGCGAGCACAAGATCGCGCATGGCCTCTACGGCTGGTGGTTCGATCAATCATTGCCGGAGGTGCCTCGTGACGGTTGTCGTGAACTAGCTGGACGGCATTTGCTCTATATTGGTATTGCCCCCCCGAAAGATCGGCCAATCAAGGCAGGCGCGGCAACACCCGTAAAACGGCGACTGTGGCGCAATCATCTGCGTGGGTCGGTACGCAGTTCCACGTTGCGACTATCTCTTGCAGCACTGCTCAAGGACCACCTTGGCTTCGAATTCTATCGCGATGCACGGGGCCGAAGTCGCATGGCAAAAGAGCATGAGGAAAAGCTGACAGCTTGGATCGAAGCACACGCGGGCATTTCTGTGGTCCAACATGACACACCATGGCAACTGGAAGAGGCGCTGGTCAGGAACGGCCCACCATTGCCTTTGAACCTGAGTATGTCAGGCCATCCGTTCAAACCCACCTTGAGCGCGCTTAGGAAGGCGCTTGGGCGCGATTGACGCCACCTGCAACAAATCCCCGGCATATGCAGCGATAGGCGCGCGTGGCCGCGTTGTATTGAGCCAGCAGGACATATGACCGGCATTCGCGACATATCCAGCCCGACGCCACACCGAGCCTGACGCTGGCCCCTGCACGCCGCGCAGACGGGTTCCTTACTAGGAAATACCCTGACGACGGATGCTGCCCGATCTTATTGCGCTGTTGCGACCGCAATCAGTGAAAGGAGATCGCAATGGTTATTCGCGCGACTTGGAGCTTCAACGGACAGGAGAAAGTTATACTCGGTAATTGGCATCGCCTGTGGTGCCTGCTGTTCGGCCCATTCTACTATGCCTTCAAAGGCATGTGGTGGTGGGCAATCTTATCCTTCCTCACCTTGAACGGCCTGTGGATCGGCTTCCCCCTGTTCAATCGTAGCATCGTGTTGCGCCATTTCTATCGCAAGGGTTGGGTTCAAAACTGATGCGTCGGACCCTCCAGCCGATGAGTAAACCCACCCATGCTGCACCCGAATACACCCACTCAGATGAACCCGAATGCAGACCGATTGAAAAGACTCAGCTATTCGGGTCCGCCCCACCTCCAACAGCTTGATCAATAGTCCGCGTGTCGGTCTCGGACCATGTGCTTGGCACATAAACACGGCGACCACAGAGGGATGGGGGGAGGCGTTTTTTTTGATGCGTTCGCCCCACGAGCAGACAAGGTGTCATACTGACCTCCGAGGTTTTGGGCTGTCAGCCGCTTCCTGATCCAAGGTCGATGAAGTTGCTCATGTTTCTCATCTTTCTCAAGAAAACACTGACAAACATCGATTTTGATGATTATCGCTTGTTTCGTGAGAATGTTGATCAACTTGAGCAACTTCAGTTGTTAGACTGTGTTGAGCATCCACATCCAAGATTTGCCTTTCTTTTCTGATTTTGCTCCTGCCTCAGCTTTCGCGCGGTTCAAAGTTGGACGCGAAATATCTGCTTTAGCTGCGAGGTCGAAAATATCGGCAGATGACATCGGCCCGGTGGCAAGGGTTCTTTGAAGGAATTCGACTGCCCGGCTGAATTCATTTTGGCTATCCGGCCCCTGCTGCTCCAAGTCATCGGCAGAATAGTTCGTCGTGCCACGCCATTCTATGATGGGCATGCCTTTTTCTTGGGGCACGATCTCATACACAAACCCCTGAACCTTTGCCCCGATGTTGTTTTTCACCTGCGCGAGAATGCGAAGTTTGTCATCTTCAGGGTGCTTGGCCACGGCTAACGCCGTTCGTGCAACCCCGATTACATCAATTGATCCGACACCTCGATAGATGGCTTTGCCCTTTCCTCCTTTGGTCCAGTGCCGGATGACGATCACCGCTGGGCCGTATTCCTTGAATAACTTATCCAGTTGGTGCAACGCCGAACGGATCGATGTTGGCTTTCCCAAATCCACCTTGTCAGACAGAAAGGAATAAAGCGTATCGATGACCACCAAATCCGGGGTGAATTCTTCCAACTCTGCCCTAAGCCTTTGCTGACCCTTATCGTCGAAGACAAGGAAATCGTCGAGGACGCGGACCCGTTTAAGGTCCGCCCCCATTTGTTCCATGCGCGGCCTGATCGTGTCGGCGGCGTCATCCTCTGAACTGATATAGAGGACATTCCCCATTTCCATTCTCGATCCATCTGGCAGTTTCCCACCTGTGGTCACCAGTGCCGCAAGGTGCATACACAGATAGGATTTTCCAACTTCAGGATCACCTTCGAGAATAGTTGTTTTCTCATAGGGGATCAGCGGTTCCCAAAGCCAATCGATATCCTTGGCCGCAATATCGTCGAGTGTGCGAAATGCATCATCTTGTGTCATTCGTCGGCCTCCAACTTGCCGAGTACACGGGCGATTTCCTCATTCAGCTTTCCGAGATTTTGCCCGTGCTTTTCGACGAAATATGGACTTGTCCACAGTACACACGCGATTTCATCTGTGTTTGCCCCAGCCTCTTGGAGCGCTGCGATCATATGAAAAATCTGTGCCGAGTTGTCAGGCTCGTATGCTTTGCGGTTGCCCATGAGCGTGCGCGCTTTCGGGTGCAGGTCCTTTGCATAACGCTTGCGGACCTGTTCGCGATTGTACCGTGTAGGGTCCGTAGCCACATCAAGAAATGTATGCGCCATTTTAAACCGATCCCGATCAAGCGGGAGTGGGCGAGATACGACTTCGGTCCAGTCACATGAAACCGTTTCAACGTAAGGCTCGTCATACTTTTTCTTGTGGTTCACCGAGCCGATCAACCGGAGCATTTTGGTGATGGTCCAGCCGTTCCGATCTCCACCGTGCCGGTATGCAAGCGCCTTTGAGAAGCGTTCTGCGTCGCTCGGCTTATGCGTCTTGTCCCATGACCAAAGCGCTTGGTAGCGGTCAGGAGATGTTTCCCAAACCAAGCTGGGCCAAGGATCGTAACTTTCTGGGTCACTTTCGTCCATATCGCACCAACCAAATCGAGTCGGCAGAGCGAACTGTCTTTTTCTACTCGGCATAAAAAACGGGTTTGGGCAAAAATATTGGTCGTAGTCCCAGCGATTGAATTTGGTGAGCAAAGAAGAAGCTTCAAATGAGCCTCCCCCAGCATCAATGGATTGTTCAAACCATTTGCCCGTGGCCACAGATCGGAATGCCAGAAATGTGTGGATATGATCACCGATGTCTTCCCAGAAATTCCAAATGTCCTCCAAAAAGCAAAGCTGATTGCGAAGAACATCCTTATCGTCTTCATAATCTTGGAAAAGCCGTGCAGTGTTTTTTGGGTGTTTAGTGGGGTTGTATGTTTTGGGCTGTTTCATTGTCGTGTCTTCCATGAGGCGCAGCTTTCCCGTCCACGCGATTGAGCGTGTTTGGTTTCAGCTGCGAATTTTCATTGAGGATGTGGTTTTAGAACTCGGCGTAGTGCGTCCGAGAGCGTTCTTCGGCGCGCTCAGCGAGCCATTGTTCGAGTTCGTTCAGCAGCCATGCGACACTGGTGCCCGCGAGGCGCACACGGCGTGGAAATCGCCCTCGGGCCTCCCAGCGCAAAAGCGTGCTGTTGCTTACGATAATACCAAGGCGCTTAAGATCAGCGCGTGTTGCGAGGGCCTTTTGCCCGTTTGAAATATCCATTGTCTTTTTCCTTCTGCATTGTTGCGTTTGCGAAGGAGCGCTCCGACAAGACAGAAGATGGATCAGGTTGGATCACATTGCGAGCACAGGTCCTGAAGGCCTCAACTCGATTTGGATTGGGATTTTCAAAGGGCCTTAAGAACCTCTTGAATTTGGCCATCAAGTTGTTCGTGTTGACCTGTGGTCTCTCGAAAAACACGTCGCACGTATTCCGGTACGGTTCCTATTGTCTCGCCGAGTTCTTTGTCCCAGTTTCCTCTCGTGATTTTGTAATCTGGGTAGCTTTCGCGCAGCTCCCATAAACACTCGTGGACAACATAAAACCGAATTTCGTTTGTGTGTGAAATCTTGTCTTCGAACACTTGCCTCTTAACCTCGCCTTCCAGCAGATCTCGAATTTTCACAGCCTGTTCTTTCAAGCTCTCCAAAGAAGTAAGCAGAGCGTTATCTGCGATTTCCTGAGTTTCCCCGTATTGCTCCCAATGGTGAAAATTAGGCGCGTTGTTGTCGTTGAGTGCCTGTTGAAGTGTTTCAATGGGCCCAATCACTTTTCTCTGTAGCCACGTGATCCGCTGCGTTGATGTCGCGTCGAATGGAGCAAGACGAAACCCGTTAGGTGTCGTTTCAACACCTCGCCTGACTTTCAAGCACTCATCACGCAACCTGTCCCAGAAATGGGAAAAGTTATCGTCATTTGGGAGGCCGAGGATTACTCGGATTTCCTCCCTGCACTCGTCGCTGAAGGCTTCTGTACGATCTTCGTCAGTTCGTGTGCCCATTGCTCCAATGCCTCACGTTTTTCGTTCAAATACGTGTAGCGATTGTAGGTTGCGCCAACGCCTGAGACGACCCCTGATTTGTGATTGGTCACGGCGTCGATCACATGGGGCATCACGCCGATCTTGGCCATACCTGTGGAGGCCGTGCGCCTGAAATCGTGAAAACGCCAATCTTGTGTATTCTCTGGCATTGCCGTTTCGACCCGAGCTTTCAAACGTCCGAACCCAGAAATCGCCGAACGTCCCGTCGTGGTGAACACAAAGTCGCTGTTGAGGAACCTGTGCAGTGAACGCAAGATCGCCACCGCCTGTGCAGGCAGGGGGACGATGTGCAGGCGAGCGTTCTTCACACGGCTTGCTGGCAGTTCCCAAATTCCCTCATCAAGATTGAGTTCAGACCAGCGCATGTCAGACACTTCTGCCCGTCGCTGCCCCGTCATCATCAGCAGCTTTAGGAAGGGACCGAAAGGATAATCCTCGGCATCGCTGTGCTGCCATATCGCGCGAATTTCATCATTGCTCAGCACACGATCACGAGGGATTTCGCGCGTGGGCGGCCTGAGGAGAGCCACAGACGATGTTTCAATGTCGCCACGCATGACACACCAGTTCATGAGCTTTTTGATCGCTGAGAGCGCCCGGTTTGCACGCGTCGGTGTGCCATTGGCGATGATGCCGTCCAGCACCTTGCTGACATCCTGTCGTTTGATCTGGTCAATGGGCCGATCCTTCAACCCGTCGAATTTGTGCAGGACGCTTTCGGTGCGTTTCCAGTCTTTGGTATTGGGCTTGGCATGAAGCTCGATGAACTTGGGGATTGTCTCGCCCAGCGTCGGGGCCAATGCCTCTGAAACCTCAGGGGCCTTATCAAACTCGCCCAACTCGACATCACGGCCGATTTCCATTGCGCGACGTCTGGCGTCAGCAAGGGAGACCACAGGATAAGGGCCGATTTTGATACGCCTGCGCGAACCGTTCGGACGGACCAACGTGTAAAACACCTTGGCACCTGTGGTCGACACACGCACATGTAGGCCATTTACTTTCTGATCGCGGACCTCGTACCGTTTGGCGGTCGCCGGTGGCATCGCATCGAGAGATTTGGTTGTCAGCATCTGTTTCATGCAGACATCGTAAGACACCCAGAATCCGCGTGTCAGGGTATGGTTTGATAAAACCTGCGGCCAAACAGAGCGAAGTTCAACGTTCTGAAAAAGTCGAATCCCTATAGGTGATCGCAATCAGCCGCGCAAATCCGGTAGCGAATTTAGCTCTTTCTCTCACTCTGACCAACCACTGGGCTTAGCGAGCGCCCAGCCAAGATCGGAGACCACAAAGCAGCGGTTGTGCCGTTTTCTGGGTTCTCTCATAGAAAAATCCGTACCACATTGCTCAGGAGGATGTGACGAACGATTGTTTTCATGTAGTGATTTGAAGGCGAGGCACGGTTTTGGGCCGTGCTATGGAGACCGAAATGAGACTGAGTGACTTAGGGGAATTTGCCGTTTTAGACCAATTCGTTCTCCCCAGAGCGAGCAGGCTGGGGGCCTTGGTGGGTGGAGACTGCGCTAGGGTGCCAGTGGGAGCGATAGGTGATCTCATAATCTCATCCGACAAAGGGAATGTGCCGTTGGTGTGGAGCCTCCCTGAATATGCCACTCGATACACTGATATGGGCTGGCTAACCGCCATAGCTGGCATTAGCGATTTGGCGACATGTGGTGCAACCCCGATTTGTGCGACCAACAACATCGTTGCTCCAAGAGATTTCCTTGTTGAAGACTTAGAGAGCTTTGTTAGCGGTTTTTGCGACGCACTGGAATGCTACGGATTTCGGCACGGGGGTGGCGACCTAAGTGAAGGAACCGCGTTTTCAGTGAGCTCGACATTCGTAGGTGTGTCAGACCAAGTCCCCACAAAAAACCGAAAACCGACGTCGGGCAAAGTAGTCGTGATAGGCGAACTCGGAACTTTCGCTGCGGCCTTCTGTAAAGCTAGGGAGCTGGGTTTTTCCTCTCTCTCGGCTGAGGAAGTCATGCTGCTAACCAAGCCGGAAGTACCATACCAATTGATGTCTCAAATCCATGAAGCAGGAGTTGTGGAAGAGACGACTGATGCCAGCGACGGTATTCATACAGCGGTACGAATTCTCTCCCAAAGAACCAGATCCAAAGTGGCAATCGACCTTGGGTCAATAGGATATGCAGAACAAGTTTCCAAGGCATCCGAACTTGTCGGCATACGTCCCGAGCAGCTTGGATTTGCTTGGGGAAACTGGCAACCCGTCCTGTTCGTTCCGGATGAAGAATGGTCCCGTTTTTACGCTCTTGTTTCGAACAAACAAATTCAGCTTCTAGGTACTTACGAAAGCGGCCTACCTTCCATCACGTATTACCGGGACCGTCGAAAGGTCGATTTCGAAGCGACGAACAATGAGGCTTTTAGCGAGCATTCCTACGCGAAAAATACCAAACTACCATTTCTTTGAAATAAATTACCCGATTTTCTCGAGAGATAGTGTTGCGTTCGCTAGTTGCATTGCAGCTCTCATGTGCTGGATTCCAGAAAAAAAGCTTGGCTCACCTTTGCCTCTAACGTCTTGGATTTCTGCAAGCGCTCGTTCGGCACAGTCTTTGAGGCACGTTTTGAGATTTTCGTACCCCGTCGAAACCTGAGATTTGGGGACGCTAGCCATCATCAAGCGACCGCCATATCTGTAGTCGAAAGCGATCTCCCCTCCGGAATCGCCGAACAACTTTCGAACACCACTTTCACTCAACAGTAAGAAACCATGTTTGTGAGGCATCTCCCCTCTCGGAAGCTTTAGATCTTCGACAATCAATAGTCTTCCATTGTCGCCTAGAACAGATGCAATATCAGCCATGACTTTGACCCAATCACTGGGAGGAATTTCATGCAACACATTGACCAGCGTTACGACATCTGCCTTGTCCGTTGAGAACCTATCTTTTACCACCGTGAGTTCATTCGACCAGCGATCTTGAGCGTTGGGCCAGATTTTTCCAATCGCCTGAACGCATTCCCGGTAGTTTTCGTCGGACACATCGTATGCAAAGTAATCAAGGACGTCGTGCAGGTCTTCACGATTACCAAATTCGTACCTTGCCGCGTCCGTCAGGCGGCCCTTTCCAGCGCCAAAGTCAAGAAGTCTAAGCGGCCGTTCGAAATCTGAAGCATGCGCCTTAAGTCTATCGGAGATCTGTTTCCCTTGCTTGTCAGCAGGCGAATAACTCACAACATCAGGATAACCAAGGCAATCCTTGGCAAAGGTGACTGATGCAAGGTCATCAATAGGTGAAACAAAAGATTCAAGCTGATCAACCTGTTCATCACCGCCGAATAATTCGCTAAGCAAAACATCTTTCTTTCGGATGCCCTTGTGAACCCCATCTGGCGAAAGGTACCAAATTGAATCGACTCCGATGTATGAAACTAGACTAAGGCTATGTGTGGCCATCCAAATCTGACAGTTAAACTTGGCAGAAATGACGTCTATTGCCTTCCGCACAACACGCGGATGCAAATGTAACTCTGGCTCATCCCATATCAGAATGATGGGCTGATCTTCAGATGTTGCACTCAGGGCCACCGAAATCTGAAGTAACCGTGATTGACCTTTGGACAACGAGTCTTCAGTTATGTCCACACCCGAAAGTTGAACGTTGCCATTCTCCGCAATCCCAAGCTCACGCCCCATGATGTCAAACACGTTCTCTTTGAGAGTTGACCAACGTTCTTGGATTTCTAACCGTGCTTTCTCCGGCGCTTTACTTTCAGGGATGTGGCTCAAGGCATAGAGATGAGCAGTTTCCTTCAATACCGAAAACACGGTTGGCAGAATTCGGTTTATGTGTTCGGCAAATAACGAATCCTGAGTGTTATGTGCATCGTTCCACAAGACCAAGTCATCTGGTATGAACGCAACGAAAGGTTTGGAGTCCAGTCTATCGGAGTAGCCGATTTTGCTTTGAGGGCGAGAGGCCCAAATTTCGTTGGCCAAAAACTCAAGAAATCGGCTCTTCCCGGCTCCATTTTGACCCACAATAGCGATCCGATCTCCCAGTTTCATCATTTTGAACTTTGGAAGGAATGAAAGCTCCCCATTGGGAGCGCCGGAAAAATTCTCAATTAATGTCGGCATCTCGTAAGCAGAACTCCAAAAGTCTCTCCCGAAGCATATAATCTGAGACCCTCATAGGCGGGGTGTCGCCAACACTTCGATTGACAGGCGAATACACGTTTGCGTACGGCTTTAGGTCTGTGCGGTTTTCCAGAATGATGGTGATAGCATCACCACTATGCTTGATGGTATGCAGTGTATCCCTTTTTACAGTATATGAATCTCCCGTGCGGTAACTTTCTCGGCGACGAATTGTTAGCTTTCTGTCGCTCTGAAGGACCAAGCGTCTTCCACTCTGATCATTGTGATAGCGAAATCCAGAGAACGCATTGCCTATTTTGTCGTCAACCCAAATGATGTTTTCAATTGCCCCTGCAACAACTGCTGACGAGAAATCAAACCTGTGATCATGAACATTTTGTTCATTTGAAGAAGAGAACCAAAAATGTATTCTCAACCTCAGTTCATGGGGTAGCCCAACTTCAATAGGCACCTTAACAAAACAGTTCTCGTGGATACTGGCGGAACTTCGACACACTTGAAAATCAGCTTCATTTTCTAGAATTTTTAATACAGTCCTACGGACTATACCTGAGGCAAGAATCCTCTTCAGTTCTGCCTGAAGAGGGAAAAAATGGGTGTCTTCAGTGACGCTGGCTGTTTCAATCATTTTGTCCACCTTCGCTCGGTACGTATTCTGAGAAGGGGAACCTAACCGCGTGGCGGCCTCTACCGCGCCAAAGGCTTGTGTCTGTATCTGAGGTGAACAACAATAGCCCTGCAACTGGCTCATCCAACGGAATTCCAGTTGTCTTAGAACTAACAGAAATCTCATAAACGATCGGCGTCGGCACTTCTGCGCCAAATCCAGGACTGACGTAGTACGAAGACCCAAAGAAGTCGATCCCAAATCGCGCAAGGGTTGATCGAGTGTGCAACAACCCCCAAACATTGCCCGGCAGCGATATGTGTTGCGTACTCGTTCCAAGGTATTTGCGCCCTGGAAGGAGAGATTCGTGACGCAAATCAATCTCGTCGAAATCTTCGGGTGAAAGATTGCTATTTAGGTCGATTTTCTCCGGTAGTATTCTCGCTGCATGGTCTAGGTGAAGTCCGATTTTGTGTTCGTCAAGAAAGGCTAAGGGATGGCAAACGACGAGGCGTTTGCGGCGTAGACTACCAAACTGTTTTTGCGTGAGTGGCTTCATTCACTCATCATCTTCTGTAGTGTCGGCAACGTCAACTCGAAGAGAGCACTAGGTACGTAGAATCGGTCGTTGCTGAGACGGGTGTCGTTGTACGTAGCTAGCTGACTACTGTTTCTTGTGGTGTCGTGCAGAACAGTGTCTCGATGCTCTCAGCCCAGTCGGTACTGGCTTTCTTGACTACAAAGCAAATCGGTTCTCGGCATACAGTGTTATCTGTACTGCGTACTGGCTGGTCTAGTTTGCAACATTCGCTGTGGCCTTTCGTCGTGTTGGTCTTGAACGAAACTTGTCGGCTCAGGGTTGTGCCTTGTACTTTGCATTTTGTGACAACCCAGCTAGGCGACAAGATGTTGGGTGCACAATGGGTGCAAATAACGCTGGGCTAGGATGAATTGGATTGGGTGACTCCGGCGAGGTCCGAAGGCCGCAAGACATTCAAAGAAAAATGCTTTTGATACGGCACGAACCACTTTGAGAAGGAATGAATAGAGCCTGAGGAAAATTGAAAATCCTCGTGTCGGTGGTTCGATTCCGCCCCCGGGCACCACTATTTATATAACATAAACAATAAGTTACCCGCTGATTTACTGATGTTCGGCATGCGTCGAGTATTGCTGCGGGTTTCATTTGGGTGCCGAAACCAATCCCCCGCGCGAAAAAGCAGGTTGGGCAAAGGTCTAATACGCGCCTTAATTGCGGTGTAAACAACTGCCGTTTTGGGCTATAACTATTACCCGATAATTCTTAAAACACTCTGATTTATATATGAAATATGTTTGTTTTGCAGATTGAGGATTTTAGCTAATGACGGTTGAGGGGAATGAGCAGATGTCGGGTGTGCCAACAGCCGACATTGGTGATACTCACAGCGAAAGGCTACTTCGAGCTGATTGTGTTGAAAAACTCCGCATTCGAGCGACGGAGGCCAACTTGACGGAACATCTTCCCGTGAAGTGCCTGATTGATAAACGATGTTTGTTAGGCGGCTGTTCGCGGAAATACTATTCTAAATTTC
>Ga0316205_10003347_pt1 | contig 15312 bp, 13 predicted proteins | sample 3monthpyrite_MG_FD_204941 | JGI IMG/M metagenome (GOLD analysis project Ga0316205, IMG submission 204941) | Microbial mat bacterial communities from mineral coupon in-situ incubated in ocean water Damariscotta River, Maine, United States -... | ecosystem: Environmental > Aquatic > Marine >... | reverse complement strand
AGCTAAAAAATGGACCATGCCCATTAGAAATTGGAAACCCGCACTAAATCGGTTTATGATTGAGTTTGAAGATCGTTTAACTGACTATATTTAACCATGACAGTTACACAGAATTATTTACAGCGTCCACGATAAATATTTATTTTTATCTGGGGATTAAATTCGATTGGAATAACGGATCTTCGCATTAAAGCGATCCATTGGTAGAGTATTCGTTGCGCGAGAATAAACAGACTCATTCAAGTATTCCATTTCATCATCAAGCAAGTCTTCTAATAAATCAATATACCATGCTTTACGTTTTCCATTCTCACCTGAACTCCATCGATAACCCCGTTTTTTAAGTTCATCTTTTTTATCAAATGGTGCGCCCTCAGCCCACAAACGCACCTCTGTTTGTCGTGCATGATCTAATAAATGTTTTAAAACAGGATCACCGGATTGAGGCAAATTTCTAGAAAGAATTTCTATGCCTGCCTGACAATCTATTGTGGCTCGATGACCTTCAAAGAAAAATCCATATTTATATGCCAGGAACTCAAGTTTAGCCCCTTCTATTCCTTCTTTTTTCCAATCAACATCGTTAATAGAACATGCCCACGAAATAGTTTTAAATCCATCAAATATATTTTCACAAAATGGTCGATCAAACCTGGCATTATGTGCAATCACAATAACGGCTTCTGATAGCATCTTTTTTATAATATCGAAATCAATTGTTTGACCCGCGACGACATCATCCGTAATTCCCGTAATTTGAATGATGTTCTCTGGGATAGGTATGCCGGGGTCATTCAGTCCATTGTATTCAGGTAGTAGGCGATAAATATGCCCTTGCGCATCAAATTCAAACGGCACCATTGCCAGCTCGATAATTTTGTCTGAATCAGAATCTAATCCTGTTGTCTCAGTATCAAGAAAGATACCGATCTTTTTGTCTGTATCGTTTTCCTCAAAATAATATTGAACAGGACTAAAGCGTTTAACTATTCTATAGTCGCCACTCTCTTCTAATTTTTTAATACATTCTTTCATTTTTAATAGCTCTTAACTGAAATAATTAATATTTTATTTGGAGAATAATATCCGCCATGAATCATCCAATTTGCACGTCTGATTTTTTTTACTTAGCCAAACATCACCACCTAATAGTTCTGTCTTATCATAAGCCCATTTAGTAATTGACACAGATGTATCTATATCATGCAATAAATTATTTTCGCAAAAATATTGATCCATCTGGGATTGATTGGAATCATTCCTATTTATCCAATTTTCTAAGTGAGTTACTGCAGGAAGAAGATCATTTTTATCTCTATTGCATACTGAATGGGCCAATACAAAATTATGACCAAGATCCACTGGATAACGAGACCAAGGTAAAAAATGATCCACTTCTGACTTATTACCTTTAAGTGACTTATCGCAATAAAAACAGGTGTTAGACTGTAATTCAATAAGCATAGGTACATAATTACCTAAGTTAGCGCGTTCACTACCAAACATAAACTCATTTAAATCCTTTAATTGTCCGAGTAATGAATGATTGTGTTTAAGTTTTCGAACCCACCTTAACCAAGCTCCTTGAACCATATTTTGTATATGTCCATGAAAGACACGAAAACAATAGGCAACACCTTCTCGCAAAACAATTTCTGAACCAGATGTTGTCTGTTCATATATGAAATCAACAATACCGCTGGGCATTTTTTGCAATCGCCACAATGGCATTGTTCGAACGACTTTGGCTACAGAATTAATCAATACTGGATCATGAATTGCTTGATGAAGTGGGCGGTTGTTTTCTAATTGATAGTTTGTAATTATTTTTATTACACCAGCTTGCTTACCATTATTTTGAAAAAGAACACCTTCTTCATTTATAGATGGATATGGTATCGATTGACGCCAGTAATAAAAAATAAATTTTCGAGCGATAGAGTCTACTGATAATCTTAAACTAGAATTAAGCTCCTCTCCTTTTTCAACCGAAAGATCAGCAATGGCTAATAGTAAGGCGTATTTATAGGTCGAACTAAAAGACCCTTCTTCCAATAATAACTGTATTTTATGAAAGAATTGAAGCTGCTCTTCAGCGGAAGGAATCACTGATTTGACCAATAATCTGCTTTATCTGGAAAAATCCAACGAACACCTCCGCGAGGATCATCACAATCACCTTTATATCGAGGAATTAGGTGTATATGTAAATGCATAACTGTTTGTCCTGCTTCCTCTCCACAATTTATACCTATGTTGTAGCCATCAGGCTGAAATTCTACTTCTAGTAATACCTTACTTTGATTAATAACATCATGAAGTGATTTATGCTCATTCTCAACAATATCGAAATAATCATTAATATGGCGTTTAGGTATAATTAAAGTATGCCCCGGTGAGATTGGAAATCCATCGCGGACAACAAACCATAGGTCCGTTTCCATGATAACGCGCTCTTTAGGTAGCTTACAAAATACACAATTATTACTCATAACTGAACGAATCCCTTAATGCATTATTTTTTATTTAGAAGATGGATATTATTGCCATGTCATTACTAAGCAAAAGAGGCCATTCCCTTAAGCGCGACTAACATTAACCTGTCATTGCAGGGAGAGCTTTTCATAAGCTGATTCAATACAATCGAATTAAACTTAAATACATCACCTGGTGTAATTGGCAAAGCCAGTATTCTGCCTTCAGAGGCTCTCACAAATAAGTTTTCTTTTTGTCTGGCGATGTTTATACCCTTTTCTTTACGTTTGAACTCACAAGCCGCCCTATATCCTAATAAAGTTGCTGCAAGTAATGGTAGCTCCTGAGAAGACATTTGTAATACAATTTTCTGATCCCATAACATTTCATTACCCTGCCTAGGCGCAACCTCTAGATTAACAGTGGGATAGTCTTTTCTAGACACTACAGCCTCCACACACATAACAGCCTGACTACCATAACATCTGCATTTTTCCTGATCTTCAAAAGACATTATCGAGCGCCCTGCTGAGCAATGTACTTATGCAAGTTTAAAGCACGTATATAAGGTTCTGGATGGATCTCTATATCAGATCGAGATAATCGGTTATGTGACTCTGTATTCGCCCATTTTAATTTAGAGGGTATAAAGGCGTCCTGAGACAAAACAATCGAAGAAGTAACAACGGGTTTGCGCTTAATTTCGTTATCTTGAACCCACACGATATTCGCCCTTAGTTGAGGATTAATCGCTTTAACATAAGCCAATGGCTCATGCTCAGGATGAGCATCTAATAACCGCGCTACCGTTAATTTTGTTGAGTCACTTTCAAGACTATCAAGCATCTTTAACGCATCTTTGTGAGTTACCCGATTAATTTCTTTATGATGGTTTGCCCAGGTCCAGCTAATCGAACGCAAACCCGGTGGAAGGACCTGGATATGTTTATAACACCACAACAAATTTAATCGGCCAATACGGGCATTTTTAAGCGCAGTCACTAAGACATCTGAACGCCCATGTTCATTAGCGATAATTTTTTCAATTAATTTCGATGCGCGTGTATTAGATTGAGCTGATTCTTTTTTAATTTTTTTTATTTGTTTTTTGAATGTGTCTTTTGCCTGATTTAAATCCAATGCCAATTGAATTGTTTCACTTGAACTACACGCAATACCAGACAAAGGATAATTGCCATCATCTTCATTCCATAGCTTAGTTAGAGATGATGCAGAGATATCTCTTTGTTGGCAATTAAATGGCTCAGGTAACCACACGGGTAAATGATGATCTGCTTGAAAAGATAATTTAAATTTGTCATTTAATTCTGATAGTTTTTCAAACGTAACGATTAATTCCGTAACGAGTTTAGTATCCATAAACACCTCAGAAATAGTTTATTTATTATACCAACCCCGTTGTATCTTTGAAAGATTATCTATTCTTTTTATTAGATTAATTTACTTTTAAGAACCGACGCTTTTCCTTCTGTTTCCTTTTTTTCTTTTTCTTTCCTTGATTTTATTCTGCAGTTAAATAAGCACAAAATCTACGGAGTAAAATTCATGTTTTGTCTTACATCCCTGTCGGGGTTGGTATAATAATTTACAGGTTTTTTTGGTCAAGAATATCAATTCTTTTTATTTCTCTTGATGGTATTTTTGGATCTCGATTCATAAGTGCAATATAGAATTTACCCCAAATATTTCCATTATCCGCAGCCTTACGGAACCAATAACGAGCCTTAACAAAGTCCTGATCAACACCATGGCCTTCGTAGTACATTAATCCTAAAATAAATTGTGCTCGAACGAATTCTTGTTCACCCGCTTGAGAAAATAATATGACAGCTGACTTGAAGTCCTGGACAACCTCTTCGCCTAAATAATATCGATAACCAAGAAGATACTGATGTTCTGCATCACCTTGTATCATCGCCAGTTTAATTTGATTATGTAGATCCAACATCGCTCTACCTCATCGAAATATATTAATTATTTATTAATAGTGATACGTTCTAGGTCATACAATTCAACTTCAATCTGCTCATAACCGTAATTTCTATGATCAGATTCTTTAAACCATTTAGCTTCTAATTTTATTGTTGAATTAACATCAATAGAGTTCAAATATTCGTACAGACTATTAACTGAACTAAAAGACTTATTATTAAATTTCTCTATAAATACCCATTCACTAATGCCATTTGATACAGCGGATGATCCATCATCAACATGATTGACGAGCCAAGATCCTTTTTGATTGATATCAGTCGCGTCTGTAATAATATAATCAGTAGTTAATAACATACCTGAAAAATATATTCCTTTTGCACCTAATACAGGCGGTATTTTAGGTGTTTTCAATGCAACTGAAACCTCCTTTTCGTTTCTTTCTACAACTGCATCAATAAATTTATCTTTCCCTCGCAAAACATCCATCAAGTAATTAGTGCTTATTAATTTATTATTTTGAGAAACCGATTTTATAATATCGCCTTTTTGAATAGCCTTATTAATTCTCTTATCCACATAAGCTACTTTTAAATCACTGTTATCTTCTGATTTATAAAATATAATGCCTAGATTGACTGGTGATGGGTCAATGCCTTTATTTAACAAGCTTAAAACTGTGCATACTGACCTGATTGGAAGCGCAAAGTTTAAGCCTTCTGTCTTCTCATCGTTTGCTACGGCAGAATTTATGCCTATTACCTTGCCTGTTTCAAGGCTAATTAATGGCCCACCTGAATTACCATGATTTATAGGCGCATCGACTTGTATCCATTCATCTTCTTGTACATAGGTAACACCTGATATGATGCCTCTAGTCGCCGTAAACGAAACTTCCCAGGGATGGCCATATGTACCGATTGGATGCCCTGTTCTATATTCACTTTCACAATCTAATTCCGCCTCCGATGCATTCGTCGGTATCTTTCCAGAATCAATTTTCAAAATCGCAAGGTCAATTACAGGATCGATATATATTTTATTTAACTTGAAATACTCACCGCCCTTAAACATGCCTTCTATTTTTGAAGGTGATCTTCCTGCAACATGCGCATTAGTCAGTATCCAGCCTTTTTTCTTATCAATTAAAAAACCTGTTCCTTTAAATGAGCCCTTATCATCATCTACAAACGGCATAGATATATCCGTTCTTAGTTTAAGTGTGTATTTTTCAGCATGAGAGAAAATATCTTCGGTAGATAACCCTGTAGATAAAACTGATTGACTCAGTAAAAGACCAACGATGCTTAATATATATTTCATAATTCTCTCTTTATTTTTTAATACCCTTAAAAATAAACTAATACATAAAACCAAGACCAAGATATGCACTTTTTGTATAGCTATGAATTCCAACATTTAACGTCAGGCTATCAATGCTGAACATTAATCCAATATTAATATTTCCTCCTGAGCGATCATTTTCTGTATCGGGAACGACATATTTGCCATCCACAGAAAGTGTAAATGTCGAATCATATTTTTCTGCATAACCTTCAACAAAAGCCATACCTATCCCTGCATACCCATCAACATTCGATGTCAATTTTCTTGTAAGACCTACATCAAATATCATGATTTCTTCAAACCGATCTGTGACCGGATCACCAAAACTATTAACATTTAAAAAATCATAATAATTTTCAGTGGCTGTTATGCTGACATGTACACTTCCATAATAGCCGTAAGATTCATCCCTAAAGTCGTACACACCAAAACCAATTCCACTTTCATATTTATCAGATGGCATATAGTCCATTACCCATGCTGTAGACGCCTCTGCTGTCACGAATGAAGTAGCGACCATCAACATTATCCATATAAGGCTCCTTTTCATGTCAATACAACTTCGCCCTTTCTGATCCAATGAATTCCTACGGAGACCACCCGACCCATTTCTTTCTCAAGAGCTTCTGAATACATTTTTAATTGATTCTTATAATTTTCAAATGACAATACGCTGTCATCTACCTTATCGGTTTTATGGTCAATAATGACAATCCCTTCTTTGTTTTTTATAACAAGATCGATTGTTCCATTCACTACAGATCCTTTATCGTCGATAGATATAAAAGGTAATTCCCTATATATTTCATCTGGTGAAAAATTCGTTTGAACCCAGGATTCAAATTTATTGACCTGCTCTATTACATTATCTACAGTATTATCATCTAATGACTCTTTTAGAGTTAGCCGTGTGTCATCAACTAAATCAGATCGACTACCAATAACTTCAAAAACACGATGGACTAATGTTCCTAATACATTGGCTGGTAATTCGGATTCAATATCAATTTTCTCACCATAACGCTCTGTCCGTAATGAACTCTGATTATCTTCTACTTCTTTTATGTTCTTTAACATTGAAGGCGAAACACTATCTGGTGTAAGTTCCTGCGATAATTCATTAGGGATTATCGCTCTACGCCCTATTGTTGATAAAGCCATTACAGGTTCGAGTGCATCAAGATCAATTTCATTTGGCAGTAATTTATTTCCTTTTCGCACAATACAGTCAAAACGTTCACCACCGACTTTAATTTTATCTTCTTCTAACTCAACAAGATCATCTTCTCTTAAAATTGACCAACAAGTACCCGGTTTATTTTTAAGATATGACGGCCATTCAAGAATTAATTTATCTCTGGCACGCGTTAATGCAACATAAAGCAATCGTCTCGCTTCTTTATAAGCATTGATTTGTAATGACTCTAAAAAATTATCATTGGATTCAGTGGCTGAGAATTTTGGTGAATACTCAATTTGAGTTTCAGTTAAAAGATTTGATAGATTATCAAAGCATTGATAACCGATATCCATATTCGGTAAACTCGCACTAATTTTACGACCCATTTCAGCCACAACCACCACGGGCCACTCCCGCCCTTTTGAACTGTGCCAGGTCACCAACTCGACTGCATCTTCATCAAGAACTTTGGGATCAGGCTGGCGATCATTATCTTCCATCTTCGATGACAACCAGGCTAGAAAACTTTGTATCCCTGATCCATAAAATCCACCATTAGCTAAAGCTTCTCGATTGGCATCCATATATTCTGCCGCTTCTGCTTGTAACCTCAGCAAATTTGCCCGCGCTTGAGCCGCATCAGGCCATTGTGATACCACATCAAAAATATCCAGATGATGCAAGGTATCTGTCACCAACGCATATATGGTTCGCTCAACTACGTTACTGGCCAGCTCATCCAATTTTGTCAGCAAAGCATCATCAATTTTTCCATTTGTTATTATTTGTGAAAGCCCTTCCTCAAGGGATAGTTGACCCAATTCAGTTACAGACAAATACAATGCGGCATGTTTATCCGTTGGGTTAGCCACATACGATAATGCATGCAGCGCAATTTGAATTTCACGCGATGTCACCCACCCATCTTCATGCAACCGCACTTTCAATCCTAATGCCCGTAACACATCGGCATATTGCTTTAATATATCTTTTGTTGGTGCAAGAACAGCAATATCTCCGCCTTGTAAGAGCCGTTTCTTTTTAGTTCGACGATCAACTATAAACTGATCATCTGACTCTAATAACTGCTTTAGACGAACGCCGACATGACCCGCCCTCACCATATGATGGCCACTTCTCGGCTTCTCATAAAAATCAATAACTTCAAGAGGCTCTAGCTCACTTTCTGATCCCTTTGGTGTCAACTCAGTATAAGCTTCACCAAATAAAACGGGCCCAATGGCATTAACAAAGTTCATTAATTTGGGCTGAGAACGCCAGTTGTGCGTTAATGGGCTGGATGATTCTGAAAACTGACTTTCTAAGGCCGAAAATAACCGTGCATCTGCTCCCTGAAATCCCATAATGGCTTGCTTTAAATCCCCAACAATTAACGTGGGCACACCTGCTTCTTTTAACATCCATAACAAAGAAAACTGTAACGGATTGGTATCCTGAAACTCATCTACAACCAAGCAATCAATACGCTCAACAAGCGTACTTAATACTTTAGGATTTTTTGATAGCAATGATTGCGCCATGGCAATCATATCGGTGTAATCCACAAGCCCTGCTTCGCGTTTAGCTTCTGAATAATGCAGCAGTACATCCTGGCCTGTTTCGATTAACGTATCGATATGATGCGTAGCATGCAACAAAGGTCCAGGGTGGAATGGTAATTGATTAGCTGCATCCATCACCTGTTGTGCTAACGCTTCATACTCTTCGGGCACAGGGCTGCCTCTCATTGAAACCCGTAAACCTCGGAGTCGTTGCCACAATGCCCAATCATTTTCTAACAGGCCTTTATCTAATGCAGTATTCAAATCTCTAAAATTTGATTTGAATGCATTTTTTGCAGTAGCACTCGTGCCACATTCATCAGCAAGACTGAGAGGATAAGCTTCTAATAAAGCGACTACGCTTCTGTGTAATTGCTCAGTAATTGTGTCGGCTTTTACGGTGCTTCCATAACCTTCTTTAATCCAATCGGTGGCATGTTTAGCATAATCATCTTCTTTTTTCTGCCAACCAATTGAACGCAAAAGTGTAATAATAGCCAATACGTCTTCACGAAATAAGTCCTCAGCACTACCCGAGTTATATACATATTTGTACCCAAAAGAGGCTAAATCTCGTGTAATCATTTTTGCACTGGTTGCATGAGATAGTGTTTGTTTGATTAAAGCCGTTTGTTCATCTTCATTTAATAATCTGGGCTGAGGTGATGATCCCCCTTCAAATGAAAACTCGGTCAATATCTTTAAACCAAAACCATGAATAGTCGAAATATAGGCTTGGTCTAGTTTGAGCGCATCTTCCAATCGATTACTTTCCAGTAACCTTGCACGAATTCGTTCACGCAATTCTGCAGCCGCCGCTTCCGTAAAGGTAACCGCAACAATACGCTCTGGTTCAATCAACCCTTTTTCTACCCATTCACCTAAACGTTGCTGAACAGTATAGGTCTTACCTGAACCGGCACCGGCTGGGATAATCGTTATAGGTGGCAGTACTTGATCATGTGAAGTCATACTTCCTCCTCCACATCATTTTCTAACGTAAATATTGGAATTAAAGGCGTATCATCTAATGCATAGGGTTTTATACCTGCTTCTTTATCAAAGAATTCCTCATCTCCCTGACGATTCAGTTTGATTGTCCCTGCTTTAATTTCTTTTAGCCGTGTTTGAATTAAATCAATAGCATGGCTCGATACGTCCTTTGATACATAATCCCAATTCGCTACTTTTGTCGTTTCCTTATTAGAAAAATCACTTAATGCCGTCTGGTCATTTAACATGTAATAAACAATACCCGGTGTATCTGATTTTTCAAAATGTTCAAATAATGTCTCATTCTCTTTATTAATCGATTCTTTTGAATTTAACATCGCTATATATAAATAAGCCTGACTGTCATAAGCCTTAGCCATTCTAGGCTCACGCGATTTAGAACTTGAACGTTTATAGTCCACCATAATCAACTGGCCATCCGATAATTTAATAATGGCATCGGCTTGTCCGTGAATCGCAATCCCCGCGAATTGGCCTTTAAGCCATTGCTCACTTCCGAGTACTTCTGCATTTAAAGAATCTAACATTTGTGTCCAGGCATGTGCCGCTTTGACTATGCCGCTTAACAAATTTGCTCGCTCTATCTGCCATTGATTACCACGTAAATATGGCGCGTACATTAATATTCCCTCATCCAGTATCACTTTGGACTGGCTGTCGATCATCTCCTTATCAGGAAGCCTAGACTCTGGTTTAAATAATTTTTCAAAAACATAATGTGCTAGCGTACCTTGAATAAGCACATCAAATTCTTCTGGTGCCCAGCCTTTACTTTGAATACCTAACCTTCTTAACATCCAGGCTAAAGGTGACACCATCATTGTTTCTAAACCACTGGGTGATTCTGGTTTTGGATTACCCTCTTTATCCGTACGAAGGTGTAGCAAGTTTTGATCAAATTTAAGATCATTAGACTCAATCGTCCGTGGATGTATTGGCATTGCATCTGCTGCATGTGCAAGATAACGCACCTGATCTCGATCTGAATGTGCATCCAACTCAAGAATCTTATTCTCTAATGAGCCAAGTATAGGTGTCATAAATACGAGAGAGTCTGAAGGTGCTTGTGCATCACCAGCTGGGTTTCGTCTTGGTATAAAAAAGTTGATAAAATCCGAAACAAATGACAATTGTTGTCTAAAAATATCTCGTCGATGAGACAAAATATCATCACTCGTTATCATCTCAATACCACAATGCTGTTTTAATCCGGACAAATCATCCAATGAAAATACAGATGAAGTGCCTATCGATGTAGGGTAATGGCCTTCTGAAAAGCCCGGAATAAGTAAATAACGAACCCGTCTCCAGGGATTTTGGTTTTCACGCCAAACGGTCACCCCCTCCAAATTATAATCAGCCTCTGGTGCATTCCGAATATATTTAGGCGTGGCCATCCGTCGCAATTGTTTCCAGGGTATATCACTCACGCCTTCCAATAATTTACATAATTGATCCACCGTTATTCGTGCTTGATAAAGGTGCTCTTTAAATTGTTCATGATCATGCAATAAACCAAGGAAAGTTCTTAATGCTTTCTGTAATGATGCAGGTGAATCATCTCCTTCTTTAATCAGTTTTAACATGCTGCAAGATTTTTCAGATGCATTTGAGAATGGTTTAAGCCTGTAGTCACCATCCATAATTTGTTGTGCTAAATGGGCTCCCTCTTCACGGCTCCAAGGCATAAGAGCAGATGACAAGCACACGGATAATGCCATAAGTGGTGCAGGTTTTTGGCGACAATATAAAAAGTGGAATATGGCTTCATGAGCTAGATCTCTTCGCCATGAGCCTGAAGTAAACCCAGATAAAGAAAGTCCTGCACGAATAAATGCATCTTCTATTGCTAAAGAATATTCAAAATCATCCGGTATCAATAATCCTATATCGCTTTGTGATAATTCATCATGTTGTTTCAGTATTTCTTGCACCATTCCTGCCGCAATATCCGCTTCTTCCATAAAATCACGAACCCCAATGAACTGAATTGACTCATCAAGTTCACAAGGATTTTTTACACGATCAAACACCTGATTTTGTAAGGCATCCAGTGCCTTCCCACTATTATTAGAATCTTCAGACGTTAAAAATTTTGAATAATCTAAAAGATCTTCAGGTTTTAAATTAAAATTTATATTTTCAATCAGCAGTTTCTGCCAAAGCGTCAGATTCCTTATCGTACTATCGACATGAATATGTATCTTTCTTAAATTATTTTTATAATCTCGTTTAATACATTGACGCAATAATTCATGCTCATCGTCCAAGCGATTACTTAAAGAACAATAAAGTTCAAGTAAATCTTTTATATGCTCTTTTGGACGTAATGAAAGTTTATCTGTATTTTGTAAATCTGAATCACTGGACACAGGCAATGCTGTTATTAGATTAATCAATGCTTGTTTAATAATGCGTGATGTTTCTTCAGGGGCTACTTGATAACTTTCTGACCAGAAGGCATCCTGTGTCTCTAGCGCCTCATGAAATTGTTTTTCCCAGTCAGTATTTAAATCACGTATAAGACTTGCATCCTTTACATAAGATAACAATGAGGAAAAAGTACCTACAACAACGCCCGTTACCGTCTTTTGCTCTGCTATCTTTCTCCGTAGATAACGCGCTCTTGTCGCATCACTGACTAGAATAAATTGAATTACATCCTTCATTGAAGATTATACCCTTGCTTATTTAAAGCCGAATTTATTTAATTCTAAAAACGTTCATTTCTGATCAGTTATTAAGACTCTCTATGAACCCAGACAAATTTATCAGAATTGAGATCCGCTTCACCATCCCACCGATATGCAACGAGCTTACCACCCGGTTTAGCAACACTATAATCAAGGCATGCAATATTGGGCGCTAAAATACCTGGTTTCTCATCATCCATCCAATAATGTCCTAACATGACGGGTGGCTCATGGTGTCCATACTCGACAAGATGATCCCCTTCTATATCATCTTCAGGTATATGGGTGCGTGCATCCTCAGGCCCCATAAATGCAGACTTATAGGTTGTTGCTGATTGATCCCACCAACGAACCCGGATATGGTGGCGTGTCTTTCCATCTTTATCTTTAAAGCTAAAACCTTCCTTTAAAGGAATTTCCTTACCCTTAAGCAAGGTCTCTATTGCATTATATTCATCGCTGTCTTTAACTGAGGATCTCACCATATAATCATGGGTTAAAACACTTTTCCCATTCAGCTCTTTTTGAACTGTTTCGACCAGCTCCCTATCCCAACAGGCATGTATTATTCTTAACTCGTTTAAGTCCAACCATAGAGGTAAGGACATAAACCATTCAATAATATCTTTGTATGAGGCCGCATCATTTTCATATTCATTTAAAAATGCAATATGAACTTTTCTATTTGATTCAGTATGTTCACGCTTATTAAAATAATATGTAATAGCATTATATTCATGATTACCCATTACAGTTAAAGCAGAACCTGAATCAATCATCGCTCTCACAATATTTAATGTTTCTTTTTGTTTTTTCCCTCGATCGATAAAATCACCCAGAAATATAACTCTACGTGATTTATGCGTATAGCATCCCTCATCATCTATTTCATAATCCATAGACTCCAACAACTGAATTAATTCATCTACTTGTCCGTGTATATCACCTATAATGTCATACGCCTGCATTTTTCTTCGTACTCCTCATTACTCAGCGCTGAGCAATTAATCTATAAATCGATTTACCTTTAAAAACTTCGTGGGATGTATTCATGCAGACCTGGAATTAAATAGGCCCGTATTGACGTGATAAGACTTGAATGAGGTTTGTTAACTATTTATTCATATCACAATAAATATTATCCACAGACAAGCGACATATCATGTCGCAGAAAGATAGGTTTTCGCCAATCCTTTTGCTAGATTCACAAATTCTTCCCGTAATTCAATAGGTTGCAGCACTTCTACCTTATTACCAAATCCCTGTATCCACCAGCGAAGCTCCAGGTTATCAAGCACATCAGCCTCAATAATCACATTATTGTCACCATCCTCATACCATTGCTGATTCTCACTCAACGGCGTTTCTAACAAGTGCTGTGCATCGTATTTTGTAAAACGAAGCTTCAGATGAATATACTCATCATTCACCGAATAACCTAAGTTTCCATCTGCAATGTAAGCTTCAAAATTAAAGCCTTCTGGCACTGTTCTTGGCTCTTCTAACAATTCAGCCGAGGTAAAACGATGCATAACAAATTGCAGAGGATTACCATAATCCTTCACACTGGCAATCAGATACGTAATGTTGTCCCGAACCACCAATCCCAATGGATTAATCTGATATTCCTTTGCCTCACCATCACGCTTCGTATAACAACCATGAAAGCGCTTATCGCCTAATAAAGCTTCGTAAACCACATCAATCACATCTTGCTGCGTATCTGCCTGTAATAGCTTCAAGCCCCTGGGCAATACCTTTAGCTTATTTGTCCATTGCCGAATCTCAGACTGATTAGAGAGTTGATCCAGCACATTGTGAGCCTGTGAAATATAGGGGTTTAAATAGTGTAAGGTTGAGCTGGGCAGCATACGACGCATATGCTGTGCGCTCATATAAAATGCCAGTGCTGTCTGGGGATCCATGCCTGGAATATCAAATACATCCTTACCAATCCAAGTCCAACCAAATGGTTTACTACGTTCATCACAATGAAGAGGAAAAAGTGCAGACAGTGTTTTGAGGTCTCGTTGAATCGTACGCTTATCAACCTGATAACCTTCTGATTCAAGCATGCTGATTAGAGTGCCTGTATCAATTTTTCTGGGTGAGCGTGGTATACGACGCAGCATGGCCCATTGCCGCATGAAGGTCTCTGCCATGAATTAAGTCCTGAGTATATTCATTTTTATAACAGTATAGCAGTTCATACGACATATACTGTCGCATGGTTGTGTTTAACATTATTAATTAGATTATGAAGATAACGCGGCACAAAATAATTTGATGTACTATCTTCACAAAAATGACAGGAATCATAAAAATGATGCATACATTTGAGTACGACAACTTAAAGTTAAAACACCGTGAACTCAGAGACCAATTTCCAACTTCTTTATCGTTACGAACACATCGTGCTTTAAGTTGGTTACAACGATCAGAGAAAGAGAATGAAGATCTTGATACTCAGTTCATTCTCTTATGGATTTCATTTAACTCGGCTTATGCGCATGAAATACAAGATATAAGAACATTTTCAGAACGCCGTACACAACTCAATTTTATTCACAGGCTCATCGATTCAGATAAGGATAATCTCCTCTATAAACTCATTTGGAAAGAATTCTCGAAGTCAATTCGCTTACTGATCAATAACCAATATGTCTATCACCCATTCTGGGAATTTCAGAGAGGATCAATTACTGAAGAACAATGGAAAAAATATTTTGAAAATGACAAAGCTGTCGCGCAGAAAGCACTTTCAAAAATGAATACAAAGAAGATCTTGGCCATTATTCTAGATAGATTATATGTATTAAGAAATCAGTTATTACACGGTGGTGCCACATGGAATGGAAAAGTCAATCGAGATCAGGTTCGCGATGGTACTAACCTTATGCGTAATCTAGTACCTATAATTATTCATATTATGCTAGAAAGTGGAAATGAACTATGGGGCGAGAGGATGTACAAAAATCTGTGTAACTGTCTATCATTAACGCCATAACTGGACAGGATAGACATTATGAAAGAAAAAGACTTACTTGCCATCGCCAAAGAGGCCGCCAAAAACATTAAAACTGAGCAT
>Ga0316205_10003346_pt1 | contig 15325 bp, 16 predicted proteins | sample 3monthpyrite_MG_FD_204941 | JGI IMG/M metagenome (GOLD analysis project Ga0316205, IMG submission 204941) | Microbial mat bacterial communities from mineral coupon in-situ incubated in ocean water Damariscotta River, Maine, United States -... | ecosystem: Environmental > Aquatic > Marine >... | reverse complement strand
AGGGCGCAATTTCATCTGCGAATTTGCCAGCCTTTTGCGCGGCTTCGGCCTTGTTTTGCGAGCCGACGGCGAATTCATCCTGCATTTCGCGGCTTATCTGCCACTGCTCAGCGACGTTTTCGGCGGTCTGTCCCATGTGATAGCCGTTGAACGCATCCCAGAGGCCATCGCGGATCATCGTGTCGATATATTTCATGTCGCCCATTTTCTGGCCCTGGCGCAACGCGGCGGCATGGGTGGACATCGACATGTTTTCCTGCCCGCCCGCAGCCACGATCGTGGCGTCGCCCAACATGATGTGCTGCGCACCAAGCGCCACGGCGCGCAGGCCCGAGCCACAAACCTGGTTGATACCCCAGGCGGCGGCCTCTTTCGGCAGACCGGCATTGATATGCGCTTGCCGGGCCGGGTTCTGGCCCTGCGCCGCGGTCAACACCTGGCCCAGAATGGTCTCGGACACGTCCGCCTTGTCGATGCCGGCACGCTCCACCAGCGCCTCCAGAACGGCCGAACCCAGATCATGGGCAGGCGTATTGGCAAATGAGCCGAGGAAACTGCCAACAGCAGTTCGGGCGGCAGAGGCGATAACGACATTGGTCATGTCAGATCCTTCTTTGGTTTTGCGGTGCGATCAGGCCGGAAAGCACGGGCTTGACGCGGCGGAATGCGGATAATCCCCGGCGTCATAAAACGTCGGGGGGGAGTTCTCAACTGACACGGTGTCTCAGGAGCGGAGCGGGTTCAACAAGAATATCAAGGAAGGCCGGTGCGCTTCAGCCGGCACGCGACTTGCCGCCCTTGGTCAGCGCCCAGGGCGGCGACAGGCTTGGGGCCCCGAAAAGATAACCTTGCAGACAATCGAACCCGGCAGATGCAAGCCAGGCCGCTTCATCGGGGGTCTCCACGGCTTCGGCCACGGTGAACATGTCAAAATGACCGGCGATTGAGATCAAGGCCTGGGTCAGAACCTGGTTATTGGGGTCTTGATGCACGTTGCGGATGAATTGCCCGTCTATTTTGACGATATCGAAGTAGAAATCCTTGAGATACCGGAACACGGTGTGCCCGGCCCCGAAATCATCCAGCGCAAAGGTAATGCCCTTATCCTGCAATTCGGCCATGAACACGCTCACCAGTTCCGGCATCTGCATGGCAGAGCATTCGGTGATTTCAAGGATCAACCGTTCGGCCACGCGCGGATCGCTGTGCAGGCTGCGGTTGAGGATCTGTTTCCATTGCGGATAGCCGATCGATCGCGCCGACATATTGATTGAGAGGCGCAGATCAGGCACCTGTTTCAGGGCGCGCAGCCCGGCCCGCAGCGACGCGCAGTCGATCAGCCGCCCAAGATCCTGGTTCTCGACCACACCCATGAAATCGCGCGCCGGAATCACCCGCCCGGTATCGTCGAGGATGCGAATGAGCCCTTCGTAAAACGCCACCGATTTACCGTTACCCGCCTGCACCACCGGCTGATAGGCCAACACCACGTCGCCACGCTCCAACGCCTCGCGGACCATGGTCAATGTGCCCTTGTCGCGGTGCTGCACGGCGACGGATAGCGGGCTTTCCACTTCCGGATCGATCAGTTCTTTGCGTTTGCGCCCCCGCATGGCAGCCTCCTTGATCAGACCCGGGTAGATTGCGCGCGCGCGTGTTAAGGCATGGTGAATGTGCGCATTTTGTTCTAGTTTTAGGAAAAACGAAGCGACCACGGATTTTGCAGGGGAACAAAGTATATGGCGGATGAAGGCTGCACCTGGCCCGGTGACGATCCGATGTATCGGGCCTATCACGACACTGAATGGGGCGTGCCCGAACGGGACGCCCGGGCGCTGTTCGAGAAACTGATTCTCGACGGGTTTCAGGCGGGCCTTGCCTGGATCACCATCCTGCGCAAACGCGATGCCTTTCGCACAGCCTTTGCCGGGTTCGACCCGGATGTGATCGCGACATGGGGGCCGGACGAGGTTGAAACGCTGCTGCAGAACCCCGGCATCGTGCGCCATCGCGGCAAGATCGAGGCCACCATCGGCAATGCACGGGCCTGGCAGAAGATCGAGGCGGCGCAGGGGTTCGACCGGTTCCTGTGGGATTATGTCGGCGGATCACCGCTTCAGAACAACTGGGCCAACATGAGCGAGGTGCCCGGGTTTACGCCGCTCTCGACCCAGATCTCAAAGGACCTGAAAAAAGCCGGATTCCGGTTTTGCGGGCCGACGATTGTCTACGCCTTCATGCAGGCCGTGGGCATGGTGAACGACCATGTCACCACCTGCCCGGCCCATGCGAAATGCGCCGCACTGGCTTAGCTGTCGCCCTGCCCCGACCATGCCCTGAGCAGCGCCAGCGCCGCGTCCCCGGCCCAGTCGGCATCGCCGACCAGACGCCCGGCCTCGCGCCCTTCGGGCGTCAGCAGCACCGTGGTCGGCAAGCCGGACACATCCATCGCGCGGGCCATATCCTGACTTGGGTCCAGCACGACCGACAGGTTGGTGGCACCGACCTCACGCAGAAACCGGTTCACGGCGGGCATCGGGTTGCGGCCCGTGGCGACGGTGACGACGCTGAAATCGGTGCTGCCCATGGTCTCCTGCAAAGCCGCAAGCGACGGCATTTCCACCCGGCAGGGCGCGCACCAGGTGGCCCAGAAATTCAGCACGACATACTGCCCGGCAAAGGCATCCAGCCCCATTTCAACGCCTTCGGTATCGGTGAACCGGACGCGCGCCACCGATACAGGTGCCTCATGCAGGATCATGATACGCATATCGCCCTGCAAAAAATCCTCCAGCCCCTGGGCCATGGCGCTATTTGCACCCGCCCCCAAGGCGATGTAGAGCACGGCAAGGCGCATCATGCGGATCATTCACTTTCCTTTCGAGGTCTCACTCATGTCCAATTCCAGCTCGAACGCCATGTGGGGCGGCCGGTTCGCCGCCGGGCCAGACGCGATCATGGAGGCGATCAACGCCTCGATCGGGTTTGACAAACGATTGGCGAAACAGGACATCGACGGTTCCTTGGCACATGCGGCCATGTTGGCGGCGCAGGGTATCATTACCGATAGTGATGCAGAGGCGATCCGGGAAGGGCTGCTCACGGTCTTGTCAGAGATCGAGGGCGGAAAGTTCGAGTTCTCGACCGCTCTGGAAGACATTCACATGAATATCGAGGCGCGGCTGAAGGACATTATCGGCGATCCGGCCGGCCGTCTGCACACCGCGCGTAGCCGCAATGACCAGGTGGCGACCGATTTCCGGCTCTGGGTCCGCGATCAGACCGATGCCGCCACCCAAGGGCTCCGCGCGCTCATGCAAGCGCTGCTTGCGCAGGCCGAGGCCGGTGCCGATTGGGTGATGCCGGGCTTTACCCATCTGCAAACCGCGCAGCCGGTGACCTGGGGCCATCACATGCTGGCCTATGTCGAGATGTTCGCGCGTGACCGGTCGCGGATGATCGACGCGCGGGCGCGGATGAACGAATGCCCTCTGGGCGCTGCTGCCCTTGCCGGCACCTCCTTTCCGATCGACCGGATGGACACCGCAACCACGCTTGGCTTTGATCGGCCCGCCGCCAATTCGCTGGATGCCGTCAGCGACCGCGATTTCGCGCTGGAGTTTCTCGCCGCCGCCACGATCTGTGCCATGCACCTGTCGCGTTTTGCAGAGGAATTGGTGATCTGGTCCTCGGCGCAGTTTCGCTTTGTCACGCTGTCGGACCGGTTCTCCACCGGCTCGTCGATCATGCCGCAAAAGAAGAACCCCGATGCGGCGGAACTGATCCGCGCCAAGATCGGCCGCATCCTGGGGGCCAATGTGGCGCTCTTGACGGTGATGAAGGGCCTGCCGCTGGCCTATTCCAAGGATATGCAGGAAGACAAGGAACAGGTCTTTGACGCCGCCGACAGCCTGATGCTGGCGCTGGCCGCCATGACCGGGATGGTCGGTGACATGACGGCCAATCGCACCAGCCTGGAAACCGCCGCCGGGGCCGGGTTTTCCACCGCCACCGATCTGGCCGACTGGCTGGTGCGCGCGCTGGACATGCCGTTTCGCGAGGCGCATCATGTCACCGGCGCTCTGGTCAAGCTGGCCGAGGATGCAGGCTGCGACCTGCCGGATCTGACGCTGGCACAGATGCGGGGCGTGCATGGCGCGATCACGGGCGATGTGTTCGAGGTTTTGGGTGTGCATAATTCGGTCGCCTCCCGCATGTCCTATGGCGGGACCGCACCGGCACAGGTTCGCGCCCAGGTGGCGCGCTGGAAGGAGACGTTGGAATGACCCGGACAATCCTGATGGTGGCAATGCTGGCGGGGCTTTCGGCCTGCGGCGTCGATGGCCGCCCCACAGCGCCCGAACCACGCCCGGCGGCCGGTATCGCCGTCACCGGAACCGCCGAGATCGGGATCGTCGGCGGCAGCTAGGACAGGCCCCCCCTCAGGCCACGACCAGCCAATTTAATGGCGACGGGCACGGATCTTGGCGGATAGTCTCGCCATTATCCGCCGCCAACCAATGCCGCATCGGCCCTGCGCCACCGCATCTGCGGAAAATCTCGTTGAACTACCCCGGGAGCCCCCGTATCGTCCGGGCTTCGAGCGGCAACATAGCATGCAGTAAGACGGTGAACGCGATGGACAAGATCCCAATGACTCCGACGGGCTACAGCACCCTGGATTCCGAGCTCAAGATCCTCAAGACCCTTGAGCGCCCGGCCATCATCAAGGCCATCGCCGAGGCCCGCGAGCATGGCGATCTGTCGGAGAACGCCGAATATCATTCCGCGCGCGAAAAGCAGTCCTTCGTCGAGGGCCGCATCAAGGAACTTGAAGGCCTGATCAGCCTGGCGCAGGTCATCGACCCAAAAAAGCTGTCCGGTCCAATCAAATTCGGGGCCACCGTTGAGCTGGTCGATGAGAATACCGAGGAAGAAAAGACCTATCAGATTGTCGGCGAGGCCGAAGCCAGGATCGAACAGGGTCTGCTCAACATCAACTCCCCGCTGGCGCGTGCCTTGATTGGCAAGGAGGAAGGTGACAGTGTTGAGGTGAAAACGCCGGGCGGCAGCAAGGATTACGAGATCGTCAAGGTCTCCTATATCTAGGGGCGGCGCTCTGCCGGAACGCGGAACTTGGTAGCCATGGCAGATGAGAAAAACCTCTCGACGCTGGATCTCGGTGCGTTTGTGCCGGACCCCGAGACATCGCGCATCACCATGATCGAAGTGGTTGCCCTGGCCCTGACTATCGTGTGGCTGGCAGGCGTCACCTATTTCTTCTACGGCACCGATATGTCGGGCCTGGGCGAGGCATCGGCGATAGAAGCCGTGATGATCATGTTGGCCATTTTCATGCCGGTGGCCTTGATCTGGGTCGCCGCCTCTGCTGCCAAGACCGCCCGCATCCTGCGCGAGGAATCGGCAAGATTGCAGAGCGCGATTGACGCCATGCGCGCGGCCTATGTGGTTCAGCAGCAAAACGGCGGCATGGATCTGCGCCCCGAAGTGGTCGCCAAACTGGATGAGATCGCCAGGGCGCAACGCCAGGCCGAAAACGCGCTGGCCACCTTCACCTCGATCCGAAAGGCCGCCGAAAGCGCCGAGGCCCGCGCCGCGGTGGTACGTGAACCCGCCACACCCGACGCCCCGCAGCCAAGCCTGGGATTGGGGACACCCGCCGAGGCCCTGCAGGAGCCGATCTCGATCGCGGATTTCATCAAGGCGCTGAATTTCCCCGAGAACGAACATGACAAGGAAGGATTCCGCACCTTGCGCCGCGCCTTGCAGGATCCCTCGACCAAGAAACTGATCCGCGCCAGCCAGGACGCGTTGACCCTGCTCAGCCAGGACGGGATCTACATGGACGATCTGCGCCCCGACCGCGCCAAGCCGGAAATCTGGCGTAAATTCGCCAAGGGCGAGCGCGGCAAACCCATCGCGGGGCTTGGTGGCATTCGCGACCGGTCCTCGCTGGCGCTGTCGTCCGGCCGGATGAAGCAAGACCCGGTGTTTCGCGACGCGGTGCATCATTTCCTGCGCCAGTTCGACAAGACGCTGGTCGATTTCGAGCAGAACGCGACCGATGAGGAGATCGTTCAGATGTCCGAGACACGCACCGCCCGCGCCTTCATGTTGCTTGGCCGTGTGACGGGGACGTTTGATTAGGGGTGGGGGGCTGCCTGCAGATTGGGCTGCAACGCATGTTTGGCGAGACTATTGCACTCTCCTCTGATCTTTGGGTATTGGGTCAGCCCGGCGCTTTGCGCGCTTGAGTCCGGGCTTGGGAACGCACCGACCTACTCCGCCCCAAACCCCGCATAAGGCAGAAACGTCACCAGATCCCCCGGCGCGATCTCTTGCGCCTCGAACGGCAGTTCCAGCAGCCCGTCGGCCCATGACAGCCCCGATATCCGGCCCGAGCCTTCCGATTTGAACAGCTCTACCCGGCCATCGGCACCGATCCGCGCGCGGGGGTATTCGGCGCGGCCATGTTTCTTGGATTTCGCGAACCCGGCGGGTACCTGCATCCGCAACGGCTCGGTCCATCCGGCACCGGCCAAAAGGCTTAGCGCGGGCCGTGCGAAGATCAGCGCACAGACCAGCGCCGCCACCGGGTTGCCCGGCAAGCCAAAGACCGGCACGCAGCGCCATTGCGCCAAGGCCAGAGGCCGCCCCGGTTTCAGCGCGATGCGCCAATTCGACAGCCGCCCTTTGCTGCGCAGAAGCCGCGAGATGTGATCCTCGTCGCCCGCCGACGCCCCGCCCGAAGTGATGATCGCATCGGCCCCCGCCGCCCGGTCCAGCGCGTCGCGGATCGTGCCGGCATTGTCGGGCTGGCGGCCAAGGTCGATCACCTCATACCCCCACGCCGACAGCAGCGCCGCCAGCATCGGGCGGTTGGCGTCATAGATCTGGCCTTCATCCGCCGCGTCCCCGGCTTCGCGCAATTCATCCCCGGTCGAGATTACGGCAACGCGCAACCGCCGATAGACCGGCACCACGTCCTGCCCCGTCGCTGCCAAGAGCCCCAGATCGGGCGGGCGCAGGCGTTGACCGGCGGACAGGATCACCTGCCCTTTTTCCACATCCTCGCCCGCCTTGCGGGTATTGGCGCGGGGTTTCACCGGCCCGTTGAAGGCCACGGCGCGGCTGTCGGTGCGGCAATCCTCCTGCATCACCACGGTATCGACGCCCTCGGGCAGAGCCGCGCCAGTCAGGATGCGAATCGCGTGGCCATGCGGGACGGTGCCGGAAAATGCCTGCCCCGCTGCCGCCCGCCCCGCGACCAGCGGCAGGATCTGCGGCCCGGTGCCTGTCGCGGCATGGGCAAAGCCGTAGCCGTCGACGGCGGCGTTGGCCGTGGGCGGGTTTGAGCGGCGCGCGCGAACATCCCCGGCCAGCACGCGACCTGCGGCCTGCGCAAGCTGCACGTTTTCCTGACCCACCACCTGATGCAGAATGCCGCGCAGCCGCGCCAATGCCTCTGGCACCGGGGTCCAATCGACGCCCGGCGGCAGCGCAAAACAATCGTCTTTCAACGGCGGCGGGACAAGCGGCGCGGCCAGCACCGAAAGCAGTTTTTTCTCCTGTCCCAAACCAAAAATCCAGCCCTCTTCGCTGGATCTCGGTTCCAGACAGGCCGCCAGATCCCCAGGTTCAAGCCCTGCGATGGCCTGTGCCAACAATCGCACCTGCGCCCGATCACGGATTGGGTCTTCTTCGGCCCTAACCGCCACGTTAATCAGCGTGGGCCAGATCTCGGCCAATACGATCTGGCTTTCGGGGGCCTCGAACGGCCAGACCGAGAGCGCATCGCCAAACCGCCGCCTGAGCCGCGCCAGCACCGGCAGACCCATCAGAACCTGCGAGCCAACCGCGCCCGCGCCCGCCAACTGCCAGACGGAGAACGCGCCCTTTGCGACCCGTTCCACCGCGCGCATCTCGGCGCAGCCATGCCCCGAGCGCGCGGTTCCCTTGCGTGGAAGCCCGGCGATATCGGTCTTGCCGACATTGCCCCAGAATGGCCCGGACCCGGGAAAATGCGCGTTGATATCGCCCGCCACCTGCCAGCGATTATTGGCCTTGGGCGCATCCTCGATCCGCGCCTCCAGCCAATCCCAGAGCGCGAAGGGATCGGCCCGCCCGGTGATCGCCTCGGCCACGCCTGTCGGGTAGCCAAAGGGAAAATCAAACCCCGCCAGCACCCGCCGTCCGGCGGTTTGTTCCGCCTCCAGAAAATCGCTCAGCCACGTTTCGGCGACCTGCCGGTTGCGCAGATAGACAGGCTCTTCGCTGATGCCCGCGCGCACGACACCGGCCCAGATGGCATCCTTTACCGGGGCCGCCCCCCGGTCGTGGCCACCGGACCAGTCAACCATCACGATGGTGTCGAACGGGCTCATGGGCCCAATTCCGCCGCGATGAAATCGGCGATGGTGCGCGTGTCATCGAGATGCAACACCGGCCTGTCGGTCGCCAACGCGCTGTCGGACGCGATGGCGCGGATCGTCGGATCGCCCGGAGCCAGCAATCCCTGCCCCGTCGCCGCGCGATGCGCCTCGATCTTGGGGTGGTCTTCGCGTTTGAACCCCTCGACCAGAACCAGATCGACCGGGGCCAATTGCGCCAGCAGATCGGCCAACGGCGGCTCGGGCGCGCCCTGCAATTCGGTCATCAAGGCCCACCGGTTGGCCGAGCTCAGCATCACCTGCGCCGCCCCTGCCGCGCGGTGGCGATAGCTGTCCTTGTCTGGCTGATCGACGTCAAAAGAGTGATGCGCGTGCTTGACGGTGGAAACCCGCAGGCCCCGCGCCGTGAATTCGGCCACCAGCCGCTCCATCAACCCGGTCTTGCCGGAGTTCTTCCAGCCCGCGATACCGTATAACTTCATGCCAGAAACCCTTCGGCCCGTGCCAGATCCTCGGGCGTGTTGACGTTGAAGAACGGATCGAACCCGATCTCGGGGAACACGGCGCTGGCGGCCCCGTGGCCATCGGCCCAGAGCACGACCTTTCGCATGCCACCGGCCAGCGCGGCGCGCAGATCCTCGCGCAGAGCCACCGGCCAGAGGCCGATGGTCGGCTGCCTGAGCACCCCGCGCGCCGGATCGCGGGTGGCGGCCAGCGCAATCGGCGCGCCTTGCGTTTCGGCGGCCAGCAACAGGCGCGGCACCAGATCGGGCGGCAGAAAGGGGGTGTCGGCAGCAGCGGTCACAATGTGGCTGGCCCCCTGACCCGCCGCCCAATCGAGCCCCGCCAGAACGCCCGCCAATGGGCCGGGATTATCGGCCACACTGTCGGCCAGAACGGGCAGTCCCAGATCGGCGAACCGCGCTGCATCGCCATTGGCATTGAGCGCCAGCCCCGCCACCTGCGGCCTAAACCGGTCGATGACGTGGCCAAGCAGCGATTGCCCGGCAAGCAACAACCGGCCCTTGTCGCCGCCGCCCATGCGGGTGGCCCGCCCGCCCGCAAGGATTACACCAAAGGGCTGCTGCATCATTCGCCCCCCTTGCGGCGGTGCCTGCGATCCTCATCGGGCACCGCGCCGGGGTCGGTATCGCGCATCAGTCGGTCCTCACCGGCAAGGCAGACAAAGCGCCGCCCCTTAAGCCGCCCGATCAGGGTCAGCCCCACCTGCTGCGCGATCTCAACCCCCCAGGCGGTAAAACCCGAGCGTGAGACCAGCACCGGAATACCCATCAGCGCCGTTTTGATCACCATTTCGGATGTCAGCCGCCCGGTGGTGTAAAGGATCTTATCCGCCGGATCGGACCCGGTTTGATACATCCAGCCCGCCACCTTATCGACCGCGTTATGGCGCCCGACATCCTCCATATAGACCAGCGGCCGATCCCCCTGACACAGCACGGTGCCGTGAATGGCCCCCGTTTCAAGATAAAGGCTCGGCGTGCGGTTGATCTGATGGCTGAGCGCATAGAGCCATGAAGCGCGCAGTTCCGCCTGCGGCAGGGTCAGCCCCTCCAGCCCTTCCATCATATCGCCGAAAACGGTGCCCACGGCACAACCGCTGGTCCGCGTCTTGCGCGCCAGCTTGGCCTCGTGATCGGTCTCGACCTCGGTGCGCACGATGACGGCCTCAACCTCTTCGTCGTAATCGACGCGCGTCACCCGGTCGGCATCCGACAGCATGCCCTGATTGCGCAGAAACCCGATCGCCAGATATTCTGGATGATCGCCGATGGTCATTGCGGTCACGATTTCTCGGGCGTTCAGATAGATCGTCAGCGGGCGTTCCTCGACCACGCCGATCTGCACCGGATCGCCGTTTTCATCGTATCCTGCCACGGCGCGCGACAGCCGCGCGGATTTGGGATCGGGGGCAATCACATATCGTGATGCGATGTCGTCAAGAACACTCAATTGCATCTCCGCGCGCGCGGGCCTAAGCGGGGCCGCAGATGACAAGGTAAGGGGCCGGCATGGCAATCTCCACACCCAAAAGCGCCTATCTGAAGGGCGTCACCGGCGCGGTGCCGTTTTTGCTGGTTGTTGTCCCCTTCGGCATGCTCTTTGGCGTCGTCGGGACCGAGGCCGGGTTGAACCTCGCGCAGGTCATGGGGTTCACCACCCTCGTCATCGCGGGCGCAGCCCAATTCACCGCGATCCAGTTGATGGTCGATGAGGCCCCGACAATCGTGGTCATCGTCTCGGCCCTTGCGGTCAATCTGCGCATGGCGATGTATGCCGCCGCTCTGGCACCCTATCTGGGCCGCGCGCCGCTCTGGCAACGCGCCATGATCGCCTATCTGAACGTCGATCAGACCTATGCGCTCTCGCATCAGGAATATGAGGACCGCCCCGGCATGCCCGTCCCGGCGCGCGTTGCCTTCTTTGTCGGCTGTGCGACGCCGATTTTACCGATATGGATCCTGGCCACCTATGTAGGCGCTGTCCTTGGCGCGGCCATTCCGCCGGAATACGCGCTGGATTTCGCGGTTCCCATTACGTTCATCGCGCTGGTTGCCCCCGGCCTGCGGACCATCGCCCATGTCGCGGCGGCGCTGACCTCGATCCTGCTGGCGCTATCCCTGGGCTGGATCCCGCATAACCTGTGGATTCTCGTGGCCGCACTTGGCGGCATGATGGTCGGGGCCGAGATCGAACGGCGGGCCGCGTCATGACAAGTTGGTCCGACCCCGCGATCTGGGGCATCATCGCAGCCCTTGGGATCGGAACCTATGCGATCCGGTTCTCGTTCCTGGGCCTTCTGGGCGACCGGGCCTTTCCCGACTGGGTGCTGCGCCACCTGCGCTATACCGCCGTCACGATCCTGCCCGCGCTGATCACGCCCATGGTGCTCTGGCCCGAGGCCACAAGCGGCCAGACCGATCCGGCCCGCCTTGCGGCAGCGGTGGCGGCCCTTGCCGGCGGCTACCTGGCCCGTAATGCAATCGTGGCCATCCTGTGCGGGATGGCCACGCTCTATCTTGTGCAATTTGCGGTCGGTTAACCCCGCGCCTTCAGCCCGTCGCGAATCTCGATCAGGATATCCAACTCGCTCGGGCCGGGATCGGCCTCGGGCTCTGCTTCGGCCGCGGCCTCCTTGGCCTCCGACGCTTCCTTGACCTTGTTGACCGAGCGCACCAGCATGAACACCACGAACGCGATGATCAGGAAATTGATGATCGCCATGATGAACGCGCCATAGGCAAAGGTCGATGCCCCCGCCTCCCGCGCCGCCTCCAGCGTGGCAAACTCTCCATCGCCCAATGTGTAGAAGAGATTGGCAAAGTCGATGCCGCCGGTAAAGAGACCGATAAAGGGCTGAATCAAATCATCGACCAATGACTTGACGATGGCCGTAAAGGCCGCGCCGATGATAATGCCTACGGCCATGTCCATGACATTGCCGCGCGCGATGAAATCCTTGAATTCTTTCAACATGGCGTGATTTCCTAATCCTGTCGCTGCTTTCCAATAAAAGTAGCGTCATTTAGGCACATATTGCGCATATCTGTCTTTAGAAACCTTTCGTGACCAAGCGATAGGCATGGGTTTGGCCGCACAGGCACCACGACAGGGCCCCCGGCCGAATGCCTACCCCGGCAACGCCCCGGTCAACACATAGCGCAGGATCTGCACCACCTGTTCGGGCGTTTCGGTCACCGCAAGCGCTGCTGCATCCACCTCTTTCAGCGGATGCTGATGCTCGGGCCCGTGCATCACCACCAAAGGCGTGCCAAGCGCCGCCGCATAACCTGCATCAAAAGCCGCATTCCACTGCTTGTATTTCTCGCCAAAGCGTACCACCACGATATCGGCCGCCTCGATGGCATTGCGGGTGCGGATAGCGTTCAGCTTGGCCCCCTTGTGGTCATGCCAGAACTTGCTGTCCTCGCCCCCCATGATCGCCACACCGCAATCATCGCTGGCATCGTGATCCGTCACGGGAGCGGTGAACTGGATATCCAGGCCCTCCGCCCCTGCAATGATCTGTTCGCGCCAATCGGTGTGGATTTCGCCCGACAGATAAACCCGCATGCTCATGCACCTAACTCCCTTTCTTCTTGGCCTAAATACCTCCGGGGGTGCGGGGGTGGAACCCCCGCGGATCGGCGCGCGGAACGCGCGGCGAAACCCTCATCCGCGCAGAACGCCGCCGGTGGCTTTCGCGACCTTTTCGACAATCTTCACCCCAACCGCCTCGATCTCTTCCTCGGTCAGGGTCTTGTCGCGCGGCTGCAACCGCACCGACAGCGCGATGGATTTCTTTCCCGCCCCCATCTGCGCCTCGGCCTTATCGCCCGAGAACTCATCGAATACCCGGACACCCTCGATCAGCTTCTTGTCGGCCCCGGCCGCCGCATTGGCCAGGTTTATCGCCTCGACCCCCGCATCGACGACAAAGGCGAAATCGCGCTCGACCGCCTGCAAGTCGCTGATATCGAGCGCCCCGCGCGACGCCGATTGCGCCCGCGCCATCGGGATCTCTTCGGGGAAAAGCGTCAACGCCATCGCGGGCCCCTTCACATCCATCGCCGCCAGAACCTTCGGGTGCACTTCCCCGAAAATGCCCAGAACCTTCTTGGGGCCAAGACAGATCATGCCGTGCCGCCCCGGATGCCACCATTCCCGGCCCCCGCGCAGGATCTGCACCTTGGCGGGTGCGCCCATGGCCGCCAGCGCCGCCTCGGCATCGGCTTTCACATCATAAAGGTCCACCGCCCGGCGCGACCCGTGCGGGTCGCGGGTGCCTGCGTGCCCGACCAACAGCGCCGTGGCCTGAATATGCTGTTCGCCCGGTTCGCCGCCCTGAAACGCGGTGCCAACCTCGAACAGGGCCAGATCCATCATGCCACGCGCCTGATTGCGCGCCGCCGCCTGCAACAGACCCGGCAAAAGCGCGGGCCGCATATGGCTCATCTCGCTGGAAATCGGGTTTTCCAGCATCGTGGCGTCGGAACCGCCGCCGAACAACTCCGCACTGGCCCGGTCGATGAAGCTGTAGGTCACGCATTCGTTGTAGCCCAACGCCGCCAGCGTCCGGCGACCTGCGCGTTCGCGCAACTGCATCGGCGTCAACACCGGTTTCGGCACCCCGGCAGAGGGCCGCGCCAGCGGTCTGCCTTCCAGTTTCGTCAGCGATGCGACCCGCGCCACTTCCTCAACCAGATCGGCCTCGCCCTGCACATCGCGCCGCCAGCTTGGCACCTGAACCTGCAGCACCTCGCCCGATCCGCTGGTCGAAAACCCGAGCGCCGTCAGGATGCGGGCCTGCTCCTCCCTGGGGATCTCCATGCCGACCAGGCTGATCACGCGGGCCGTATCCAGGCTGTAGCTGCGCGCGGTCTGCAAAGCGGCCCCGGCCTCCACCACTTCGGACGCTTCACCGCCGCAAATGTCCAAAATCATCCGCGTCGCCGCTTCCAGCCCCGGGCGGGTATAGGCGGGGTCGACGCCACGTTCGAAGCGATACCGCGCATCCGAATGGATCTTGAGATCGCGACCCGTAAATGCGGTGCGGATCGGATCCCAATAAGCGCTTTCCAGAAATACATTCACGGTCTCGCCGGTGCAGCCCGTGGGCAGCCCGCCCATGATGCCCGCAATGCTTTCGACGCCGCCATCATCCGATATCGCGACCTGCCCCGCCGACAGAGTATAGTCCTTGTCATCCAGCGCCGTCAGCGCCTCGCCCCCGGCGGCGTGATGGATCCGCAGATTGCCGTTGACCTTGTCGGCATCAAAGACGTGCAGCGGCCGGTTCATGTCGTAGGTGAAGAAATTGGTGACATCGACCAGCGCCGAAATCGGCCGCAATCCAATGGCGCGCAGCCGATCCTGCAACCAGGCGGGCGACGGGCGGTTCTTGACGCCCCTGATCACGCGGCCAGTGAAATGCGGGCAATCCTCCAGCGTATCGGCATCAATCGACACGCCAATCGGGCTGTCAAATTCCCCCGGCACCTCGATATCGGCCATCGGCTTCAACCGCCCCAGCCCGCGCGCCGCCAGATCGCGCGCCACGCCGCGCACGCCAAGCGCGTCCTGACGATTGGGCGTGATCGCGATCTCGATCACCGGATCGACCTTGGCCGGGTCATGCGCGGCCAGCCAATCGATGAACCGGTCACCGATCTCGCCCGAGGGCAGCTCGATGATGCCGTCATGCTCCTCGCTCAGCTCCATCTCGCGCTCGGATGCCATCATGCCAAAGCTCTCGATGCCGCGGATCTTGCCGACGCCGATGGTGGTGTCGATCCCCGGCACATAGACGCCGGGTTTGGCGATCACCACGGTGATGCCCGCGCGGGCATTGGGGGCCCCGCAGATGATCTGCTGGACACCTTCATCGGTTTCCACCTGACAAACGCGCAGCCGGTCCGCATCGGGATGTTTTTCCGCGCTCAGCACCTTGCCGATGGTAAAATCCGCCAGTTTCGCACCGCGATCGGTCAGGTCCTCGACCTCAAGGCCCAGATCGTTCAGCGCGTAACAAATCTCGTCCAGCGTGGCCTCTGTCTCCAGATGATCCTTCAGCCAGGAAAGGGTGAATTTCATGTCTTGCGTCCCCATGCGTCTTTGCGCCCAAGCGCTTACCCCATGTGCGCCCGGTTGAAAAGCCGGGGCGGCAGGTCTCGCGCTTAACTCCGGTGGCGGATATTCGCCTATTTGTGTTCTAAGTACACTTTTAAATTGAACCCATCCCCGCCGGCATGCTACTTATGAAGGCGATGTTGTGGGGACGTGCATGCATTGAAAGGACATGACATGACCCTGAAGACCCTCTCCGCGGCCCTTGTGGCTTCTTCTCTGCTTGGCACTGCCGCCCAGGCGGATATCACCATAATCCAATCCGG
>Ga0316205_10003344_pt1 | contig 15333 bp, 9 predicted proteins | sample 3monthpyrite_MG_FD_204941 | JGI IMG/M metagenome (GOLD analysis project Ga0316205, IMG submission 204941) | Microbial mat bacterial communities from mineral coupon in-situ incubated in ocean water Damariscotta River, Maine, United States -... | ecosystem: Environmental > Aquatic > Marine >... | reverse complement strand
TCCATCAGAATTATTGTGGAGTCAAAATCGAGATGAAAAAATGTACCCAGTAGTGGCGATAGTAAAATGATAGGAACACCAGTGAGAACCCAGTGCACCAGAATCTTGACCAGTACCAGAGATATAAATGGATGAGGGGTTAGCAATAGTTGCTCAAGACTGCCGTCATCATAGTCTGAGCGGAACATGCTATCCAGAGACAGTAGCGCTGCCAATAAAGCTACGACCCAGATGATGCCGGGTGCTATCTGTTTAAGAATAACCGTATCGGGGCCAATTCCTAACGGGAACAGAATAGCGGCAAACACAAAAAACAATAACGGGTTCATCCATTCTGAACGGTTGCGTGCGGCAAGAGTGAAATCGCGCCAGAACAGAGTTCGTATAGCGTGCCCACTGGTATTCATGACGCCGCTATCCTCAGAATATTGACCGTGGTATTGGGTACATTTAATTCATGATGGGTGGTCAGAATAGCCATGCCACCATTGTTGCAGTGTTGATCCAGAAGTTGCTCCATGCGCTGGCGGCTATGCAGATCAAGTGCCGTAAATGGTTCGTCCAGTATCCACAATTTGGCTTTACTCAGCAGTAGCCGGGTCATGGCAACGCGACGTTGTTGTCCTGCGGATAACTTGCCGGCATATTCATCGATGAGATCATCAATCTCCATTTTTTCCATGGCAGCTTCAATATCGAAGTCATCGTGGAAATGGTTGCTGATAGAGGCGACCTGAAGATTTTCTTCGCAGGTAAGATTACTTTTCAGACCGCTATTATGTCCGACATAGGTCATGTCAGCGTAGTAATCGATTCGGCATGATTCGATCGGGCTGTCCTGCCAAAGTACTGCACCTTCTGCGGGCATGGTCAGGCCGCACATTATGCGCAGCAAGCTGGTCTTGCCACTGCCATTAACACCTTCCACCTGTAAAATCTCGCCAGCTTGTAATTCAAAACTGAGATCACGGAATAGTTCGATATCATTTCGCACACAACACAGTTGCTGTGCCTTGAGCATGGCATTCGAGGTATTTGCTGCATTCATCAGAAGGTACTATATATAAGGTTTATCTTGGCCTAAGGATAGCATGTATTAGGGTTGCTATTAAAGTCTGCAAGTCCCTAATTTTTAATGGAATTAGAGACTATTTCACAATACCTGAAGATTTAGCTCACATAAAAGCTCAGCATTGTCGACAACTGATGCAGGATTAGACTGCCTTGTGTATCTACAATAGATCAAAATGTCTGAACTGTGATGTGTTTACAGCAGTGCCTATGGGTAATAACTATACTTAATGTAGGACATTATGGAAGAATGTGTTTATGAGTTTTGAGCTGCATGAAGTTGCCTATTTTATGTTGCCAGTGGCGCTGGTGGTGTATTTTGCCTGGCGCCAAAGCCGCATCACCAGTCGCAGTAGTCAATTGCTGGAACAGGCAAAAGCGGATGGCTTAATGGAACCGGCATCTTTACATCCGGTTATAGAGGAACATCGATGTATAGGCTGCAAATCATGTGTCAACGCCTGCCCGGAAAAGGATGTACTGGGCGTCATTCATAGCAAAGCCAAATTGATCAACCCCAGTCATTGTATTGGTCATGGTGCATGTAAGACGGCGTGTCCGGTAGGCGCGATTACACTGGTATTTGGTACTGAAACCCGTGGTATTGATATTCCTCAGGTTAATCCGGATTTTGAAACCAATATCCCTGGTGTTTATATTGCCGGTGAGCTTGGGGGTATGGGGCTGATCCGCAATGCCGTCGAACAAGGTCGCCAGGCCATGGAAAACATCAGCAAGCGCAAACGTGGTCAGTGTCAATATGATGTCATTATTATTGGAGCAGGTCCGGCCGGTTTTTCCGCCAGTTTGCTTGCGCAGCAAAAGGGTATGAAGTATTTGACCTTAGAGCAGGACAGCCTTGGTGGCACTGTGTTTAATTTTCCACGCGGAAAAATTGTTATGACCCAACCCATGAAGCTTGCGCAGGTGGGAAAAATAAAAATGCGTGAGACCACAAAAGAGGCGTTACTGGAATTGTGGCAGGGTATTGAGACAAAAACAGGTGTGCAAATTAATTATCAGGAAAATATGCAATCAATTGTGCCCATGGGTACAGAATTTACAGTGACAACTGATAAAGGCAGTTACACGGCAAATAGCGTGTTGTTAACCATAGGGCGTAGAGGGACACCAAGAAAGCTGGGTGTGTCTGGCGAGGAATTACCGAAGGTGGTTTATCGCCTGCTTGATCCACAGCAGTATCAAGGTCAAAACGTTCTGGTGGTTGGTGGTGGAGATAGTGCACTGGAAGCTGCGGTCAGTATTGCGCGGCAGCCGGGTACGAGTGTATCACTTTCCTATCGTAGTGAGTCGTTCAGTCGCGCCAAGGAAAAAAATCGTCAAAATATAGCAGCGGCACAAGCCAGTGGTTTGATTAATGTGTTATTTAAATCGAATGTAAAAGAAATAAGTAAGGATAAAGTTGTTATAGACCAGCAAGGTAAGTTGATCGAGCTGGATAATGATGGCGTCATTGTGAGTGCTGGCGGCATCCTGCCGACCCAGATGTTGAAGTCTGTTGGCATTGAAGTTGAAACAAAGTATGGGACTGAATAAGTAATGCGATTATTGTTGTCAGTGCTGTTATTAGTTTGGGTTTCGTTGCTTCATGCGCAAAGTATTAGTGATATTAATCAGGCAGTAATGCTTAAAGATTTTAGCAAGGCGGCCAGTATCAGTCGGCAGCTGGCAAATCAGGGCAATGTAGAGGCGCAATATAAACTGGCTGTTTTTTATCGTAATGGAACCGGTGTTGAGCAAGATAATAAAAAGGCAGTGTTCTGGTTTAAAAAGGCATCAGCACAAGGTCATCAACGTGCCTTGTATCAAATGGGTGTAATGTGTGAACAGGGCCTGGGCGTTCCTTCGGACCTGGATAAAGCGCGCAAGTGGTACAAGCTTGCAATAGCAAAAAAATCACGGCAGGCGCAGTTAGCACTTGAGCAACTTGATGGTAAAAAAACTTCAGTTAATGTACAGAGCATTAATCGCAGGTTAATTAATGCAGTGAATAGTGGCAAGTTAGGTCAGACCAGGAAATTATTAAAGCAGGGAGCAAATCCAGACAGTCGTGATGATACAGGTAAAACAGTGTTGATGCTTGCAGCGTCAAATGATTATAAATCGATTGGCCGACAGCTATTGAAGAGTGGGGCGAGGGTTAATCTTACTGATAATAATGGACGCACAGCACTGCATATTGCCAGTGAGCGAGCTAAATCCGCTATGACAGGTTTGTTGATTAAAAGTAACGTGGATATTAACAAGCGTGACAGACGAGGGATGACAGCTTTAATGCTGGCGACACAAAAAGGTCATGTTGGTATTGTCAGAACACTGGTTAGTAAAGGTGCCAAAGTAGGTATAAATAATCGAGCGGGCAAAAGTGCTCTTGATATTGCCATACAAGCGAAACACGTAGTTATTATAAAATACCTTGAAAGTCATGGTGCCAGGCGTGCAGCACAAAAGCCCAAACAGAAGAAAGTAGTAAAGCTGAATTCGCTGCCGATAAAAAATGGCAAAGTGATATCAGGTCCATATAAGGGCTGGACGGCTTTAATGGTGGCAGCCTGGACCGGAAACAAGACTTTGTTTGCCAGTCAGTTGCAAACAGGGCGTGATATCAATGCGGTTGATAGTGAAGGTGTTAGTGCATTAATGCGTGCAGCATGGAAGGGACGCAACAGCATGGTTGTCAGTCTGATCAAGCAGCATACGAGTATTAATATAAGATCAAAGCAGAAGAAAACGGCATTGATGATGGCGGCAACTGAAGGTCATTTAAAGGTGGTTGATAGTCTGCTGAAGAATAAGGCCGACAGTTTGCTGGCAGATAGTCTCGGACAGCATGCCCTGATATTGGCAGCCATTAATGGCCATCATGATGTTGTAAATAGTTTGCTGCGAAATAATGCGCAAGCTATAAATAAAAAACGGTCTGATGGTATGAATGCATTATTACTGGCCGCAACAAATGGTCGCGTCGAGGTGATTAAGGTACTGCTAAAGCATGGCGCTAATACCATGGTATCTGATAGACGCAACCAAAATGCTGTGTGGCATGCCTTAAGCGGAGGGCATAGAAAGGCTGCGCTATTATTATTAGGGCAGCACGCAGACCTGAACATTCGCAATCTTGATGGCGCGTTACTGTTAACGGAAGTGGTATCGAGAGGTGATCAGGCATCAGTTTTATTGTTGCTTGATTCAGGAGCTGATATTAATGCGACATCATTAAACGGAACCTCGGCATTGATGGTGGCCTCGCGATTAAATAATAAAACGTTAGCAGAATTGCTGATTAATCAGGGCGCAGAAATAAACAAGCGTAATAATTTTGGTTATACATCGTTAATTATATCAGCAGAACATGGTTATTTAGAGTTGGTTAAATTATTACTAAAACACAAGGCTAATATTGATGTGCGCAACAAGGATGGTTATACAGCTCAGGACCTGGCACAAAAAGGTGGCTATGATACTGTTGTGGAGCTTTTAAAGAAGCATGATAGCAGCTGGTTCTGGTCTCGCTAGAATCTGGCGTGCCCCTTCTAAATCAGACGATGGCTGATTTGAAAGAAGTTATACTCGATGTATAAGTATCCAGCTTAAAAGAAATCCTGGTGATTAAATCTATCTTAATGTCTTGTTTCTAGAAGTCAGCAATATAACCAATGTTAACAAAAAAACTTGATTCAGTGCGATCACCAACAGAATCTTCAATATTCGATTGTTCGTAACCCGTTTCCATTTCAAATTTAACATTACGTCGTGCGCGCCAGTCCAGGCGCACTGAAGGGCGATAACGGGTGATCTTTGAATTGGCCTGTCGATCCTGAAAATCAACTCGAAGGCGTGGATTTACCCGCCATTGCTTGTTGAATGGATAGCGGCTATTTAGTGACAAGGTCGTGGTTTGTGAAGCACTGGTGTCAGCAAAACGCACTCCCATTAGAGTAGTATCACCCTTTTTAAGAATATTATTTGCAATTAGTTGAGCACCATAAAAGTACTCGATACCGGTACTTGGTGTGGCATCAACATTACCAGATGTTTTGGTGCTGGCCAGATGGGATGCTGCAACATCCAGACTTAACTGAAAGTTATTATTAAGTGGTCGTGAAAGTGTTGCGCTAACAGAGCGAAATATAGCAGTACGGTCCTGAGCCAGTTGCTTGATTTCATCTTCGCTATAAGTGTCCAGTAATTGACCCAGTGTACTTACGGTTTGACCTTGCAGGGCGTTACTGGTGGTCAGGACAGGGCTATTGCGATAGTCGGCAACCAGGTTAAGATTTATTTTTTCCGGTAAGCGAATATTGGCAATACCTTGTGCGATATTGACAGACCCGTAATCAATATCATAATCGAGCAACGTAAATATAGTTGCTTTCGGATTCAGGTATCTGAGTTCCACGCCTGCAGCGGTGCGATCATCAATGTCGTCAGAGGTTTGCTTGATAAAAAATAATGAGCCACTCCAGTATTTATCAAAAGTACCAATATCAAGGCTGGTGCCATAAAAAACCTTGTCTACATTAATTTCGTTAGATGATGAAATGGATACTGGGAAACCGGTTACGGCATTAATTTTCCAGCGTGGATTAAAGCGGTAGCCTGCGGATAAGCCATCAAAGCGCCCAAGCACACCGCCGGTACTTTGAGACTGACGTCCAACACGGGCATTCCATGTGCGCTTACGATCAGAAGCATCAAGATACATGGAGCTGACACGGAACTGACTTTGGTCATTACGCTCAATGTCATATTGATAGCTACCGGTCATCTGAGTGCGAATGTCATATTCTTTGGTGCGTTTACGCATGGTCAAAGAAACATCTGTTGATAGAGATGCATTGGTAGTTATGTTGGTTGACGGGTCAGTTGTATCTACATCCTGTCGATAGAATTGAAATACGCTACCATACACTTGTAGTGGTGTTTCACGGAATCTGGATTTGGCTTTGCGCAGAGTTTTATGTCGGCCTCGTTTAGCACTAAGCAAACCATCCAGGCGTTGTTTTACCCGGTAACGAAATTCACCTTTGGGGTATTTTTTAAGATACAGGCGGTACTCTCCAATGGCGTGGGCAATCTGACGATTTTTTTCGCGGGCAACACCAATCAATTCCTGGGCCGGTTCGCTGGATTCATTTTCCGGTAAGCGTAGCAGTCTGGTCAGCAAGCGAATAGCATCTTTATAGTGCGTATCAATAATGGCTTTTTTAGCTTGTGCAAACAGACGTTGACTTTTTGTACTGATTTCCTTGCTGACGGGTTTTTTGCTGGCAACAGGACCTTCATTGTAAGCCAGCTTGTTACGTTTATTGGCAAGAGCAGTAAGCCAGGGCTGAATGTGTTGGCGCTCACCAGGTCTTACCCGTGAAATCCAGGCGCGTGGGAATTGTTGGCGTGCACGTTCAAGTATCGAGCTGGCATCATGTTTGGTTTTGTAAAAGCCGAGTCTGAGTCTATACCAGTGTTCGCCTTGTACATTTATTTCTGTAGCGTAGATGAAATAAGGTGATAGCAATGGATACTGATCCGGATTTATTTTACTTAAAGGTGTTTTGGACGATTGCAGATTAATGGTGTATTTAAAGTTTTCAGGCTGTTCCAGAGACTGTAGTTTTTCTTTTACCGGAGTAGAAGTAGTTTTCTGTAAAACGGGCGTTTGCTTCTTATCCAGTAGCAGGCTGATCATGCGCGGATCGGCTGAGTCCTGTATATGAAATTTTGTTTGAGCCGAAAAAAATAACGATAGTACAGTCCCGGAAGAGTGTTTTGGGTTATATTCAATTTGTCGTAACGGCGAGTATTGTTTGGCCTTGTAGGCCAGGCTTTGAATCTGTTGCACAGACTCCTGTTGGTCAGGGCTTGTTGCCAGAGGTTGAATTGTAATGTCGAGTTGCTTGCCCCGGGTTGAGGGGTAATGACTACTTATACTGACAGGCATAGTAAAATGGATAACAACATTGAGTTGTTGGCCCTGATCATTAAGTTCAACATTATCAATAATAGGGTCGGTAGCTGCTAGTGAAATACTGCTCACTAACAAGCATATGCTGGCCCAAAATATTTTTTTTATACTGCTGTAACTGCTCATTATTTTCCCGCGCTACCCTGATATTACTTTTCGTGTTTTTTAATTATAAGAATAATGCTGCGCATGTTTTCCCCCATGTACACAGTAAAATCTACAGTCTCTCTGAAGTCGACATACAGGTGGGGGTTGAAGCCGCTTTCATGCAGATATTCCATATCCGATAAATACAGAGATTGACTGGTTGATGTATGGTTGTGTCGACTGTCTTCGCTTCTGTTAAATGTTGCAATTGATAACCCGATTAATGAATGGCTGCTATTTTCTCTAGGTGTATGGTAGAGATATTGCACCGGCACATTAAAGAAGATTTCAACGGTTTCGACAGCATTTTTATGTGTGCTGTCAATATGGTCGATTACATTCCGGGCATACACTTGTTGCATTCCTGTCAAACATGACAGTATCAACAGTGGTAATAGAATGTGTTTTATATGTTTCATTTTTTCCCTTTAACCTGGCTTTTTAAAAATCACCGTCTGTGACCTTATGTCGGCTGTTGAGGGTTTTTTTGCGAACCTGTAGTGCACTGGTTTCATAGATATGGCAGCTGGTCGTGCAGTCACCCATAATGTCGGTCAGTGTGTAGAAAGTATCGGGGTTCTCATGCTTTTTATGTGCCGACATCTTGTAGTCATCCTTATGACAACCGGCGCAACTGCCCATAAAGTCCATGTACCTCCAGGTGATGGAATCACTATTACCAGTGTGACAACTGATGCAGGTTAAAAAAACGCCATGATTGCCAGGATAATTCATACTGGCATGGCTGAAACTGAGTGGTATCCATGCTGTGTTACGATGGCAATCGTCACAAGGCCTTGATGTTGCAAAATGGTTTTGTGCTTTGCCTGTAGCTGTATTGCCGTTATGGCATGTTGCACAAGGGGCGTTAGCACCAATGTGATCAAAGCGTGCAGGTATCCATGCCGTAGTTAAGTGGCAATCATCACAGGTATTATTGGTTTGAATGTGTGCAGGATGTTTACCGGTAGCAGTGCTGCCGTTATGACATGTAAAGCAGGCCGCTGTCAGAGTGTTGTGATCAACGCGCGCAGGTATCCAGCCTGCTGTTGCATGGCAATCATCACAACCATTACCACTTGGGATATGGTTGCTGCCTTTGCCTATAGCAGTAGTTCCATTGTGGCAGGTTATACAGGTTGCGGTGATTCCATTGTGATCAAAGCGTGCTGGTAACCAGCCATTGGTGGTATGGCAGTCATCGCAAGTGTTACTGGTTTGCAGATGAGCTGTATGCTTGCCAATCGCGGTGGTGCCATCATGACAGGTGAAACAGGCTGCAGTTATAGTGCCATGATCAAAACGCGCAGGAACCCATGCATTTGAAGTATGGCAGTCATCACAGGTATTGTTGGTCTGTAGATGAGCTGTATGTTTACCCGTTGCTGCAGTGCCGTTGTGACAGGTGAAACAGGTTGCGGTGGTTGCAGTATGATCAAATCTTGCAGGTAACCAGCCGCTGCTGCTATGACAATCGTCACAGGCATTATTACTCGGGATATGAGTCTGGGTTTTGCCAGTTGCAGTTGTGCCATTGTGGCAGGTTGAACAAGTCGCTGTTGTTGATGCATGATCGAAGCGAGCAGGGATCCAAGCAGTTGAAGTATGGCAATCATCACAGGTGTTATTGCTCTGAATATGAGTCTGGGTTTTACCGGTTGCAGTAGTGCCGTTATGACAAGTTGAACAAGCAGCCGTTACTGCTGAATGATCAAAACGTGCAGGTGACCAGGCGGTTGTGCTGTGACAATCATCGCAGGTACTGCCACTTTGAATATGGGTTGAGCTTTTACCGGTTGCGGTAGTTCCATTGTGACAAGTTGAACAGGTCGCAGTTACCGCAGAGTGATCAAAGCGTGCCGGCAACCAGGCAGTGGAACTATGACAGTCATCACAGGTGTTCGCACTCTGGACATGCGATCGAGATTTTCCGGTTGCAGTCGTGCCATTATGGCAGGTTATACAAGTAGCGGTTACAATTGAGTGATCAAAACGCGCAGGTGACCATGCGTTGGTGCTATGGCAGCTGTCACAGCTATTGCTGCTTTGTACATGTGATGATGTTTTTCCGGTGGCGGTATTGCCATTATGACAGGTAGAGCAGGCCGCAGTAATGGCCGTATGATCCATGCGCGCTGTTGTCCAGTTAGTATCGGTGTGGCAGTCAGAACATTTTCCACTGGTTCGAATGTGGTCAGGACTTTTTTTAGTGGTAGCAATAACACTGCTGGTATCATGGCAGCCCGAGCAATTTTTTGGTGTGCCCTTGAATACGCCTCTAACATGGCAGCTTTGACACTCTATCTTGTCATGTGCGCCATCGAGAGCAAATCCGGTACTCAGATGATTGAAATCAGACCTATCTACGGCATAAGCGTTTGCGGATGCAATCAGCAGTAAAGGAATAAGAAGCCAGCGTAACCATTGTCTGTTTATTATTTTATTCATAGCTTAATTCCGTATCTGAATGTTTGTAAATGAATCCTGCTGGTGACAACGATTGCAGTCGTTACCAAATCCACCATTATGAATATCGTCGTTGGCATGACAGTCAATGCATAACCCGGAAACATCGTCAATCTTGCTACCGGGGTTATGGCAGGCATGACATTCAATATCATGATGTGCACCTGCCAGTTTGTAGTCAGTTTGTTGATCGTGGTCGAATGTCCAGCGTTGCCATGCATTGGGGTTGTGACATTGCTGACACTCCTTACCGAGCACTCCCTTATGTACATCACTATTCGCATGGCATTCATTACATTTTGATGGTGCCTTGTTAAACTCTCCACCACTATGGCACTCATTGCAGGTAACCGTGGCATGTAAACCAATTAATGGAAAGTTTGATAGATCATGATCAAATTTAACTTTGCCAGTCCAGCTGTTGTCGTTATGACAGCTCGAACATTGTTTGCCTTGCGAACCATTGTGTATATCGTTGCTACGATGACAGGCATAACAGTTACGATCCGATTTTAACTGGTAAGGATTTTTCTGGTGACAGGTAGCACAGTCTGTTTTTGCATGCTTGTTATGCAGTTTGAATGAAGAATCGCGATTATGCTTGAACTTTGATTGACTCCAGCCCTGCTCGTTATGGCAGTCGCCACATTTGCGTCCAAAAACCTTGTCATGCGCATCATCATTTTTATGGCAGGAATAACACACTGTTGGCGTTTTGTTTTTATAAGGATTTTTTTTATGACAAGCATTGCACTCGGTCTGTTTATGTTTGCCGGTTAATTTAAAATCAGTTTTTTTGTCATGGTTGAAACGAATCTTAGTCCATTTATCGCTACGATGACATTTTTCACAGCGACTACCAAAACTACCGGCATGTATATCAACGCTGGCATGACACTGGCTGCAAAGCTTTGGAGTCTTTTTATAGTTTTGACTGATGTGACAGTCGCCACAGCCGGTAGTTTTGTGTTTTCCACTTAGATGAAAATCGGTTTTATCGTGATCGAAGCGTGCTTGCTGCCAACTTTTTTGCGAGTGACATTGCTGACATTTTTTACCAAGTGACCCTCTGTGTGTATCATTGTCGCGGTGGCAATCGAAACATTTTACCGGTGCCTGGCGATACAGTTCTCCGCTTTTGTGGCAAGAGCGACAGGCAATACTCTGGTGCTTACCTTTCAAGGTAAAATCGGTCAGTTTGTGGTCAAATGTCTGCTTGTTCATTTTCACAATATCTGCATCTCTGCCTTTGTGGTCTGTATGACAGACCTTGCATTCAATGGTCTTGATTTTTTTTATTCTGCCGTGATAACCCTTTTTCTGTTTAATGTCGCGATCAATTTTTTCGTGGCAGGTTCGGCACTGTCGGGTCTGACTTTTCCGGTTAAAACTTTCGTGGCAATTGTCACATTTCTTTTCATATTTCTGATGGCCGCTTATTACTTCACCCGGCATCATCAATGATTCCCATACACTTGCGCTTGCCTGTCCGTAACACAATAATGCTGTAACGAAGAGCAGACACAGTTTTGACACTATGTTCAATACATATGTACCGCAACAACATGCACGATGCCGGTAATGACCAGCATGATAAACAAAGGCATGTGCAGGATGTGCCACAATGAAAACAGTCTTTCATAAGTGCGTAACTGTGCCAGAGTTTTAGTGGTATCTATAGTCTGATAAATAATGCGCAGTGAGTTTTTTAATGCTACAACTTCATCGTTACCTGTTTTGCTACAAATGTTTTTAATGTCTTTTTTTAAAATACGTTTAATCTTTCTGCGCTTGAAGGAAATAATGATGGCCATTAGCGGGATCCATAAAATCTGTAGCAGAAAATTACGTTTACGATTGGCCAGTCCAGCAAGTTTTTCCAGCTCTTGTTCAATGTAGGGTAGTGACGCAAAGTGCTCGCTGACCAGTTGGCTGTTTTGTTTAAGACTCTGCCCCAGTTCATTTAGTGTCATGGCATTGCCATATAAACCAAAATGGATATGGGTATAGAAAAATCGCCCAATAATGCCACTTAGTGAAACTATAATCATGCTGAATAAAGCAACATTACTGTTAACAGAACCAAGACTGAAGTTGGAATGATATAAAATTAATACAGGCCCCATTATTCCCAGTGCCATATGTAAACGGAACCATCCATTAACCGAACCTAGAATGAACATGAAGCGAAATTTTTTACGTAACGGATATAACAATAGCAGCAGCATCATAGAGCCACCAATAATGCCAAGGTAGTACCCGGTGCCACTTTCAGCGCTCAGAAAAAAACGCTCATGCATGAGCCAGCCATACACAGTAATTAATAACATGCTCGAAAAAAATATGCGGCTGCCCAGAGATTGCCGTGGCTTTGGCGTGTTGTTTTGTTTGGTTCCGTTATCGATAACACCATCAACCCTGATGGCATTTGTTGTACTGCTTGTCATGCCCACTCCAAAAAGAATAACGAAGATACTTATATTCTTTATATTAGTTTGTAGGGGCATTATCGCTTTATTCTTTAATATAAACTGTGAATGTGCTCACATTATTATTGGGAAAAATATCCCAATAATAATTATAATGTCAATAAATGATCCATTTATTACCCCTTTTATAATTTATTGATATTAAAATTGTGTATAAAAAACAATGCTATATAAGATTTTAGTGGGGCTATATTAATCAGGTGTTGAGCATTACTATTCGATGATAAGTATCAGTGAATTACGTGAATATTACCTTATTATTTGTGTGAAAATTAACAAAGAATCAACTGGCCACAAATGTATGCTCTGAGATTAAGAATACCATGTCACACATAGTTCTGATGGACGATGTTTACACTGGGATCCTGACGAGTGGTTTAACCAGGTCAAACAAGCTAAGGGCCGATGTAGATATTATTCCGCAGGGTCTGGTACAGCATGCTATTAGAGCTCGCGGAGTATCTCAACTCAAATAACAATTATCGGTAAAAGAATCGCATTTCGCACTTATACCATTATATTTATAGTGTTTCAATTCGGTGTAATGCTGTTCAGTTTTTAGATAAGATGATCATCATAATAATAAGGCCATGCGCCAGTACTCATAATACCGAGGTAAGATTTGTATAACTTTTCAAGTTGCTTATCCCATAAAAAAATACAAGGGATATTAATTCTATTATTTAGCTGTGCAAGTTTTGCCCATGCAGCAGATGAACTGAGTGAAGATCATTTTTTTGATGATGTGCCAGTTGTTTTGCATGCATCACGACTATCACAAGCATTTAATGAGTCACCTGTTCCTGTAACAATTATTGACAGGGAAATGATAGACGCATCCGGGTTCACCGAGATATCTGATGTATTCCGACTGGTGCCTGGATTTGTGTCAGATTATTATCGTGGCAACACCCCGTTGGTGGGTTACCTTTCTGTTTCTGATTCCCTGCCAAGAAGAATGCAGGTGATGGTTGATGGGCGCTCTTTTTATTCACCTGTTCTGGGTGGGCCAATCTGGTCATCATTGCCGCTCAATATGGAACAGATAGAACGTATTGAAGTGGTGCGTGGCCCCAATGCCGCCGCTCATGGCTCTAATGCTTTTCTTGGTGTCATCAATATCGTTACTCGTGCACCAGGAACGCATTTAGGCTGGACAACCAAAGTCATTGCTGGTGACCCAGGTTTACTGGAAGGAAGCGTTCAATACGAAGGGCGTGCAGATAAAGTGGCCTATCGGTTTAGTGGCTGGTATGAACAAAATGATGGTTTTGATAATTTGCATGATGGTAAGCGCATGCCAAAATTCAGCAGCAGGGTTGATTATCAGGTCAATAATAGTGACCATTTGATTTTTCAGGTGGGTGTTGCAGATGGTGACCTGAATCGTGATGAGCCGGATGGTCCATATACGCCAGACCATGAAGTTGACTTGAGCTCTAATTTTCAGTTAATACGCTGGAACAGAACTGTGGATGAATCAAATAGTTTTTACGTGCAATTTTATCGTAATCAAGATGAAACGCTTGAGCGAGTGACTTTGGATTTTCCGGGAATTGGCGATGTCCCGATTAATCAGGATTTTGCTTCCAGTCGCTATGATCTGGAATTTCAGTATAATCAGGCACTGCAGCCGGGACTGGATATTGCCTGGGGAGGTAGTCTGCGTCGCGACAGAATGGAAAGTGATACGTATTTAGGCAGATTTAATCCCATTAATGTCAATATTAGTCGATTATTTACTCATGCATTCTGGAATATTAACGAACAATTTTTCATAAATGCCGGAGTCATGGTTGAGGATGCCGATATCAGCAGTACCCATGTTTTACCATTATTGTCATTACACTATCGAATAGACAAAAGTAATACGCTACGACTGTCGGCAACCAGAGGCAGTCGAAATCCAACTGCGTTTGAAGAGTATAGTGATACCAAGTACGAGGTCCCGGACCAGGGTCTTGTCGACCAGGTTTATTTTAACAATGAAGACCTTGAAGCAGAAACAATAAATACTATTAATTTTGGCTTGGTGGGTAATAATTCAGAGTATCAATTGACATATGATCTTAGTCTGTCACGACATCGAATTAAAAATCTGATAACCAGGGTAGGTAGTCCATTTCCAGTAGCGACTAGCCCGCCAGATGCAATAGATAATATAAACTTCTCGGCAAACTATTATACCGGTGGCAGTAGTATCGATATAGATAATTTTGAAGCAGCAGTCAAGTATTTGCATACACGTAAAACAGATATTATGTTGTCTTATGCTTATACGAAGATTAAAAAAAATAATATTTTTATTAGAAGTCAGCGAATAATAGATTCGGCACCAAAGCATTTGTTCAGTTTGTTGGCAACGCATGAGTTAGGCAATAATTATAAATTAAGTGGCGGTTATTATTATAGCGATGATATTAAATATGTTGATAGTAGTAATCTCAGGCCGACAACGGATCGGGTGGATATGCGTTTATCCAGAAAGCTTAAGTTCGCCAATGCTGATGGTGAAGTAGCATTAGTTGGACAAGATCTGTTAAACAACTACCAGGGCATTTACAAATATAACAGGATGGATAGGCGTTTCTATTTATCGTTGAAATTACATTTCAACTAAATAGAGTGTATTTAGCAGATTCTCCGGCTAATGGTTTTATTGAAAGTGCCGGTTAAAGTGACGGGAAAAAAATTTTGGATGTAACTAAATTGAGATGTACTTTGAATATTTTAACTGTTAAGTCAATCTATTATAGATTCTTCATTGTCTGCATTGGGCTTTGTTGCATAAGCGATATTGCTATCGCAAGCGATGATCTTAGTGAAGATGATTTCTTTGACGATGTTCCCATTGTCCTTAATGCTTCGCGGCTGTCGCAAGCATTTAATGAATCCCCGGTTCCGGTTACTGTCATAGACAGGAAAATGATCGAGGCATCAGGTTTTACCGATATTACCGAACTGTTTCGACTGGTTCCCGGATTTGTTTCTGGACATTACCGCGGAAACCAGACTTTAAGCGGATATCTTTTTGTCGATGATTCTATACCTCGAAGCCTGCAGGTTATTGTTGATGGGCGTTCTGTTTATACGCCAACGCTGGGTGGTCCGATCTGGGCGACGTTACCGCTAAATATAGATGATATCGAACGCATCGAGGTTGTGCGTGGTCCCAAT
>Ga0316205_10003343_pt1 | contig 15333 bp, 17 predicted proteins | sample 3monthpyrite_MG_FD_204941 | JGI IMG/M metagenome (GOLD analysis project Ga0316205, IMG submission 204941) | Microbial mat bacterial communities from mineral coupon in-situ incubated in ocean water Damariscotta River, Maine, United States -... | ecosystem: Environmental > Aquatic > Marine >... | reverse complement strand
GGGAAGCAATCTGGTAGAACCCAGGAAATTCAGCGCCTTATTGGCCGGAGCCTGCGCGCGGGTATTGACCGTGTCGCGCTTGGTGAGCGCCAAATAACGGTGGATTGTGATGTCATTCAAGCCGATGGCGGCACCCGCTGCGCCGCGATCACCGGTGGCTGGGTAGCGCTGCGATTGGCGGTTAACAAGCTCATGGCGGCTGGCGACATCAAGCAAGACCCGCTGGTAGACCATGTTGCGGCAGTCTCCTGCGGCATTTATGGCGGCCAGCCGGTGCTGGACCTCGATTATTTGGAAGATTCAGACGCAGGGACCGATGCAAATTTTGTAATGACCGGCGCGGGTGGCCTTATTGAGATCCAAGGCTCTGCAGAAGGCGCGACCTTTAGCCGGGGCGAATTTGACCACCTGATGGATCTCGCCGAAAAAGGCGTGGCAGAGCTTGTGGCCGCGCAGAAAGCAGCCGTTAATGCGTAAACTGGCCGGAAAGCTGGTGGTTGCGACCCACAATCAGGGAAAGCTCGAGGAAATTTCCCGTTTGTTGGCACCTTTTGGGATTGAAGCCGTTTCTGCCGGGCAACTTGGCTATGAAGAACCCGAAGAAACCGAGGCTACCTTTGTGGGTAACGCGCGGATAAAGGCGCATTACGCCGCCAAGAAAAGCGACTTGCCTGCGCTGGCCGATGATAGCGGTATCGAGGTAGATGCGCTCGGCGGTGCACCGGGGGTTTACACAGCCGATTGGTCGGAAACACCCAACGGCCGCGATTTTGTAATGGCAATGACAAAAACCTGGAACAAGCTGGAAGCGATAAACGCACCTGCCCCGCGCACCGCCCGTTTTTGCTCAACCCTGGTGATTGCATGGCCCGACGGGCACGACGAAGTATTTGAGGGAAAAATTGAAGGCCAGGTTGTTTGGCCGATGCGCGGCGAAGAGGGCCATGGTTACGACCCTATCTTTCAGCCAGACGGATACGAGATCACGTTTGGCGAGATGGATCGATGGGAGAAAAACAAGATCAGCCATCGGGCGCTTGCCTTTGAAAAACTTGTAACGGGCTGTTTTAGCAATGAAAAGTGAAAGAAAGCTCATTTCGACGGGCTCACACTTTGAGGCCACAATCGGCTATAGCCGGGCGGTGGTGCAAGGAGATTGGTGCTTTGTGTCGGGCGTGACCGGATACGATTATGCCACAATGGAAATGCCTAAAAGTGTAGATGAACAAGCGCGCAACTGTTTTACAACTATTGCGCAGGTGCTAAAGGAAGCCGGATTTCAAATGTCCGATATCGCAAGAGTGCAATACACGGTGGTAAGCGCCGATTTGGTCGATGAGCTTACCCCTGCCCTAGGGGAAACCCTAGGGAGTATTCGCCCAGCCGCAACCATGATCATTGCGGGCCTGATCAAGCCTGAAATGCTGGTTGAGATCGAGGTTACGGCTTATCGTGGATGACTGGCAACATGGCGGATTCGGGGTCTATATACACTGGCCCTTTTGCCTCGCAAAATGCCCGTATTGCGATTTTAACAGCCATGTGAGCCGCGAAATTGACCATAAACAATGGCGCAACGCCTTGCTTACAGAATTGCGCCACTCTGCTGCCCTGACAGGCCCTCGCAAGGTGGATTCGATATTCTTTGGTGGCGGAACCCCAAGCCTAATGGAGGCTAAAACTGTTGCCGCCTTGATTGATGAGGTAGACAGGCTGTGGGGGATAAAGCCCGGCGCAGAAATCTCGCTGGAAGCCAACCCGACCTCGGTTGAAGCCTCCAAATTTGCCGCTTTTTCCAAGGCTGGCGTGAACCGTATTTCTATGGGAATACAATCGCTTAACGATATCGATTTAAAGGCCCTAGGCCGAATGCACTCTGCCAAAGAAGCCCTTGCCGCCTTTGATATCGCAAAAGACAACTTCAAGCGCGTGAGCTTTGATCTCATCTACGCCCGTCAAAATCAAACACCAGAAACGTGGTTTGCCGAGTTGCGCCAAGCGCTGGATCTAGCCGTGGATCATCTTTCTCTTTATCAGCTCACCATCGAACCCGGCACACGCTTTGGCGATCTCTATAACAAAGGCAAACTGCGCAACCTACCCGCGACCGAAGATGCGGCTGATATGTATCTTGGAACAAGAGAAATATGCGCGGATTATGGGCTGGATGGCTATGAAATTTCAAATTATGCACAGCGTGGAGCAGAAAGCCGGCACAATCTGATATATTGGCGCTATGGAGATTACGCCGGCATCGGCCCGGGCGCACATGCGCGGCTAACGCTTGATTCAAAACGAACCGCCCTGCATACACATTTGGACCCCAAAATCTGGTTGGATACGGTGAAAGCACATGGCCACGGTATGCAAGCGCCCGAAATATTAACGCAAGAAGATCAGGCCATTGAATACTTAATGATGTCTCTGCGGCTCACGGAAGGAAGTGATATGAAGAGATATGCGCATTTGGCGGGGCACGATATCCCTTTGGAACGGATTGAGGGGTTGGAGAAATTGGGAATGGTCAAGACAGACCAAGATATTTTGCAAACCACAGCAAAGGGCCGACCATTGCTGAATTCTGTTTTGTCAGAACTGCTGCGGTGAACAAATGACAATAATACGCATTTTGTGGCTGGTTCTTGGTGGAAGCTCGCTCGGCTTAGGAACGGTCGGAATATTTCTTCCGATCTTGCCCACCGTTCCTTTTTATTTACTTGCCGCTTTCGCGTTTTCCAAATCATCGGAAAAAATGCACAACTGGCTGTTAAATCACAAAATATTCGGGCCAGATATCAAGCAGTGGTATGATAAACGTGTGATAAGAAGGCCGGCAAAGCTTATGGCTTTGGTGGCGATGGCCGGGTCAGTCGTCATCGCGCTTTTGCTTGGCGTGCCCTATCGGTATGTATTGGCGCAGGCGATTGTTCTCGGACTGGTTGGAAGATTTATCTGGCGCCAAAAAGAGAGCTAGTTCGACAAGACTTGGCAGAGCCCGTCAAGCTCTTCAAGCGACGAATAGCTGATTCGCAACTCACCCTTCCCTGAAGAATGGCGATGATCGATCTTGACTTTGAGCCGGAGTTGCGCCGAGAGATCACTCTCAATTGCACGGGTGTCGGCATCTTTTGGAGGTTGAAGCTGGCGTTTTTGCGAAAGCTGCTTACCCCCGGATTTTGCCAGCGCCTCTGTTTGCCGCACATTTAGGCCCTTGTTGATAACTGTTCTTGCGAGCGCTGAAGGATTAGTGGCCGGAACCAAAGCGCGTGCATGCCCGGCCGAAATCTTGCCTTCCTTAAGGTAAGAGAGCACCTCATCGGGCAGGGTCAATAGTCGCAATAGGTTTGCAATATGGCTGCGTGACTTACCCAAGGCATCTGCAAGCTTTTCTTGTGTGTGCCCAAAACGGTCCATTAATTGGCGATAGCCCACCGCCTCTTCAACAGCATTTAAATCTGCACGTTGAATATTTTCAATAATTCCAAGTTCGAGCACCTCTGTGTCGTCGAGCTCACGAATAATAACCGGTATGTCGTGCACTTGCGCCATCTGAGCGGCACGCCAGCGTCGCTCACCTGCAACTATTTGATATTCTTCATTAATATTTGGGTTTGGGCGGACGATTAAAGGTTGAATAATCCCTTTTGCACGAATTGAGTTCGCGAGGTCCTCAAGATCGTTACCCGCGAAAAGGCGGCGCGGCTGGTCGGGATTTGCGTGTAATTTCTCTATCGGCACTGAAGTGTCGGCCGCGGGCTGGCGCGCAGGGCGATTATTTCCGAGATCAACATCGGCAAGTAAGGTTGAAAGTCCGCGGCCGAGATTGCGGCGCATAGGTTTCTTGGTCATCCGATGAGCCTTTCATTGAGCGCAATTGGGTCGTTCATTCGCCGTAATAATTCGGCTGCAAGTTTTTGATAAGCGATGGCACCTGAAGAGCGGTGGTCATAAATCAGCGCCGGAATCGAATGTGAAGGCGCTTCAGAGAGCCGGATATTTCGCGGAATTGTGGTCTCATAAACCAAATCACCGAGGTTGTTCCTCACATCCTCTTCTACTTGCTTCGACAGATTGTTCCGCTTGTCATACATAGTGAGAACAACGCCGTGTAACTCCAGCGCAGGATTGAGCGACTGGCGCACTTCACGCACCGTTAGCATTAGCTGAGAAAGCCCCTCAAGCGCAAAAAACTCGCACTGAAGCGGCACAAGAACAGATTTTGCAGCCACCATTGCATTGATGGTGAGAAGATTGAGCGACGGCGGACAGTCAATCAGAATGTAATTGAAGCCACAATCGAGCGATTCCTGGCTATTTAGCGCGTTTCTCAGGCGCAAAACCCTGTTTTTATCTTCGACGAGATCAACATCAGCGGAGCTAAGATCAACGGTCGACGGAGCCACAAAAAGCCCCGGAACTGCCGTTTTTTGACTCACATCACGCAAAGGCGCCTCACCCAAGAGAAGATCATAGGTTGTAAGCTCGCGGTTTTCCGGAAAGACGCCAAGGCCGGTTGAGGCATTCCCTTGCGAATCCAGATCAATAATCAACACTTTACGGCCAATTGCCGCCAATGCTGTGCCAAGATTTATCGCTGTCGTAGTTTTTCCTACGCCACCCTTCTGGTTTGAAACCGCGATGATATGTGGATTAATTGTTGGCACGCTCAAATCCCTCAATTCTCAGAATTACGGAATTTGAATCAGTCAAACTCCGAATTATCTTAGGTTCTATATGCCAACGCTTTCGCGCTGTGGTCAATTCGGATTCGTAACTAATCCCTTTTGGAAACAATAAAACGGTGGATTCATGCGCATGTTTTTCGGAAAGGCTTAACAAAAGATCAAGCGAGGCAACCGCACGTGCAGAAATAATATCAGCCCTCAGAGGGGCAACATCTTCGATCCGCCTGGATTCAACTATTACATTGAGGCCTAACTCTCGCACCACATTTATCAAAAAAGCGCACTTACGATGGTCGCTCTCAACAAGGATAAAGCGAAGTTCGGGTCTAAACTCCTTCGCCAAAACCGCGCAAACAAGCCCGGGAAAGCCAGCCCCCGAGCCAAAATCCAGCCAAAGATCGGCAGTATTTGGCAAATGAGCCCATAACTGCGCAGAATCCGCAAAATGCCGCTGCCAGACCCCATGCAACGTAGATTTTGAAACGAGGTTTATCTTTGGGTTCCATTTTTTTAGCAACGCTTCGTATGCATCCAAACAATCAAGTGTTTCACGTGAAACATTGAATCGGGACTCAAAACTATCCCGCATTTTTTAGATCCAACACCCGGATTCTTGATAGAATAATCATAAGGGCCGACGGCGTCATTCCATCAATCCTGTTCGCCTGATCAAGTGTTTCCGGCTGCACCATTTCGAGCTTACTACACAATTCATTTGATAGCCCAGGCAGGCCACGGTAGCCAAACCCCGCGGGGATTTTTCGATCAAAATCCCGCTTTAGAGCCTCAACGCTCCCATTTTGCCGTTTGACATATGACGCATAAATCGCATCTGCGCTGAGTTGCGCCTGTATTTTGGAATCGATGTTGGCAAGTTCGGGCCACACCTCAATAAGTTGTTTAAATCCTACAGTTGCGCGAGAAAGCAGGGAAAGAGCCGAACGCCTTTTTCCATCTTGACTGACTTCAAATCCATACTTTTTCGCTTCGTGTGCCGAAATATCAAGGGACTCACAAAGATTCTCAGCAAATTCGAGGTTTTTGCATTTTTCCTCGAATTTCACGCGTCGAGCCTCCTGAACAATGCCCGCTTCAACGCCCAGTGGCGTTAATCTTTGATCGGCATTATCCGCCCGCAACATCAATCGATACTCAGCACGTGATGTAAACATTCTGTAGGGCTCCTTCACCCCTTTGGTGACCAGATCATCAATCATAACCCCCAAATAGCTATTTGATCGGTTTAGCGCAGGCGCGTTCCGCTCTTTAACAGCCGCAGCGGCATGCATTCCCGCATACAAGCCTTGAGCAGCCGCTTCCTCATAACCAGTTGTTCCATTGATCTGGCCCGCCAAATAGAGACCGGGCGCATTTTTTACCTCGAGTGTCGGGCGCAAGCACCGCGGATCTACGTAATCATATTCAATGGCATACCCTGGCTGGACAATTTTGCTGTTTTCCAGGCCACGAATGGATTGCACATACTCTATCTGAACATCAAGCGGCAATGACGTGGAAATCCCGTTTGGATATACAGTAGTGTCGTTCAATCCCTCAGGTTCCAAAAAAATCTGATGTGACGTTTTATCTGAAAACCGCACAATCTTGTCTTCGATTGAAGGGCAATACCTAGGCCCAATACCATCGATCATCCCGCCATACATCGCTGATTGGTCGAGGTTTTCTCGTATTATATCATGTGTCTTTTCATTCGTGTGGGTGATTCCACAGGAAATTTGCCTAAGATTTGGCTTTTCCGACATAAACGAAAACAGCTCCGGCTCAGAATCTGCGGCTTGTGATTCAAGTATATCCCAATTTATCGTTTTGCCATCCAAGCGCGGTGGTGTGCCGGTTTTTAAACGACCGAGAGGTAGGTCTAAATCTTCGATTCTTTGCGCAAGCGCAATAGAGGGCTTATCTCCGATCCGCCCTCCGGACTTATTTTGTTTCCCGATGTGAATAACACCCCGAAGGAACGTGCCAGTTGTAAGAATAACCGCGGAAGACAGGATCTCTTCTCCGCTTGAAAGAACAACGCCGGTAATCTTTCCGTGTCTCTCGATCAGGTCGTCAACGGAAGACTCGATAATGTCGAGCCCCTCCAGTCCGAAAAACTCCTTTTGCATGGTGAGCCGAAATACTTTTCGATCTGCTTGCGTTCTAGGGCCACGCACAGCTGGCCCCTTTTTCCGGTTCAATAGGCGAAACTGAATCCCTGCGGCATCCGCCACGCGGCCCATAAGACCATCAAGCGCATCAACTTCGCGCACTAAATGGCCCTTTCCTAGGCCGCCGATGGCAGGGTTGCAGGACATCTCGCCAACTTTTGCAAAACTATGTGTAACAAGCGCGACCGAACATCCCATACGATAAGCAGCATGCGCTGCTTCAACACCCGCATGGCCGCCGCCAACAACAATAATATCAAAGTGTTTCACGTGAAACATTCCTATTTTCCGATACAGAACCCGGCAAATATTTCGCCAAGTATCTGCTCTACGTCTACCCGGCCTATCAGCTCATCCAGGGCACTTATCGCAAAGCGTAAATCCGCTGCAATAAGCTCACCATACATATCAGGGTCGACCAAAGCTTTCTGCGCTGATCTAATATTTTCTATTGCAGCCACAATAGCTTCAACATGTCTTTGCCGAATCAATGAGCTTGAACCTGCCACCTGCAAAGCTATCAGTTCGGCAAGCTTTTCCAAAAGTTCATCAACCCCGAGCCCCGTTTTTCCCGAAATACTAAAAGCACCGCCGCTCACCTGATCTCCCTTACCGATAGCGACTATATCATCCTTTTTAACCGCGACACCAAGCTTTGAGAGGTCGTTTTCATCTTCGATCAAAAACACACGAATATCGGCTGATCCCGCCCTGTCTTTTGCCCGATCAATTCCCAGTATCTCGATTGTGTCTTCGCTATCACGAATCCCGGCCAAATCCAATATCGTAACCGGAAGGCCCTTCAGGTCCATCCTGACCTCAATGACGTCGCGCGTCGTTCCGGCAATTTCAGAAGTAATCGCCACATCCCGTCCAGCTATTGAGTTTAGCAACGTCGATTTTCCAATATTAGGCTGTCCAACCAGGGCAACCTCAAACCCATCCCGAATTCGTTCGGCACTGGAGTGTCCGTTAACTTCCGTCACAAGTTCGCTCAACACTTCCGAGATCAGTTCCGAAACTTCGGGCGTCACATCGGTAGGAACATCCTCGTCAACAAAATCAATCACCGCCTCCAGCAAAGCCATCGCCCGAACCAGCTTTTGCCGCCACGCGCCACATTTTTCGCTCAAATCGCCGCGCATAACTTTAAGCGCCTGCTTTCTTTGCGCCTCGGTTTCTGCCTCAATCAGGTCTGCAAGCCCTTCAACTTGCGGCAGGTCAAGTTGATCATTTTCAAGCGCACGGCGGGTAAATTCCCCGGCAGCCGCCGTCCGAAACCCCTCCATTTTTCCTAAAATAGCGAGCACCGACTGCACAACAGCCACGCCGCCGTGCAAATGAAACTCTGCAACATCTTCACCGGTGAAGCTGGACCCTTTGGCAAAGGTAATTACCAGTGCCTGATCCAGTGCTTCATCGCCATCCCGAAGAACACGCAGCGACGTTTTGCGCGGCTCTGGCAGCGCTCCGGCTAAGCGAATTACAGAGGAAAACGCCCGTGGCCCGGAAACCCGGACCACAGAAACACCCGCGCGCCCGCGCGCACTTGCCAAAGCAAAAATTGTGTCCGCATTTTCCATTTAAGCATTTGTTTTCTAGTTGTTTTAAGCGTTCATTGAGTCGAAGAAATCAGAGTTGGTCTTCGTCTGTTTGAGTTTGCTCAGCAGGAATTCGATTGCGTCATTTGTCCCCATTGGGTTCAAGATCCGCCGCAATACAAACAGCTTGGTGAGGTCGGATTTTTCGACCAGAAGATCTTCTTTCCTTGTGCCCGATTTCAAAATATCAATCGCAGGATAAACCCGTTTATCTGCAACCTTGCGATCAAGAACAATTTCCGAGTTGCCTGTCCCTTTGAACTCTTCGAAAATCACCTCATCCATGCGCGAGCCCGTGTCGATCAACGCAGTTGCGACAATCGTAAGAGAGCCACCTTCTTCTATCTTCCGCGCGGCACCAAAAAAGCGTTTGGGGCGCTGTAGCGCGTTGGCATCAACACCACCTGTGAGCACCTTACCCGAGCTCGGCACCACAGTGTTAAACGCGCGCCCAAGCCGGGTGATTGAATCAAGTAAAATCACAACATCGCGCTTGTGTTCTACCAAGCGTTTGGCTTTTTCGATCACCATTTCAGCTACGGCAACGTGCCGCGTCGCCGGTTCGTCAAAGGTCGAGGAAACAACTTCGCCCTTAACCGAGCGCTGCATGTCGGTTACCTCTTCCGGCCGTTCGTCAACCAGCAAAACGATCAGATAGCACTCAGGATGATTTCGCGCAATTGAGTGTGCAATATTCTGCAAAATCATAGTCTTACCGGTTCTTGGCGGCGCAACAATCAAGCTGCGCTGGCCTTTGCCAATCGGTGCAACAAGGTCAATCACCCGCGCGGTTTTATCCTTAATCGTCGGGTCCTCGATCTCCAGTTTCAGGCGCTCGTCAGGGTAAAGCGGGGTCAGGTTGTCAAAGTGAATTTTATGTTTGGCCTCGGCTGGATCAGAAAAATTGATCAGGGTTGGTTTGACCAAGGCAAAATAGCCCTCACCCTCATTCGGAGCCTGCATAATGCCGTCAACTGTATCACCGGTGCGCATCGAAAATTTCCGAATCTGCTCGGGAGACACATAAATATCATCAGGGCCTGCCAGATAGTTGGCTTCCGGCGAGCGCAAAAACCCGAATCCGTCCTGCAAAATCTCTAAAACACCATCACCAGAAATCTCTACGCCGTCTTCTGCCAGTTCTTTAAGAACCGAAAACATCATTTCGCCTTTGCGCATCGTAGATGCGTTATCAATATCGAGTTGCTCTGCCATCTTGAGAATATCAGATGGTTTTTGCGCTTTAAGCTCAGCCAAAGACATTTGCTCGATTGTTGATAAATCGTCCATAATAAACTTCCTGTTTGGCATTTTCAGCCTGATAATCGTGTAGGGAATGCGCTTTTTGGGCCAGAACAGCCCGCGCTAAAGCTCTCTTAGCCGGATTTGTGCTAGATTGTCAAACAGGTCGTTAGAAAGGTTTGACAATTACCATGATCACAATAACAAGCATCAATACTGTCGGCACTTCGTTGGCCAACCGATAGGTGCGGCCAGAGCGGGTGTTTTCATCACGCTCAAACTCCCGCCGCCGAACCGAAAGCCAGCCGTGAAAAGCACTCATGAGCGTAACCATAACGGCTTTTACCCATGGCCAAATCTCTGTCCAGTCGATCACGCCGGGGGTAAATACCATCATCAAGCCAAATACCCATGTTGCGATCATCGCCGGATTTATAATCGCACGGATCAACTTGCGTTCCATGATTTTGAAAGTCTCGGACATTTCCGAACCAACCGGCGCTCTTTCGGCGTGATATACAAACAGGCGCGGGAGATAGAACATCCCCGCCATCCAGCTGATTACCGAAATAATATGCAGGGATTTGACCCAGATATACCAATCGAGCAGAAATTCACCCATGGCTTACCCTCTGATAACCTTAAGCATTTTCTCAATATTTTCGGGTTTTCCTTCGGGGGTTATCCCATGACCAAGGTTAAAAATATAAGGGCCGCTACCCAAAATATCGAGCAAGCGCTCTGTTTCGGATACCAGCATATCCCCACCGGTAATCATCATCATAGGGTCGAGGTTTCCCTGAACTGTGACCTTGTTTTGCAAATTATCACGCGCCCATTCAGCAGGCACCGAGCTATCCATCGCCAACCCGTCAAATACACCTGTATTCGCAAAAGTGATATAACCACCACCGGCGCCGCGTGGAAATCCGATAAATTTGAGGTTCGGGAATCTCTTTTTGAGCTCGGTGGCAATTTTGACGGCTGGTTTTAAGGCGTATTGGTTGAAGGTGGAGCCACTTAGCGCCCCTGCCCAACTATCAAATAATTTTACTACTTCCGCTCCCGCTTCTACCTGTTTTGCCAAATATTCAATTGTCGCGTCTGTCACAAGGTCAATCAGTGCCTGAAAGGCTTCAGGATTTTGATACATCAACCGGCGGGCGGGTGCTTGATCAGACGAGCCCCGACCGGCAACCATATAGGTTGCAACGGTCCAAGGTGCCCCGGCAAAGCCGATTAGCGTTGTTTCGGCAGGCAGCGCTTCAGAAAGACGCTTAACCGTCTCATAGACCGGATTTAGCGTTTCATGAATTTCGTCAACCGGCTTCAAATTATTAATCTCAGCCATATTTGTTACCGGCTCAAGCCGTGGCCCTTCTCCGGTTTCAAACCATAGCTTCATACCCAAGGCTTGCGGCAGTAATAATATATCGGCAAACAGAATGGCCGCATCAAAACCAAAGCGACGGATCGGTTGCAAAGTCACTTCGGCTGCAAATTCCGGGTTGTAGCATAGGTCCAAAAACCCGCCGGCTGTTGCCCTCAATTCACGATATTCGGGCAAATACCGCCCCGCTTGGCGCATAATCCAAACCGGCGGGGTTTTCTGGGTTTCTCCAGCTAGGGCTTTTAGCAATTTTTTATCTTGAGTCATAGGCTTTGATCCATTCCCTCTTAAATATAAGATATAAGAGAAGTTGTTTTAGTATTAGATACCTATGAATCACGGGGATTACCATAATTGAAATCTTGTCCCGATGGTTATTCACGGCTGTTTTTCGTAAAGCTCTTTGTTCTTGAAGAATATTATTAGATTTATCCACAAGCTTTTTGATCGGGCTGTAGATTCATCCACACTGGATAAAACCGGTGCAGTATTCTAAAAGCCGTAACAAAAGCAGGAGTTGAAAAACCGCATGTTGATATCTTTCATTTATCCACAAAACCATCCACGATGACAAAAACCCTCATCCTTGCATCCCAATCTTCTGCGCGGCGTGAAATGCTGCTAAATGCCGGCGTTTCGGTAGATTGCCATCCGGCGCGGATTGATGAATCGGCAATCAAGGCAGCCTTCATAGCGCAAAATGCGGCACCGCGTGATATTACCGATGCTCTGGCCGAAATGAAAGCCCGGCGCGTTGCGGGGAAGTTTCCTGACCGTCTGGTGCTTGGCGCTGATCAGGTTTTGGTGTTTGAGGGCCGGATATTTGACAAGCCAGCGACCTTGAATGAAGCAAAAGAACAGCTTAAAATCTTGCGCGGGGAAACCCACACTTTAATCTCGGCGGCGGTCATTTATGATAATGGCGCGCCGGTTTGGCGCTTTGTCGGGCAAGTTTCGCTGACAATGCGCGAATTCAGCGACGCTTTCCTGGAATCTTATATCGCAAGCCAGGGGGATGACCTATTTACAACAGTAGGTGGATATAAACTCGAAACTGTGGGTTCACAGTTGTTTTTGTCAGTAAAAGGGGATTATTTTACTGTATTGGGTTTGCCACTCCTAGAAGTTCTGGAATTTTTGCGAGGAAAAGGCATTTGTCAGAAATAAGCGAAAACACACCTCCTCTTTTGGCTGGTGTTGTCGGCTTTCCAATTGGGCAAAGCCGCTCCCCGTTGATGCATCGCTATTGGCTAAAGCGCTATGGGGTCAACGGATATTATATTCCGCTCTCTTTGTCCGCAGCAGACCTTGTCGCCGGAATCCGCTCTCTGCCTCGGCTCGGGTTCAAAGGCGTGAATATCACCTTGCCGCACAAGGTTTCTATGCTTGGGCTTGCCGATAGCGTGACCGACCGCGCAGCGCTAATCGGTGCCGTAAATACGGTTACGTTTAAGTCCGATGGCTCAATTCGTGGCGATAATACAGATGGTTACGGGTTTATTCAGAATATGCGCCAAAATGCACCAAGCTGGGAGCCGAGCGCCGGGCCAGCGCTTGTGCTCGGTGCAGGTGGCGCGGCGCGTGCGGTAATTTCAGCACTTCTAAACGAGGGTGTGACCGAGCTACGCCTCGCAAACCGCACCCGCCAGCGCGCGACGATATTGGCCGACCAATTTGGCGCCAAGGTTCATGTGGTGGACTGGAATCGGGCCTCCGACGCTGTTGATGGCGCAACGACAATTGTGAACACCACGTCGCTTGGTATGCAAGGCCAACCAGATCTGCATATCAGCCTTGATGCGGCCCCTAAATCGGCAATTGTTACCGATTTGGTCTATGCGCCGCTTGTCACCCCGTTTCTTGAAAGCGCGACGGCGCTGGGATTAACGGTGGTTGATGGCCTCGGGATGCTGTTGCATCAAGGTGTTCCCGGGTTTGAGATGTGGTTTGACCACCGCCCCGAAGTAGATGACGGCCTGCGTATGGCTGTTTTGGGTCGATGACGATAAAACTCGGCCTGACGGGCTCTATTGGCATGGGAAAATCCACAACAGCGGGGTTTTTTAAAGAATTCGGTGTGCCGGTATGGGATGCGGATGCCGAAGTGCACCGGATGTATGCCAGTGATGGCGCTGCTGTTTACCCGATCAAAATGATCGCGCCTGCAGCGGTGGCTGAGGGATACGTGGATCGCGCAAAACTCAAGGCAATGATTGCAAAAGATCCTGATCTTCTGACCGAAATCGAGGGCCTGCTTGGGCCGCTATTGGCAAAATCTCGCGCCGCGTTTCTGAATGAAAACACCAAAGCCCCAGTTGTCCTTTTTGATATCCCGCTGCTCTTTGAAACCGATGCCGAAAGCTGGCTTGATTATGTGTTGGTTGTAACTGCTCCGCTGAAGGTGCAAAGACAGCGTGTTTTGGAGCGCGGGACCATGAGCGAGGATATGTTTAACACGATACTGTCGCGCCAGACCCCTGATATCGAAAAACGAGCGCTGGCCGATTTTCTTTTTGACACCTCAAAAGGGATGGCGCACACCAGAGCAGAAGTGAAAGCCCTGATTGACCAGCTGGAGCAAGAAAATGCGTGAGATTGTGCTCGATACCGAGACCACTGGCCTCGACCCGTTTACGGGTGATCGGATTGTCGAAATCGGGGCGGTTGAGCTGCTCAACCACATGCCCACTGGTGAGACATTTCACCAATACATCAACCCCCAGCGCGATATGCCCGCCGGCGCCTTTGCTGTGCACGGGCTGAGTGCGGAGTTCCTTTCTGACAAGCCGCTTTTTGCGGCTGTTGCGCAGGAATTCCTTGATTTTATTAAGGATTCCCGACTGATCATCCACAATGCCAGCTTTGATATGAAGTTTTTGAATGCCGAGCTTGATTGGTGTAGCCATCCGCAAATACCGATGCGGCAAGCGCTGGATACGCTGGCCATTGCCCGCAAAAAATACGCCGGAGCGCAAAACTCGCTCGATGCGCTATGTCGCCGGTTTGGCATAGATAATTCAAGCAGAACGCTTCACGGTGCGTTGCTCGACTCTGAGATTCTGGCAGAGGTTTATCTGGAGTTGATTGGCGGTCGCCAGCCCGACTTTGCGCTTAAACTGGTTCATAACACCGGCAAAAACAGCCCGTCAGGCGATTTTATCCCGCCCTCGCGGCCAAAGCCTTTATCAAAAAGACTAACCCCGAAAGAAAAAGCCGCCCACGATACCTTTATTAAGGAACTGGGCGGCGAAACGCTTTGGGAGCGTTAGTTTTTGGAAGCAGCAGCTGCTTCTGTTTGGGCGCGGCGCTGTAATTCCTGCTGATAAAGCTGCAAGAAATCAATGGCGTCCAGATTCAGAGGCGGGAAACCACCATCATGGGTGATGTCGCTCACAATCCGGCGCAAATAGGGGAAGATCTGGCGCGGGCATTCGATAAGCAGAAAAGGGTGCATCTGCTGCTCTGTGACATTATCAATTTCAAACAGGCCCGCGTAGTCTAGCTCGATGATAAAGAGCTTCTCCTCACCAACGGTTGCGTTCACCTGCAACTTGATAATCACTTCAAAGCGCTTGTCGCCCTTTTTCTGCGCATCAAGGCCAACCTGCACGTTAAATGAAGGCTGCCCTTGTGGGTTTTGCCCCTTTTGCGCCGCAACATTTTCAAAGGACATATCGCGCACGTATTGCGAGATAACCTTCAGCTTGGGTTGAACCGGAACCTGGCCTGCATTCGGGGCGGCATTTGGAGTGGCTTCATCTGCCATGGGAAAATCCTCGTTGTTAAAAAATCAAGTTCCCGCTTATCACCTCTGGCCACGGGTCACAATATCAAGGACGCTTGGTCCAACCGGAATCTCCGGCGGTTTCGTCGTCTACCACTTCATAGTCGGCGTCAATGATATCATCGGGGGCTTGTTGGCTGTTGGCTGCCGAAGCGTAAATCTTCATTTGGGCGCGGGTGACAAGCCAGCGGATAACCAATGACCGGATCGCGGGGACCATCAGCAAAAACCCGATGCTATCGGTAAAAAACCCGGGGGTGAGCAGCAACAGCCCTGCCGCCAGTATAAGCGCGCCATGCGCCATGGGGCCGGCCGGGCTTTGCCCGGTTTCGGCAGTGCGGCGCAGCTCTTCTAGCGTAGAAAGCCCCTGTGTGCGCAATAACACCGAGCCGAGAAAGGCGGTAATAATCACGATGGCCAGAGTAGGCCATAGGCCAAGTAGGCCACCTAGCTCGATAAA
>Ga0316205_10003342_pt1 | contig 15336 bp, 11 predicted proteins | sample 3monthpyrite_MG_FD_204941 | JGI IMG/M metagenome (GOLD analysis project Ga0316205, IMG submission 204941) | Microbial mat bacterial communities from mineral coupon in-situ incubated in ocean water Damariscotta River, Maine, United States -... | ecosystem: Environmental > Aquatic > Marine >... | reverse complement strand
CTCCAATTTCACAACTTTATGGGCAACATAGAACATGCGGTCACGGTATTAGAAGAGCATATAACTGAAATAAACACGGTTAGTGAATGGGCTAAGAAAATGGGTTACAAGTCAGAAAATTATTTCAATAGAAAGATTTGAGGTCGTTACAAAAAGAGTCCTTATGAATTAATTGTAGAAAAAAAAATAGAAATAATAACCCGGAAATTGCAAAATCCATCTGATGAAATTCTGTTTTCTATTGCTTTGGATGTAGGCTTTGCAGATAACAACGCTCTTTACAAATTTGTTAAACGGCATACCGGTAAAACACCGAGCGAACTAAGAAATGGGAGAGTGAAATGGGAGAGTGAAATGGGAGAGTGAAATGGGAGAGTGAAATGGGAGAGTGAAATGGGTTGCTATGACAAAGTCAATTATATACTATCTATTTAACCAGTAACCTAAATTTATGATATGATTAGAAATAATATTTATGCATCATTTATACCAATTATTATAATTGTTCTAGCAGGAAGCTTGAACAGCTACAATTACGCTCCTGAATTTGAAGGAACTTCTCCTGAATTAAATATAGATCAGACATTAATGAATAGTTTAATAAATGAAATGGGCGACAAAATATCGGTCTGTTCTGAACCTATTAATAAAGGCCTGACTGAAAGTGTAATTACTTGCCCATGTGGAGGACAATGTAATGCTGATCCTGGAAATGTTTGTACATTGTGTTCTGAATGGCAAACTCAATATAAATTTGTACCCTGCCCTCCAGACCCACCAGATCTTTGAAATTATTAAAGGGTAGGCTTTACTTACCCTTTTTTTATTTTAGTCAAGTAAATTAAATTCGATCACCTATGAATAACGTCACTCTAATTCTGATTTTTTTTGTTTTTTTAAAAACCAATATTAACGGTCAAGATAAAATTTTCGATTTTACTGAGTATACAGTGAAAGAAATTAACTCAGATAAAGTAAAAACGGATAGCGAATTTTATATAGTTAGTGATTTACTTTTTAATAAAGATGAGATAATTATCACGGACAAATCTAATGAGCCTACCATTCAAATATTTACCGTTGAAAATGCTTTAAGTCTGAAAATATTAAAATATTTCGGTTCTGCAGGTCAAGGGCCGGGAGAATTTATCGACACTTGGGATATATTCAGAGATGAAACTGGAGAATTGATTTATATATTTGATGCTGTAAACAGGCGCATTGCTGTCTTAAATAACGATTATGAGATAATATTAAACGACTATATATATGTGAAATCAGATGGATTTTACACGACTGTAAATAAAATAGATAATTATTTTATTGGATCAGGGGTAACTTCAGGTTGTGTATTAGAAATTTTTGATAGAAATGGTGAGATTACCGAATGTAGGGGAACTCATCCTGATCTTGGACTTAACTCAGAGGTGTCGGTGCGTTCTGTAGCACAAAGATGGCATTCCTATACTGTAATGCATCCAGCCAAAGATAAAATCGCAATATTTTATAGATTCGCCAATAGGGCACGTATAGTAAACTTAAATGGGGAGACTATTAAAGAATTGGTTGATTCAGATTTTGGTGTTCCTATTACGCAAGCAATGAATGGAAATGCCTTACCTACAAATATTGATTTAAGAGCTTATATATCTGTAGACGCAAATGATGAATTTATTTATGCTTTATATTCTGGTGAGATATCAACAGGTCCATCTTCATCTTTAGGAAGGTTTGTTCAGAAATATGACTGGGACTTAAATTTAATTGACGTTTACAAGCTCGACCATTTAGCAATCAATATTCACGTTGATAAAAACAATAATTTATATACGTTAGAATATGAACCTGAGAATAATATTAGATTACTTAATACTGAATAAACTTTTTGCAACCTACTGCCTGCTGAAAATACTCAGGATGCTGTGCTTAAAGTAGATATGTTTCCAATAAGAAAGAATGTACTTAGTTGCATAAATGAAAGGTAAATATTAGCATTCTTGTTCCCTTATAGTTACTATTATCTAAGTAATTAATTTAAATTTGCTTGCTCCTTCATAAACCAATAGCTACTGTTATCATTGTTATAGCAATCCTCATTTTTGGGGGATTGTCTCTTTCACGATTGTCTATTGAATTATTACCGGATGTGACTCAACCAACGAAGTTGGTATCTACAGAATATGTGGGAGCACCGGCGACTTTATTTCCTTCTTCCATTCTTTAATTCTAAAACCAACTTATTGATATATTGTGTGATAGAATTAAAATATTTATTGCATATTAATATTTAAAATGGTTTTATAAAGGTGTTTTCATTTAGTGGAATTTCCTTTGGCGGAAAACAAGAACCTCCAATTTCACAACTTTATGGGCAACATAGAACATGCGGTCACGGTATTAGAAGAGCATATAACTGAAATAAACACGGTTAGTGAATGGGCTAAGAAAATGGGTTACAAGTCAGAAAATTATTTTAATAGAAAGATTAGAGGTCGTTACAAAAAAAGTCCTTATGAATTAATTGTAGAGAAAAAAATTGAAATAATAACCCGAAAATTGCAAAATTCATCTGATGAAATTCTGTTTTCTGTTGCTTTGGATGTAGGCTTTACAGATAACAACGCTCTTTACAAATTTGTTAAACGCCATACCGGAAAATCACCTAGCCAACTGAAAAGGGAGTGTGAAAAGGGAGTGTGAAAAGGGAGTGTGAATTATTTGAATTATAATCTAAAGGTTAATAGAATCCTACTGCAAATAAACGAGGAAAGTAAATGAATAAAATAAAAAAGATATTAACATTAAGTATAATCATGGGATTTGGCTTATCAACATCAGTTTTTTCAGGCCATTGTGAAGACGTATGGTATGACTGTATTGACAGTGATCCATACGGTTCTATTGAAGAGTTTGAGCTATCAATCGCTTATCAGCTCGGATGTGCAAATTTCTATCAAGCCTGTTCACAACAATAATACTGTTCACAATAATAATATTACAATGAAAAAACTATTCTATAAATTTACAATATTCACTCTATTTATTATAGTGGGATTTAGTCAAAACGTGGATTCTAGACAGTTTAATTGTCAACTTTACCACGCATATTGCATTGATACTAATCCATACGATGTGGATACCCAAACACAATTATATGGTGCTTATGTATATGGGTGTGATATCTCACTAGAATATTGTACTATTGTCTAGAATAAATAATGTATGATGAAAATTAATAATTTACTAGCTCTAGTAGTATGTTTAATCATAATAATATTGACAAGTTGTAATAATGAAAATGACAAACAACTGCTAAATGAGTTTGATAATTATATATCAAATCTTACACAACATAATGTAGAGTTTAAAACAGTTGATATTGATAGTGAAATTACTGGATTACATAAAGTAATTTTAGATAATGCGGATAGATTATTAGTAGTTGATCATACATCTTGGAATATTCATCTTTTAGATGAAAATGGTGAAATTAAATACTCTATTGGAGAAATAGGAACTGGTCCAGCTGAATATTTGCAAATAAATCAAGTTTTTATAAATGATGACAATCAGATATTTGTTCTAGACAAGAAACTTCAACGAATTGTTGTATATCAAATTTTGGAAAATAACATTGAGCCTCTGAGGACAATAAATTTACCTTCTTTTGGAAGTCTATCTATACAAAAATATTATCAATATGAAGATAATTCATTTGGGATTTTCAAAGAATTAGGGAGCCAAGATAATAGTCAGTATTTCTATTCGCTTAATAATGAACTAGAAATACAAGACTTACTATTGGAATTTGATGGAAATGAGGTTGAAAGCGTAAGAGTGAATAATTCTTTCACTGCATTCTATGAAGTCCCTTTCGGTAGCAAGACATATTTTGATTTTTATCAGGGGCAATTAATTCATTCTAAGAATAATAAAATTGCTTTTAAGAAATTTTCTCTTGTCAATAATACTATAAGTGAGATTAACGAAAATGATATTCCTGAAAGGAAAAAAACTGACGAGACAGCAGATTTTTTAAGTTCTAAGTTTAATATTTTGATAAATCGTTATCCAGAATTACAAAATAATCTTGAATTTCGTGATCTGCTTCCAATTTTTCATAACTTCAAAGTTAATAGTGAATTTATCTATGTTAAGATATTAGGCTATGAATCGGATAGTCAAGAATATATTCTGCGGTATAATTCCCAAACCAATGAGTTTAAAAAAATTCAAACACCTAATTCATTTTATTTACACGCAGTTACTGATAGTAGACTATATGGAATTTTACGAGGTAATGACAGAGAAGATGATAAAATAGTTTATGCAAAATTTCGATAATAGTTAAGGTAAGTGAGAGTAATTTTGTCTAATTGATTGTGTAATAAATCTACCGAGTAGTATATTAATTTTATTACCGATACTAACTATATCTAATTTAAATTCGCTTGCTCCTTCATAAACCAATAGCTACTGTTATCATTGTTATAGCAATCCTCATTTTTGGGGGATTGTCTCTTTCACGTTTATCCATTGAATTATTACCGGATGTGACCCGACCAACCATCCTGGTTTCTACCGAATATGTGGGAGCACCTGCCACCGAAGTTGAAGTTCGTATTAATGAGCAAATGGAGGGCGTTCTTGGATCAGTTCGTGGAGTAGAAGAGATTCGTGGAATTGCCCGGCAAGGACAAAGTCTCATCTTTCTCACCTTTGGGTGGGGCAGCGACATGGATTTGGCGTTTCTAAATGTACGCGAGAAGCTAGATCAGGCTCGCTACTTATTGCCGGAACAGGCAGAACGACCTCAGCTTATTTATTCATCTGCTTCCGATGAGCCCATCGCTACACTGGCATTAACTTTGAGAGGTATGGAAGGCCACAGTTTTGAAAACCGATTGGAAATTAAACGCTGGGCAGAACAAGTATTTACCCGACGGCTTGAACAACAATCGGGGATAGCACAAGCCATTTTAGTTGGAGCCGTAGAACCTGAAGTACAGATCAACTTTGATCCCGGTTTATTAGATCGCTTTGGGATTTCATTGGCTGAAGTTAAACAAGTGATTAGCAGCGCAAATGTGTTTTCATCTACCGGGGAACTCAGAGACGGTTGGTACCGATATGCCATCAAAATAGAAAGCCGAATTGAATCCCTGAATGACATTAAGAATATTCCCATTAAATCACTGGCAAACGGACGTGTATTGTTTCTACATGAAATTGCTAATGTAACTTTGGATGAAGCAGATCCAACTTCATTTTCCTTGCTCGACGGAAAAGATATTTTAACCGTGCAGGTTAAAAAAGAATATGGCTCGAACTCTGTTACGGTATTTCAAACTCTTAATAAGGTGTTAGATGAAATAAAGAAGCAAAATCCGGATATACAAATTGAGGTAATTAAGGAGGATGCGACTTACGTCCAAAATTCTATCTCCAACTTATTACAAACCCTGATCATCGGTGGAATATTGGCTTTTATTGTGCTCTTCTTTTTCCTTGAAGATATAAAGAGCCCTTTTACTATTGGTATTTCAATTCCGGTTAGCATTTTCTTCACTTTTATTGCTATGTATGTATTTGGTATTCAACTCAATATCATTTCATTAAGTGGGCTAACGCTGGGAATTGGCTTACTGCTGGATAATTCTATTGTGGTTCTGGAGAATATCAATCGGTACAAAAAACAAGGACTGGATCGATTTGAGTCCGCCAGGAGGGGCACCAAAGAAATTGCCCTCGCAGTAACGGCGTCCACGTTTACTACCATTTCAGTATTTCTGCCGCTTATTTTCTTAGGTGGATTCGAAGGAGCTTTTTTTAGAGACCTTGCTGCTACCCTATCTATTAGTTTGATATCATCATTACTGGTAGCATTGGTTATCCTGCCTGTATTTGTTGCACATCTAAGCGGGAATACTATAGGATTTTTAAATTCGATTTCAAGTTTCTTGAATGCTGTAATCAATCAATATGAGTCGAGTCTGCAGAAAGTAATTCGTCGACCAATAATAGCTTCATTAGTAGCAGTTACCCTCATACTTTTAGCCGGTTGGATGTTTAATTATATTCCAAAAGCTGCATTACCTCACGGCGAACCTGATCGTGTTGAACGACTAATTAGTTTACCGGGTAATACTTCAATGAAGTCAGCTCGAGCCTCTGCAAAGCAAATTGTAGCATATATTCAGCAATATTCAGGTCTGGATTATATACTCACAATAGGTGGTTATACCAATAATATCAGTCTAGAGGCCATTAAAAATGAAGGTCTCAATAAATTTACAATTTCAGTACCTGTTCAAACATTCGAGGAAGAAGCCAATGTTAATGAACTGTTTAACAATTTAGATCGAACTTTTGCAACCTGGAGTTTCGAAGATCAAAATAGTTCTGGCATGACTTCCGTTGCGGCATCAAATTCGGCACCGGTAGAATTTAGTATCATAGGCACTGATCGAAACTTGAGCCGACGAGTTGGAGAGACTTTTGAAGAATTGCTAGAAACTCAATTTGATGGTTTTTCACTCTCCGAGAAATATCCACAGCGAGTGCAAGTGTTTGAACTTCGTTTTAAAGAAGAAGAACTGCTAAAGTATGTAATCACTGAGTCAGAGTTAATCACTTACCTCGAATCATTAACTCGTGGTAGTTGGATTACAGATTGGAATCGTCAAGATGAGCAGATATCCATTCGTTTGTTGGGGGACGATGATACCTTTTTAACACCGTCTGATATCAAGGTGAATATCAAAAATAAAATAATCCCATTAGCCGATTTAGCCGAAATTCGTGTATCTGATGAAGCCGAACAAATGGAACGAGCCGATCAATCTCCCATTCTTTCATTCACAAGTAATCTATCTTTTACGGATTGGTGGCGGCACGCTTCAGAGCTCAAAGAAAATGTATCAGCTTTTATCCAAAATACGGGATATGAAGTTCGCATAAATGGCACGGCACCACAACTTATCCAATTACTAGATGAGCTTGGATTACTTCTGCTCATTAGTGTATTGCTCATTTATTTGATTTTGGCTATTCAATACGAAAATCTTTTATATCCGCTTTTGATTATTCTGTCGATACCATTTGCATGGATTGGATCTGTAGCCATTTTATTTGTGACGGGCGTAAGTCTGAACGCTCTTTCTTTTATGGGTATTTTAATTTTAACAGGAATTGCAGTAAATGATGCCATACTGAAAGTAGATTTCATGCGACGATATTTTGACGAAACAGGCGATTTGGACGAAGCCATTAAGCTAGCAGGCATCAATCGTTTTCGACCGGTAGTTATGACAAGCATTACAACCATTTTGGGATTAATTCCAATGCTTATTCCATTAGGCGATGGTTTTGTACTTCGCCAATCTTTGGCCATTGCATTGATGGGAGGGATGATAACAAGTACATTATTAACACTTTATTTAATTCCAATGATTTTTAGATTGATTAATCAAAGAAAATTGAAATCGATGAAGGCTTTATGATGAAAATAGATTCAGTTGAAAATGAAAGATTCTTTCCCACGAAGTTGAAAATCTTGGTCGGAATTGATGCTTTTCTAGGCAATAATCGGTTTTCTATTTATGGACCTCAACCTAGACCTTTCTACTTAGTAAAGAGTAGAGCGCTTTTTAACAAAGTGGTGAAATTGACTATGAAATTCCTCCCCAATGCGAAAGGGGAGACTGAGGCAATAGGTATAAAGATTTGGTTAATGGTATTCCTCATCGGAATTTCGACTTCTGCCTGTATAAGTGAACGAGATACAGAAAATCGCCCGAATTATGATAGTATAGAAATACTACCGGAGGTTGTTTTTTCTGTGGTTGATGATCAACCTTTAGACTTCTATATAGAAAGCAGAGGAGTAGTAGAAGCCATTCAGAAAATACAAATCACGCCAAGAATTTCGGGATTTGTAGAGGCGAGTATCATAACTGATGGTTTTAAAGTGAACAAAGGGGAGGTGCTGGTTCAGTTCAATGAACAAGAGTGGGAATTACAGAAAGACGAAGCATATAATAAATACTTGAAGGCTAAGACTGATTTTGATATTGAAATGCAATTACGTGGAGAAGAAGCTGCCCAAAATGGTGAAGGGGCAGGTTTTAGAATTACAACCGGTCTGGCTGATACTGAATTAGCCTATGAACGTGCAAAACTAAACTTAAGTTATGCAGCACTAAAAGCCCCATTTTCCGGGATAATCTCCGCAAAAAAAGTACTTTCTGTTGGAGCTTATATATCGGCTGGACAGGAGTTGGGATCACTTATTAATATAGAAAAAGTAAGAGTTCGTTTCGACGTATTAGAATCCGAAATTACTTCATTAAGTGCAGGTGTTCCCATTGAACTAATAGATCCATCCGGACAGTCTCATTCTGGAGAAGTAATTGCGATATCTCCTGAAATTGATCAAAATACCAAAACAGGACAGATAATTGCGGAAGTTGTTAATACGGGTGAAAAACTAAAACCCGGAATGACCGTGGAGGGAAGGGTTTTAGTTCGAAGTGAATCCTCGAAAGTGAGAATGCCTCGTGAAGCGTTGCTTGAGCGTGATGGCCGAACACTGGTGTTCAAACTCAATAATACTGAAGTAGAATGGATTTATGTGAGTCCGGTTGATATGACAACCGAATGGGTGATTATTGATCATCCCGAAATAAATCCGGGTGATACAATAGCAGTAGATAAGCATTTTAGTATAAGCCACCAACAAAGCGTAATTCCATTAATAAGTAAATCTCATTAAACAATAATCAATCATCAACATGCAATGTAATAATTGAATGTTGAGTGTTCAATGTTGGATATTCTTGAACCAGCTCCTCTCACGTAAATATCTCATTTCCTTTTTCTACATCATTGTAAGTGTTGTTGGAATTTCATCTTGGCGTTCAATCAACATTGAACAAATGCCTGAATTGAATCTTCCATCAATTACGATTAGTTATGGATGGGGTAGTACAGTACCTGAAATCATGGAGTTGGAGATCACACGGAAAGTAGAAAGTGCAGCAAATCAACTAAGGGATGTTTCCGAAATCCGATCAATCACAAAAGAGGGAAGCAGTTCGGTTACTATAACATTTGCTAAAAATGCACCCGTCGATTTCAGGGTTATAGAAATGCGGGAGTATTTGAATACTCTGGAAGATGGTTTTCCCGTAGCAGTCTCACCAGCCAGTATTACTCGAAAAGTTCCTAGAGAATTGGAAGACGAGCAAACTTTTTTGATTTATACCCTTAGTGGAGAACTTGAAGGCAAAGACTTGCTGGAATTCGGCCAAAAAAGCATCAAGAATAAACTTCTTGGGTTAGATGGAGTTGCAGAAATTAAACTACAAGGTGTGCAGGATCCGGCGTTGATTATAGAGTTTGATCGTTTCAAGTTGGAACGTTATGAACTTTCTCATACTACACTAATGAACCAGATTTATCAGCGACTTTCTTGGCGAGGTTCGGGGTATACTGAATCCGGCAATGGTAGATATAGTTTGGTACTTCCACCAGAATATTCACAGGTCTCTCAAATCGAACAAATGCGAATTGATTTGCCGGAAACGGAACGTCAATTAATCTTGGCTGATATTGCAACAGTGAGTGTTCAGGATTATCCGGCTCAATCAAAGCGGCGTATCAATGGAAATCTGGCCTTAACCATCGAATTTGTAAAAGAAGGGGGAGCGGACGCCATAAGTCTGGCTGAAAATATTGTTGCTCGAATGGGAGACTTTACAGCCACTTTACCTGCAAATATGCAGTTACGCTTACAGTACGACTCAACGGAAGAACTTCGAAATCAGTTTGATGATCTAGCTCAGCAAGCAATGATAAGCGGGATTCTGGTTTTTCTGATCGTGTTTTTATTCATCCGGAAACTTACCGCACCTCTGGTGATTATGGGAAGTGTTTTATTTTCTGTATTTCTGAGTATTACCTTGCTTTTCGTATTCAATTACACCCTAAATGTGATAACACTAGCTGGAATTACTATTGCATTGGGCATGCTCATCGACAATGCGGTAGTTGTATTCGAGCAGGTAAATCAAAAGCTACCTAAAGCTCGTAAAGATAGAATTGAACACATTGTACAAGAAGTACCTAAATCACTAGTTCCTGTTTTGGGAAGTACCTTTACCACAATTGGCATTTTTGTACCTCTATTATTTGCGTTAGAGGAGCTTCGTTTATTTCTACTGCCCTTAGCGGTTGCTCTAACATTAACTCTAATTAGCTCAGTTCTCATCGCATTTACCTGGATTCCTTATGCGTTAATTTGGTTGAATCCTATGGAAAAGGTTCATAAGAATACTAAAAAGGCACAAACGGGAACACTTACTCGCTTATTTTTAATAGTGTTGGTTTGGAGAAGCCGATTACGATGGGTGTTTTTTGCAGTAGTTATTGCCATCATCGGATTGCCTCTTTTTTTAGTTGAAGAACCGGATTGGGAGAATACGTCCTGGCCCGAGTTCACACAACTTTATTTTAATAATAGAAGTGAAATAGATCCAATTATTGGCGGCTTAACTCGGATGTTTGTAGATGAAACCTATTTTGGTAGCCCTTGGAAAGGAAATTATCAGGAATATGTAACCGTGTATATTCGTACACCACAAGGCACACCGTTAGAAGAAGTGGACAAAATTGTTCAAAACTATGAGAAAATTGTAGAACCCTATGCTTATGCCTTTACTTATTATGAGGCGGAAATGTCGGAGTATTTTGGCGCATACATGCGTTTTGCTGTAGATCCGGATTTTCTTTATGATCCTGCTCCTTATTACTTTTTTGGGGAAGCCATGTATCTGGCAGCTCGCACCGGAAATGTTGCCACTTCAGTTTCAGGATTTGGTGATGGAATTAGCACCGGTTTTGGAGGACAATCGTTTTCTCACAACATCCAATTATCGGGATACGCGTATGCTGAACTTGAAAATTTAGCGAACGATATTAGACAGCGAATGGAAAGGAATCGGAGAGTTAGAGAAGTGGATATTAACGCGAGTTCCTACTTTTCTCGTGATGACTTTCATCAATATAAACTGGTTCTTGATAAAGAATTGATCACATCTAAAGGGATGAATGAATATGAGATTATTCAATCATTATCTATGGATTTGAATCCGACCAATACCTTTGGTAAAGTAGAATTTGAAGGGCGGGAGATGTACCTTATTGGTCGTACTGAAGGGAATCGGCTGTATGAAGAGAATTTTGTAAACACTATCAGGAATACAAAAGCGGTAAGTTTCAGTATTGGGGAAGTGGCAGAAATCAAGAAAGAGAAAGCCTTAAATGAAATTAAAAGGTCAAATCAAGCCTACGAGAGAACTATTAGTTTAAATTTTTTGGGGAATTATAGAATGGGTAGGGAGTATATTCAAGGTGTACTTGAAGAAGTTCCTGTACCGGTTGGAGCTGAAATCAAATTCGGTAATAGCTTTTTTAGTTTAGATAATGAACAACAAACTAAGAATTTATGGTTTATAGGGCTATTGAGTGTATTAAGCGTCTGGATGATTGTATCGGCATTGCTTGAAAGTTGGTCAGGACCGCTATTTGTGATTACTGCCATTCCATTTTGCGCTATTGGTATAATGCTCGGCACACTTGCCAATGATCTCGCCTTTGATCGGGGAGCCATTGCAGGAGCTTTATTAAGTATTGGAGTGGTTGTTAATAATGCAATTCTATTAATCCATCAAAAACAACTCGAACAAACCAAGGGAATATTCGGTCTACGTTGCTGGTTTTACATTTTTAGGAAAAAGATTCGCACAATCCTAATAACTACGGTTACCACAATTGCAGGTTTACTGCCTATGTTGGTTTTTGGAAACAATGAATTCTGGGAGGAATTGGCAGTAATTGTTATCTGGGGCTTACTTTTTAGTACCGGATTATTGCTATTGATGAGTGGGGTTTGGGAGAGTCAAAAACGAATTAGATTTTTAAATTAATCTTATCCAATCAACCCATTTATTGGGAGATCTAAAATATTGCCTAGGATAATTTCACTCTCCTTCACACACTTTCCGCAGTGGCATAGCTTCGATATTAGAATATTCACAACACACCTGAAAAAGGTTAAGTCGTAGCGTATGCAATTCTAGAGTTGCTAATAGCTAAATCCAGATTCCTATGCAAGGGAACGACTTAGAGGTTTACATAGGGCTTTATTCGCTGACTTTTATTTCGAACTCACATTAGTGCAGACAATATTTACGGGTTAAATTCCAGGATGAAAATCACGGGTTCAGTATCAAAAGAAGAATTTCTGATCCGATTGGATATTGTTTGAGTCTCACTCCAACTCATAGATTGTCCGGTCATAACAGAATAAGTTCCTGAAACCAACTCTTCAACTCTAGTGTTAATTCCAGTACTAGATTTAATTTGTTGTGCAAGGTCTTCGGCAACAGTTTTATTAGATGTACTGCTAACTTGAATTTGATAGGCATACTGATAATCAAAGACGGTCTCAGGTTGATGACGAATAAATAAATTCGAAGTAATGCCTTGTGCTCTAAACGATTGAAGTTGAGTTAAAACCTCATCACGAGAAGTATATGGTCCGGTTAATACATTATAGCTATCAGAGACTCTATTCATATATGCCTGAACATTGTATTGATCAAACAACTCCATCGCATAGTTTAAACCGTTAGTTCTGTTCTGGAAAGCACCAAATTGAATCAAATATTTTACAGGTTTTGGTCTATTTATAGTGTTGTTATAACATTGATGAACTAGACCGACATCAGTATTATTTAATTGGTTCGATATTATGTTTTGGCGATTTAGAGCATCTGTAAATGAAGTAATTGATTCTGACCTAATGGAATATGACTGGTTATTAAAAGTTAAATCTACAGGGGCCGATATTGCAGCTTCAATTTTGGCTGCTTGTTGGAAGGCTGTTTGTAGTGCATCAAATTCTCCCATTTGAACAGAAAACCGGCAACGAGCATCTACTTTAAGTAATGATGGCATAGCACTTGCCACAGGTTCTGTGATATCAGCAGGTTCCTCAACTTCAACTTCAGGGGGTGATTGTTCAATAACGGGTTCAGGTTGTAAAGGTATATCACTCTCGGTTGAAACAGTCTTGGGTTCATTTAGCTCTGTGTTATCTACAACTTCTATATTAGGTCGGTTTTCCTGTGCTTCAATTCGTGCTTCTTCTATTTTATTTTGATCTAATAAAGTAACCATAGCCGGCTGATCCGCAATAACCAGAATTTTTTCATCAACACCTTCAGGTATCTCTGTTATTTCAGGTAGAACACCCTCAATACTTTCTTCGATGCGTAAATTTTCAGCAACTTCGTCTTCAATACGCTCTTCAAGAAGATTATCGGTTGAGTAATATAATCGAAGTACAACTCTGCGGTTGGTTTCTTTACTAGCTGCAAAGGGAAATCCAAGTGAGTCATATTCTATTACCGGCCTTGAATCAGCATAGCCGGATGCTTTTAATCGCTTTGCCGGAATGCCCATATCGTTAAAATATTTAACTACATTTGCTGCTCTTGCAGTTGATAATTCCCAATTTGAAGGATATGCTACTGAGGCAATTGGCGTATTGTCTGTATGGCCTTCAACATCTATGTTAAAATCATTGTATTCCAATTGATGCATTGCAATTAGTACTCGATCTAAAAGATATTCAGAGCCGGTTTGAACGGTCGCTTCCCCAGAATTATAAAGATAATCGCTTCGAAATCTGATTTTTAAGTCATTCAGGTCTCTGATGATTTCAAGGCTACCGTCATTTATCTCAGGTTCAAGTAATTCAAATAATTCTTCTTCAATATTTCCAATGGGGGTAGTGATGAATTCGGTCTCATCAGCGAGTTTACCAAAAACAGAAGAAAGGGAAGAAAATTCTGATTTAGTAATCTGAGATACAGAAAGTAGAATGATTAAAAACCCGAGAACAATCGTAATTATATCTAAATAACTAACCTGCCAACTTTCATCATCTTCTGCTTCAAAATCCTGAATAGGAAGTAAGGAATGCTTGATCTTTATGTCTTCTTTCTTTTTCACCGGGCATAAAGATTAAATCATGTTTCTATTTCTTCGCATATGAGCTTGCAGCCGATCATAAATTTGAAGTGAAGATTTATTTTCTTCAATTAACACAATGCCTTCGAGTATTAATTTTTCACGAAAAAATCTCATTGAAGCAACATTATTCATCTTTTTTGACATTGGGGTAAAGATGAAATTCCCGATTAAAATTCCATACAAAGTCGTCATTAATGCCGCTCCAAGTCCGGATAGTAACGATTCAACTTCGCTGAAACCGGAAAGAATAACTATCAAGCCAAATAATGTTCCAAGCATCCCAAAAATAGGGGATGTTTTACCCATACTAGCAATAATCTGATTGACCATCTGCTGGCGAGAATAATTCTCTTCAATATTGATTTCCCCTAATTCTCGTAAATCTTCGGTAGAGTAATTTGTATCGAGAATGGAAAACAAATAACCCTCAAACTGATTTGAATATTCATCACTTAATTGAGCAACGGCAGCATATTTGTCTTGTTTTATCATTTTCTGCCAATCCATTATCCGTTGAATATCGCTCTCTAACACTTCGGGTGTAATAGAACTATATGAGAATAATTTTGTGCTTTCGATTAATGCTTTAAGTACGCTATTAAATGGATAACTAATGAAAACACTGGCAGTAATGCCTCCAAAAACGATAGCGAGACTAGGTAAATTTAAAAATTCAAATTGGCTTGGAATCAAATCATATTCGGTAAACCCAATTACAAGCAATGCGCCCCACCCTAGAAAAACTATGGAAATCAAAAAGCATAAAATATTAAGTATTGATGTGCGCATGTGATGCTAAAAGGCCTTTTTTAAATTCTCGTCGATTAAACCGTTATTTTGCAATTGCTGTATAATGTAAGTTGATGAAGGTATGGGAACTGTTGGGTCCATTTCAAGAGCTCTTCGCCACTGATTTACAAATTCATTTATATAACCAAGACCCAGATAAATACTACCCCGCAGTGCAAGAACATCCGCATTTTCTTTAATCAATGCGGCTCTGTTTATCAGAAAAAGCGCGTTTTGAAAATCACCTGAAAAGAAATGCTGTTGGGCTAAAATATAATAGTTGGTTAGCGTATTGGCTTGAGCTTGATATCTGGCATAAATCTCATCTTTATAAAGTTCGATAAGTGCGTTTCTTAATTTTTCTTCTTTTGCTTCAGCTGCTGCAATACTATCTGCCTGCGCATTTGCTAGCGCTTCTTCAATACTAAGCTCGGGCGAAACATCTTC
>Ga0316205_10003340_pt1 | contig 15338 bp, 17 predicted proteins | sample 3monthpyrite_MG_FD_204941 | JGI IMG/M metagenome (GOLD analysis project Ga0316205, IMG submission 204941) | Microbial mat bacterial communities from mineral coupon in-situ incubated in ocean water Damariscotta River, Maine, United States -... | ecosystem: Environmental > Aquatic > Marine >... | reverse complement strand
AATTCCATGTTTTCAGATTTGGTAAGTGTAAATGGTGATTTATATAAACACGGTTATGAGCATGGCATGTTAAATGGTCGAGCTAATGTTTTGCCGAAGACCTATCTTCATGCAGATGAATTTAATGAACTCATGGGCGATGAATTTTTACCTATGGTAAATAAATCAGGTGGTGCTGGAATGCAGATAACAGCATATACGCAGTCCAGAAGTGACATTGAAGCAAAGTTAGGAAATGCGGCTAAAGCAAAACAGGTAGAAGATAATTTTAATAATTTAATCATGATGCGTGTGAAAGAAAAATCAACAGCAGAGTTATTAACTGCGCAATTACCTGAAGTTGAAGTGACACAGAAAATGATGGTGTCGGGTGCGAGTGACTCATCTGATACAACCAATCATATCGACTTTACGTCATCGACTCAGGACAGAATTTCAAATATTAAAACACCGATGCTGGATCCGAGTCATATTACCTCATTACCCAAAGGGCAGGCATTTTGTTTATTAGATGGAGGGCATTTATATAAATTGAGAATTCCACTACCCGTCGAAACTGGGGATGACATGCCCGAAAACTTGCAAGCATTAACCAAAGTCATGCAACGTGATTATCATACCAGTGAGAATTGGTGGACTGAGACAGTCTCATCGTGAGTACAGTTTCAACATCAGATCATCCGGCGCAGCAGAAAAAGGGATTTATTGCCTTTATCTTCAAGATTATTGGTGTTTTATTTCTTTCAATGATTATATCAATACTTCTGGAGTGGGCGGGTATGACATGGTGGTGGCCCGAGAAGGGGGAGCAACATGCTTTTGAAATGATGCAAAAAGAGATTGGTTATCTAGGTGGTGACTCAGTTGATGCACATAATGAAAAAGCGATATCGACTGCCAGTGGATATATCCATAGTACGATAAATACCTTATTTATAGATTCAGGTATTATTGAATCTATTGGTTCGATTAGACGATTTGAATCTGATGACAATAAATTAACGCGTATGATTAAATCAACGTTAAGTGCTTATTACGAATATTTGATGGCGGCTATTTTTATTATTATCATGTTTATGGTCAGGCTATCCATACTCTTTTTATCCATACCGGCTTTTCTTTTGTTTGGTGCGGTGGGGATGACTGATGGATTAGTGCAGCGGGACTTGAGACGTTGGTGTGGCGGACACGAATCGAGTTATGTATATCATTGGGCGAAGAAGCTGGCATTACCAACGTTAGTCATAACCTGGTTTGTTTATTTAACAATCCCTAACTCAATACACCCTAATTTTGTTATTACACCATTTGCAGTCTTATTTGGGCTGGTATTGATGGTTATGTCTTCCAGGTTTAAGAAATATCTATAGTTAATAATCCCTATTCGTTAATTTAAGACTGATTGCCAAAGAGTAACTATCAGAGATACTATAACTAGCAATATAGGTTATATTATTTAATACAAGAAAGGCTAGTGTTATGAGTGAACTGGAATTTGAAGGGGAGGTTTACAATGATGATAGGATGTTTGTACTCTACGTTTGCAAATGCACAGTGACAATGAATGACGATAATATTCAAGCTACAACGATCTATCATCAGGCTGCGCCAGATAATTGTAAATGGTGTGTGGTTACGTTTAGAAATAATTTGCGATATAGAGCATTTAGGGTTGATCATTTTGACACAGAAAAAGAAGCTGTAGCGTATTCAACATATGTGGAGGCTGAAACACCACTCATAAGTTTGGACGGTAGAGCGCCTAATCCATTGCTGACATATGAAGAATTTGTTGATTGGAAAAATAATAAAGCTTTTAAAGAGTATGATTATAAAAAAATGTTCTCTGAAAATACGATCAATCCAAGAGAAACAATATACATGCAACTCGCTAATAAGGATTAGATAGTTATTATGCAAGATAGGTATGCTGGAGATATTGGTGATTTCGGTAAGTTTTCATTATTAAGACGTTTATTTTCGGCGCCAGAAGATAGAATTGGTGTTGTCTGGTATCGCTATCCTGATGAAAGCCATAATGATGATGGCCGTCATATTAATTATTTGCACGATCCATGTTTTATGAAATGTGATGCTTATTTAGTGAAGCAACTTTCATATACTGTAAATGGTCAGCGATCTATTGCTGAATTAGAATCGTTAAGATTATTGCCTGACCAGACGGCATACTTTTCTAATATTCTCGATGCTCATTTAATACATCCACAACAAACGATAAAAGATAAGACGGCAAGGAAAGTACTTCGTGAACAGTGGCTAATTGATGCAGTAAATGCTGTGTCTAAATGTAATATTATTTTCTTAGATCCAGATAATGGGCTTGAAATTAGTTCTTTGCCGCAGTTGAATAGATCAAAATCAGGAAAGTATGCGTATTATTCAGAAGTGGCTGAGTTTTTTAATTACAAAAACATATGTGTTATATACCATCATCTGAATAGAAATAAACCTCATACAGAACAAATAATATTTAGAGCAAAAGAATTAAAAGAAAAGATACCTGATATTAACTGTGTTTTCGCATTGAGATATAAACCTTACAGCCCAAGAGTCTTTTTTATTTTAACGCATATAAATGACACTGAAACAACAAAATCGAAGATCCATGAATTTCTTTTAAGTAACTGTGGTAATGGCTGGGATTCATATTATGAAAATTGAGCTAGTATACTAATTTTTTTGATCGTGACATTTCATCAAAGCTTCATTCATAGTACTTGCAACTCCATAATAAACAGGAATACCAGCTACTTTAATTTCATTTCCAATTTCGTTTTTTAGAGTCACGTTAACGGATGATAAATCAGCTAAAATAGGTTTCATAATAATTTCTGCATCTTCGTATGATTCAGCTTGGAAAACAAACTTATCGCTAAAAGCCCTATATACCTCATCAACATGTTTTATGAATATTTCAGCAGACTGACAAAGTAACCAGTCACCAATATCTCTTCCGTATTGTTCGTTGAAATCATGTAGACCTGCATGATCAATTCCGACCTGAATAGGTAACTTATTAGCTTCGTCATATGCAAGTCTTGTACCTAATCCCGTTAGGCTATCAAATAATAAAGCTTCAATAAGCAGCTCTTTAGAAATGTCTTCGTACATGATGGACTCACTCAAAATCGAACAATGCATTTGACTGGATTAAGATGTATTAGAGATAAACTATATCAGATTCTTGCAATATCCGGTAATACATCATTGATGGCTTATTTATAGAAAAAGCTCCTCCCTCATGGAAAACTCACCCTCATATTAGAGTTACTTCCAGCGAGAGAATAAATGAAAATTATATTATTTGGATTGGTGTCCTGTCTATCCATTTTATCCGTAGCGCATGCCGATGTCTGGTCAGAACGCCAGGCATTAGCCAAAGTCCAGTCTGAATTAAACTCGCTTTTACTATTGGTAAGCGCAGCGAAAGAACAATTAGCGCAGAACTCACGTGTGCATTTTGATTATTCAACGCTAGAGAAAGAACTAAAAATAATTAAATCAGGTATTGGAGATCATCTGGCCCAGCCAATGGATCCTGTTATGCCAGATAATATTGTTCAGATTGATGGATATTATACGGTTAGAAATAAGTGAATGGAAATCAGAATAATGCCTTTACGTTAGGTACAGGAAATATTTTTAACGCTGCAGACTTATCGTTGTTAATTGCAAGTGTCTTTAGCGTTATCTTATTTTTGTATGTTTCATGGTTGTTTATTGAAGCATATAAAAATTATGGCGATAGTCGAATAACAGAAGGGGAGTTCTTAGTCACGTTAGCACGTGGGGCAGGTCTTTTGTCATTGTTGTTGTTTATCGTCATAGCTTTCTAATCTTTAAATGGTAAAAAACTTGGAGAAAATTAAATGAAAACCATAAAGAAGATGTTTACTGCCTCACGGCTTTTTGTTTTATCAATATTGATGATGCCAGGTATTGCAAGTGCTGCATTACCTGCGGTATCAAATACAACACGTAATACAGCCCAGGGTAATTATATTCAGTTATTCCAGAACTATGCATACGATATTTTTATTGTTGTTGGTTTATTAGTTGGAACCATTGCTTTTATACGTGTTGTGACAAACTTGATTGCAACCTACGGTGAAATTCAAAATGGCAGGAAAACATGGGGCGACATGGGTGCACAAGCTGTATTCGGTGTGTTGTTACTTGTATTTACCGTATTCCTATTAACAGAGGCTGCAACAGTACTGTAAAAATGGAAGGTAAAGAGGGAAAAGAGATCACCTTTATCCCTGACCGGCTCATAGAAGAGCCGGTTGTTTTTAAAGGTATGACAGATTCAGAATTAATCTTCGTTATCTTTTCAGGCGTCATCTTTTGGATACCGACTTGTATCCTTTTAATGTTGCCATTTGGGTATGGATTATTTGGTGTCGGTGTTGGATTTGCGATGGCTATTGTCAATGTAATTATGGCTGGACGATATTTAACAAAGCTTAAACGAAGAATGCCTGAAGGATTGCATCTTGTTTATTTAAAACGAATGTTACAAGAAAAAGGCATCAAAAATTATAACTATATTTTGATATCTGATGTATGGGATATCAGACGTACAACTCCAATACAACGGACAAATACAAAATGAGTGGAAAGGCACGAAAAGCAATTGATGGTAGAGACCAACATATATTTACACTAAGAGTGATCTTGGGTGTTGCACTAATTGTGATCTTGGGAATGTGGTGGGGCTGGAAGTCAGCGCCAGAACGAATAAAAGTTGATATACCGCCTGATCTGCGTACAGGCTCAACTCGAAAGATGGGTGAACGTCATCCATTTAACGTATATGCATTTGGTTATTATATTTTTCAACAGATTAACAATTGGCCAAAACGGGGAGTTGATGACTATAAAAATCGAATACAAACCATGTCCTGTTATATGACGCCAAATTTTAAACAAATGTTATTGGCGGACTATGAAAAGAAAAAAATGAAACATGAACTTAACCGTAAGCGTGCCATGCAAGAAGTGCCGGGGCGAGGTTATTCGGCTAAGCGTATATACATTGAATCCCCAGACAGTTGGATAGCGTATTTTGATATGACGTTAAATGAATCATATAGAGGCACGTCAGTTAAAGATGCCATGATTCGATATCCGATAAGAATAGTTAAATGGGATGTGGATCCTGAATGTAACTTATGGGGATTAGCTTTAGATGGTTTTTATGGGAAGCCAAAAAAATTAATTAAAAGCAAAATTAAGTCAGATGAGTTAGCAAGTAACGATAACGAATAATAAGGAGTATATAGATGAGAAACCAGATATTAATAAAAAAACTATTACTTCTAGTGATGATGATATTTGTGCCGTCCGTAAATGCAGCTGTAGACATAGTTAATTATGAGTCAAAACCTATCGTTGTTGAATTGCAAGTTGGTGAAGAGAGAATAATTCAATTTGGTGACCATGTTTCTATGGGTCCAACACGATTACAAAAGAGACATAATTTGATAAGGATTCAATCAACACAAGGTGCGATATATCTACATGCAAATAAAGAGTTTGAAAAGCAACGTTTTCTAGTTAAACGCATCACAGATGGCCGATTTGTTCTTTTAGATATTTATGCCATTAAAAAGACAAATAAAAAACTAAACACCATTAAAGTTGTAATGAAATCGGAAAATAAGGTACCAGATCAAGTGGTTGATGTTGATGTATCAGATGAGACAATGATTGGTCCGGTAGACTTAACAAGATTTGCAGCACAGCGATTCTTTACGCCAAAAAGGCTACATAAAAATATTGTTGGCATATCTTCTGCGCCTTTATCAATAAATGGAAATTTAAAGTTATTTAAAGGGGAAAATCAATTAACCACAAGCAGTCGGCCATTATTAGGTTGGAAGGGAGGCGGTCTTTATATTGCTGGAATTCATATTGAGAATACATCAAATAAATCAATAAAATTAAAATACACCGATATCAATGTGCCGTTTAAATATGCAACATTTCAATATCATTCTTTAAAGCCTAAAGATACATCGGGCTCAGTGACGATGCTTTATCTGATTACGGATGAGCCACTAAAAAATGCACTTCAACCCTGGACATATTATCGAGATTTAAAAGAGCAACGTAAAAAAGATATCGCTGCGGCTAAATTAAAACAGCAGCAAGAGAATGAGGCAGACTTTGATGAAATCTAATCTAATGATAAAAGTTATAGCCGGTGTTCTACTTGTCGTTGTAATCGCTGTGGTTATCGGTGGAAAAGATAAGAAAGGAGAAAATAATAGTGATCTTGTATCTGCAGATGCAGGACCAGAATTTGAGGAAAATGGTCTTGATGACGGTATCGTTGATGATATTGAGTTAGATGAAAAATTTGGTATTGAAACCGATACGCCAGATGAAACGATGCATACCTTAATTACGGAGATGGAAAAGTCTCATAAGGAAGTAGGTCATGCCATGGATGAAAATAAATTATTGAAAGCTGAAACAGCCCGGCTTTTAAAAATGGAAAAATCATTGCAGGACAGAATGGACTCTAAGGTGTATCGAACGCAACAAGAGATGGAAGTGAATAAGCAGGAAATGGAAAGAGGTAAAGTTGAAATGGAAAGCTTGATCTCTAAATTAAAGAATCAGGTATCCAAGTTAGCAGATACTAATCAAAATCGACCGAAAGGAAATTCGGATTACGGTTTTGAGGTAAATGATTTCGGTATGCCTATTGGGCTTACAGATGACGTTACCGGAAAAGCTGTTGATCCAAATGAGATTGTTTGGGTAGAGCCATTAGATGCGATGAAAGACAAAGATGATCCTGATAAATTGGTGTTTCCCGAACTCGATAGTAGCGGACTTGATGACTTTGCTAAAGTAGCCGGTGTCAAAGGCCAACTTGATAAAGCAAAACTTATACGCGCCTATACCATTCCTGCCAATGCAACATTATTAGGCTCGGTCGCTATGACTGCGATCTTGGGTCGTATCCCTGCAGGTGGTGCAGTGACTGACCCTTTCCCATTTAAGATATTAATCGGACAAGAGAACTTATCATCTAATGGAATAGATATCCCCGGTGTGACCGGTATAAAAATGTCAGGAAAGGCCACCGGTGATTGGACTCTGTCCTGTGTGACCGGCGCAATCTATTCGATGACCTTTACATTTGATGACGGCATTATCAGAACGATACCGGATCCTGAAGACGGCGGTGAAAATACAAAAGCATTAGCCTGGTTCTCTGATGAATGGGGGATTCCCTGTGTTACAGGAATTCGTATTACCAATGCAGTGAGTTATTTAAGTTCACGGGTTGGATTATCTGCCGCATCAACCTATGCCAATGCAAAGGCTGCCGCTGAATTAACAACAACGGTTGATCAAGGGTCTACGACAACGGCACTAACCGGTGATCCATCCGTGCTAGCTAAAAATCGCGCCATCTCAGAAGGTATAAATGAAGTCACTGACTGGTTAGATGAACGTCAAGAAAATTCATTTGATGCAATTTATGTTGAGCCAGGAACAAGGCTTGAACTTCATATCACTCAACAATTAGAAATTGATTACAACCCGGAAGGTAGAAAGGTAAACCATTATGCAAAAATTCAAGGTATTAATCGTAATCGCATTGATTAGTTCAACAGTATTTGGGTGTTCGTCCAAGGATAATATTATTCCAACACCGGAACACACAATGAAGACAGTCTATGAACGACACATGGGTGCAATGGGTAATGGTGCTTTAATGGATCGTAGATCAATGTTGCGTCGCGACATGACGGAAAGTGATATTGATCTGACGGATTATGTAAGAACTGAAAAAAATGCATTGGAAAGTAAATTCAAACTTCTGCCTAACCCGACGTTGTATATGTTTGTATCTCCGCATTTAGCATCAGCTAATAAAATTCCAATTCCCGGATATTTGACTGAATTTAAGATGTACACGACGGAACATTATGCTTTACCCGGTGAAGTGAGCAGTTTGCCAAAAACATTTTGAGAATAGATTATGAATAAAGTATTTAATAATTTTATAGATTCAATCTTTCCATCTAAAACCGAATTACCTAAAGAGGAAGACAGTGTCATTGTAGATCCAAATAATACTGAATCGGCGACAAAAAATAATCCAATTACAGATAATGATATACAGAAAATGTATCAACGGCCTTCATCTTTTATTGATCGTTTGCCCTGGGTTGAATTTCAGACAGAATCTAAAACCATTTTACTAGAAGATGGAAAAAGTTGTGGTGCGGTTTTTGATGTTGTACCGATTCCTACTGAAGGCCGACCTTATTCTGTTCTACAGGATCATAGAGACCTTATAGAGAATGCGCTGCAAGATAGTTTTGAAGAGATGGAAAACGGCCAGTGGATTATTCAGCAATATGCATATGATGATGACAACTTAGAAGACTATATAAAAAACTTGCGTGACTATGTTTGGGATCATGCAAAAGGATCGGAATTCACGAATGAATTTTTGTCTGTTATGGGATCGCATTTGCGGGGCATCTGTAAAGAAGAAGGACTTTTCTATGATAAAGAAGTCCTTGATGCTGCGTGGGGTGGAAAAGTACGTAAAGTTAAACTCGTTGTCTATCGTCGAATACCTGAAAAATATAAGTCATTTTCAGGCATGTCAATTGAAGAGGAATTAAATGATGCAATAGAGAAATTTGAATCGGCTTTAAATGATGCCGGTATTGCAGTCGTACGTAATACCGGTAAAGCATTCTATGAATGGATGATTAAATGGTTTAATCCAAGACCGGCTATATCAAATGGCGATAGAAGAGAGTTTATGGAATTAGCTCAATATCCCGGCGATGATGATTTGCCTTATTTAGATGATTTTTCAGAAGGTCTATTTTTCGAAACACCCCGATCAGATAAAGAGACACAAACCTGGTGGTTTGATGATTTGCCACACCGTTGTATACGTGTTCATAAGTTAAGAAAGAAACCCCGTATTGGACAATCTTGCGGTGAAGTGACAGGCGATGGTAAAGGCAATACAAAGGCGAGTTGTATGTTAGATCGCATGCCGCCAGGAACCATACTTGCAACGACGATTGTGATTACACCTCAAGATGAAGTTCAGAACCATATTGATTATATCCAGGATAAAGCGATAGGCGATAGTGTAGATGCGGAACATACACGAGAAGATTGTGATATTGCAAAAAAATTAATGGGCCGTAAGCATAAATTATATCGTGCCATGATGGCGGTTTATATTCGAGGTGAAGATGTAAATGACCTTCGAAAGAAAACCAACCAGGTAAGCTCATTATTGCTTGGTAATAATCTCCAGCCTATACGTGAAGAGGCAGAAACCTTGGGGTTGGATGCCTACATCTACAACTTGCCAATGTGCTATGACCCAAAAATGGATAAAGATTTTAAATCGACACGTCCAGTGTGGGCTCAGCATCTTGCCAATCTTTCATCTTTATTTGGACGCTCACGTGGTACCGGAAATCCAGGACAAACCATGTTTAACCGGGGGGGCGAGCCTATTTCTTTTGATCCCTTTAATATGATGGATAGAAAGAAAAATGGCCATGGATTGATGTTAGGTCCAACCGGTGCAGGTAAGTCCGCAACAATTACTTATATGATTTCACAAATTATGGGTTTAATACGTCCTCGCTTATTTGTGATTGAGGCAGGTAATTCATTTGGTCTCGTTGGTGATTACTTTGCTAATAATGGTTTAACCGTAAACAAAGTAGCATTAAAACCGGGGGCGGGTGTGAGACTCCCTCCTTTCGTAGATGCGGACAAACTAGTGGATTTAGATGATGAAGAGTTATTAGGTTCAAAGATTATAAATGATAAGGAAATTATTTCTGACAAGGATATTACAGAACAGCTACCCGATGATTTTGAAAAATTAGATGACACGGCTAAACAAAAAGCACGAGATAAAGCAGCACTTGATGCTATCGCTTCGAAGTTAACTGGTGACGCTGATAAAGATGATGAAGAGAATGCTGATGAGTCACGTGACATTATGGGCGAGATGGAAATTATCGCCATGCTGATGATTACCGGAGGTGAAGAGGAAGAGGCGAAGAAAGTGACTCGAGCGGATCGTCGTATGATTCGAGATTGTATATTACATGGTGCGAGAACCGCCGTTAAAGAACAACGTCAATGCATGACAGAAGATATTGTAAATGCATTTTTTGATATGTCTAAAAATGAAATAGTCCCTGAACAACGGCGAAATCGTGCTTATGAAATGGGTGAGGCGATGAAAATGTTTACTGATGGATTTGAAGGTGAGTTATTCAATCAAGAAGGTGAACTATGGCCTGATACGGATGTAACGATTATCGATCTAGCAACATTTGCGCGTGAAGGTTATGGATCACAGCTAGCAGTCGCTTATACATCGATCATGATGCGTATTAATAATCTTGCTGAACAACATCAATTTGATGAACGCCCCATTATTATGATTACTGATGAGGGGCACATTATAACAACTAATCCATTACTGGCTCCCTTCGTCGTCAAGATTGTAAAAATGTGGCGGAAGTTAGGTGCATGGTATTGGGTTGCTACTCAGAACATGGAAGATTTCCCGAATGCAGCTAAGAAAATGCTGAATATGATTGAGTGGTGGATATGTTTAGTGATGCCTCAAGATGAAATAGAGCATATTGCACGATTTAAAAGTTTGTCTGAAGAACAAAAAATGTTGATGTTATCTGCTCAGAAAGAACCAAAGAAATTCACGGAAGGTGTCGTTCTTTCTGAAAACTTGCAGGTTCTTTTTAGAAATGTACCTCCTAGTCTTTATCTAGCTATTGCAATGACAGAGAAAGATGAAAAAACAGAACGTGCTAAGTATATGAAGAAATTTGGTATTACTGAAGTTGAAGCGGCACAGTTCGTGTCAGATATGCTTGATTTTTATAGAGGAATTTCAGAGAAGCCATCTGATCCAGTGCCTAAAGAAAAGAATGTTATTGGAGAGCAAAAAGAGAAGGAAGTAGCATGAATAGAAAGACTCTTTTTTTGATCATGATGTTTTTATCTTCTATAGCACAGGCATCTTCAAAAATAATATTTCCCGAATCTATTACTGTGTTTAGCAATGACAAATATTTCATTAATAAAAATGTCAAATTTCCTATGTCGACAACGTATAAGGTTATCAATATAGACAAACTTGGCCATATTGATAAAAGAATCTCAAAATATTTACCGCCTAATGAAGCAGAGGCTAAGAAAGCATTTTCAATATTACTGAATAGTAAACAGTGGCCAGCGATTGCAAGTGAAATAAAATCTGCAGCTTTTGATATTGCAAAGGCGGCACAGTATTCACTTAAGAAAGTACCGGCCATTATTTTCAATGAAAAAGAGGTTATTTATGGTGTAACGGATATTCATGAAGCACTTATTTTATATACAAAATCTAAAAGGAATGTGCAATGAGAATCTTATTGTTTATTTTGATGTATACGATGGGTACTGCTCAAGCAGCGGCACCATCACAGCAACAACTAGACCAAATATCGAATAATACTTTAAATAGTTCTCAGGGTAATCCTGAAACATCCCCAGATGCACAACCAAGTTCGTATACAGGGGTTATTGATAGTGCGGGAATCATTAGTGCAACACTGAGTGCAGATCCTATGAGTTGTATGAAATGGAGTCCTGTTGGTGCGTGTGTCTGGATGACCTGTACACCTGTTGGTTGTAGTACATCTACTTCAGTTAAAGTATATAACTATGTTCCTGACCTGGTTATACAAAGTTACGATAGAGCTGAAGGTGAGCCCTGGACTGAATCTCAAGATATTAATAAAACGATTCAAGCTGACTCTGAGTCTGGAATCGTTCGTGACCTTATTGGAATGATAACAGGTGATGCGAATGATACGCCAATAGGTGGCGGTCAAGGAACAGAGGGAAAGGGAGCGAGTAAAGATTACCGTTCTATTAAATTTAAACTTGTCGATTCATACGGGAGTCCTGGTGCTGCGCAATATATGGCAATGAATAGTACGGGTTATATGTGTAAGGGGACGACAACCGCTTTTATGCCATACCTCATTTCTAACCTGGATGTGCTGGCCTGGCGTTGGCATATTCCTGAAATGTTGTATCCACAATCTTTATTAGGATTTGGCCTTAGCGATTTAAGAACCACACTCTCGAATAATTATGGTGGTTATTATCCGCGTGGTGGATTTCTTTACCAACAAAATACTTATAAATCCGCTGTGCTAACAGCATTTCGTTCAGCACATGTAACCACTCGTGATGGGCAGCCTCATGTATATGTCCCTATGGGTGGCAAACAAGTATCAGGATACTGGCCACCACCGCCGTTAGAAAATAATGATGCAGATACGGGTTTATTTCAAATGTTATATCCCGATGAACAACAAAATTGTAAGACCTGGCCTCAAGGTGAGCCGACAGAAGCTGAGCAATCAGATGATGGAAGTTATGTTTGGAATTTTTGGCGTCCTTATAAGTGTTGTGAACGTAGAGGATCCAACCTGGTATGGCATTCAGGTTAATGAATAATATCGCTTAATTATTAGAACGTATATATATGAGAAAAGGGATTATGAAAAAGAGTAATTTTATTTTAGTGATGTGTATCGCCAATATTGGTTTAGGTTTGTATTCAACAGTGGATGCAGCAGGCCGTAATACACCCGGTGTTGATGCCGCTTTTATTTACGATATTGGTGGTGCGGAACCTATTGCACGTGCGCCGGCAGGGACACCCAATATTGTGACATTAAGTGCAGGCATTCAATGGAATAACAATATGACATGTGGATCATTTGATCCTCAAATAACGGTAACCAATCAGTTAAATGGATTAACAGATGGTTTTAGAAACATGATGGGTAATATTTTAAGTGCAGCACAAGGCTTTGTTGCTGGCTTACCTGCTATGGCAATTCAACGTGCAAATCCTGGGCTTTATGATTTATTACAGTCTGGAATATTACAGGGCAAAGCTGATTTTGAATTTGCTGAAACCTCTTGTGAAGAAATGAACAACATGATTACTGGGGATGGTCCTGTTCCATTTGAAAAATTTACAACTACAGCTAAATCAAATGCGTGGCGTCGAGAAATTCAGTCTACTGGTGGTGATGCTGTTCAGGCCAAAGAAAATGTTGAATCAAGTGATCCTGGTGATGGTGGTGTCACCTGGGTGGGGGGAGCTCAAAAAGGAGGAGCGGGACAACAACCGATAGAGTCAGTTAAAGACACTGTTATTGCAGGTTATAACACACTGATGGGTCGATCTGTCACAGATAATTCGGTAGTCCCTGCAGCACAAGGAAATGGTAAGCCTATGTGGTCATATTGGAATAATCCGACGTCGGCTGGGGATTATGCAGTTGATGTAGTGGGTGATTGGCAATGGCGTATCTGTGATGGCTGTACAAAAGCAGAGAGTGTTCCCGGTGTAGGTTTAGTTAAACAGTATGAAAACTTTATAACGCCTATTGAGAATGATTTAAATGATCTCGTTAATGGTTTAGAAAATCCGACATGGCAAAATCTTCAAGCTGTTAGTGCGCCACCTAGTTTGGTTATTACCCTACCTGTTATAAAGGCACTTCAGGAAGACCGTGTTGGTGCGGCGGCCATCACTCGGTTAGCAGGTGAAATAGCTCTAACACGTGCATTTGAACAGGGCAATATTCTAAAACGAATAATCACCGCTGGACGTAAAGAGCCAAATATTGCCAATGCAGAGGAAGCTCAAAAACAATTAGATCGTGCATTACAAGATCTAAATGAGGATCTAGATATGTTGGTTGAAGAAATGGAGATGCGAAAACGCATATCTTCTAATACTTTATCTAAGTTGCTTATTCGTAGTGAGCAACGTGCTCAAACTGGTAGACAAGATAACCTTATTCAAAGCGATGGTGTTGACCAGGCTGGGCGACCAAATTAATGAAATTCAAAAATCAGGGATGGTTTAAAACCATGATGATGAGTTTATCACTATTTATTATTATGGCTTTTTCATTATTAGTTTTAATGTACTTTACGGCAGATTCAAATACCGTAATTTCAATTAAAGATGGACTTAACTTAACGGATCGGCTGGTTGTGTTTCGAATTTTTCTTTATTTTATGATTGTTTTTTCATGGCCGCTCTTTGCAAATTGGATTACAAAAAATAAAGAAGATGAGGTTATTCGAAAAAGTGATTATGAATTGATAAAAGGGAAGCAATGGCATGTCGCGATTATATTACTTTTGATTGAACTCGTTATTATTCAACAATTAGGATTTTAAGACATGGTTGTTAATAGTATAACGGAAATTTATACAGCTCTATTTGGCTGGCATTTGTACGGTGCTTTGTGGGATATTATGGTAGGTACTGGCTTAGCGTTTATTCCATTTATAGCTGTTATTGGGAAGAATTTTTATAATAGTTATAGAGATAGTGATACCTCAGCAAAAGATGCCATTAAAAGCTTAGAAATGGACGTGGTATTAATGGTGGTTGTTTTAATATTAGCTGTCATGCCCGCACGTTTCTGGCCAATGACAATTAATGATGTTCAGTATAGACATGAAACGCTGGATTGTAATGCGACGATCCCTAATGCATTGCCGGGTAATAATACCGGGTCAAATCTTGATGCCATTTTTGCTACACAAGGCGCGACATCTGTTTATATGCCTGTTTGGTGGGGCGTGTTTACTTATGTCTCGACGGCTGTAACAAATGCAGGTATAGCCAGTATTGATTGTACAAACAATTTTAATTTTATGACGTTCAGGTTGGACTCTACAAAAATACAAGATCCAACTTTAAGGCAAGATACGCGTGATTTTTATGAGATATGTTATAAGCCTGCGTTATCTAAAACACAGGAAAATCGAGTTCAAAATTTAGATGCTGAAGACTTGTCTTGGCTGGGTTCAAATTTTCTTTTAAATACACCTGGCTATTATGATTCTTTATTCATGCAAGTTGAATCGAATATTGGGTGGGTACGTGATCCAATAACAAGGGAATCGGATGCGGCATATGCAGCGGGTGTTTATCCATACTGTGATGAGATGTGGAGGAATACGGCGGCGTTTGATGGTGTGTCAGGATTACGTGAACGATTGTTAGCGGATCTCCCTGCTGATGTAAGTAACGACTGGTTAAATTGGGGATATCAGGTGGTTACTAATGGCGCGGTCTCTCAATCAGATCGAGAAGATCTTATGTTAAGGCGAGTACTTGAAGTAGAAGGCTCTGATTTACAGGAAGAAACAAATCTCACAGCAAGTTCAAATTTAGATAC
>Ga0316205_10003338_pt1 | contig 15341 bp, 14 predicted proteins | sample 3monthpyrite_MG_FD_204941 | JGI IMG/M metagenome (GOLD analysis project Ga0316205, IMG submission 204941) | Microbial mat bacterial communities from mineral coupon in-situ incubated in ocean water Damariscotta River, Maine, United States -... | ecosystem: Environmental > Aquatic > Marine >... | reverse complement strand
TCAATCCTACCAGCACTGATATATCTAAAATAACGAGGAATCTGAAATGAGTCAAAGTGAATCCCGCGCTCAAGCGGTTTTTGAAATTACCACAGGCGAACCTCTTGAAGTAGCCAAGCCTTTATCATTGGAAGAAATATGGGCATCTGATGTTTTTACACTGATGAAAATGGAAGACGCCTTATCTAAAAGTGCATTCAAGGCCATCAAAAAGACCATGGAAACAGGTGCGACGTTGGACTCCGCCTTTGCCGATGACGTAGCGGCTGCGATGAAAACATGGGCTTTATCCAAGGGTGCTAATTACTTTGCCCACGTTTTCTATCCGTTAACCGGAGCCTCTGCAGAAAAACACGATAGCTTTATTGTCACTGATGCCAGCGGCAAAGCCATTACTGAGTTTAGTGGCAGCCTGTTAACTAAAGGCGAACCCGATGGTTCATCTTTCCCGAATGGCGGTATCAGACAAACTAACGCTGCCAGAGGATACACTTTCTGGGACCCAACCAGTCCGGCATTCATACTAGACACTCCAAATGGTGCAACGCTGTGCATTCCCTCTGTTTTTGTTTCGTGGACCGGTGAAGCACTGGATAAAAAAGTTCCGTTAATGCGCTCCAACACGGCCATGAACAAAGCCGGTACCCGCCTACTCAAACTCGCTGGAGAAACTGATGTTGCTCCACTGAATTCCAGTTGCGGCGCTGAGCAAGAGTACTTTCTGGTCGATTCGACATTCGCAGCCATGCGACCGGATTTATTATTAGCTGGCCGTACCTTGTTTGGGGCAGCACCAGCCAAAGGTCAGGAGTTTGATGATCATTACTTTGGTGCTATCCCGGAACGTGTTCAAATCTACATGGAGGCTGTTGAGGAAACGCTTTATCGCCTCGGGATTCCGGCAAAAACCCGCCATAATGAAGTAGCCCCAGGGCAATTCGAAATTGCTCCCTATTTTGAAGCTGCAAATGTGGCTGCCGACCACCAGCAAATGCTGATGACGGTATTAAAAAACACTGCAAAAAAACATGGGTTTGTCTGTTTGATGCATGAAAAACCTTTTGCAGGCATTAATGGTTCAGGAAAACACGTCAATTGGTCAGTCGGTAATCCAACCCAGGGCAATTTGCTCGATCCAGGTGATACTCCTTCCAAAAACCTAAACTTTTTACTGTTCTGTGGCGCTGTCATACGTGGCGTACATCTTTATGGCCCGTTACTGCGAGCTGTCATCGCATCCGCTGGCAACGATCATCGCCTGGGTGCAAATGAAGCACCTCCTGCTATTTTATCTGTGTATCTGGGTAGTGAAATTGAAAGCATCTTTGACCAAATCAAGGAAGGCAAACTGGATGATGCCGGTGAAGCTGAACTAATGGATCTTGGGCTTGCGCAGATCATTCCATTTCTAAAGGATGCTGGCGACAGAAACCGTACTTCTCCTTTTGCCTTTACTGGTAACCGCTTTGAGTTCCGCGCTGTGGGTTCTGACCAGTCTGTTTCTGGCCCACTGATTGCTATGAATACCATGCTGGCAGATTCATTAAACTGGATAGCAGATAAACTTGAAGCAGAAATAAATAATGGGATCGATAAAACCACAGCCATATTTGCAGTGTTAAAGGAACTCATGAACCTGCATGGTAATGTCGTGTTTGGTGGCGATGGTTATTCAGCTGAGTGGCACAAAATAGCGGTTGAAGAACGGGGCTTAAAAAACCTGCCAACGACTGCCGATGCCCTTCCTTACCTGCATGATGAATCTATTAAGGCATTATTCTCTTCGACAGGCGTTTTATCTCCTGTTGAACTGGAAAGTCGTTATGAAGTCTATGCCGAGATTTATATCTTGTCTATTGGGGTCGAGGCCAGACTGGTAGAAGATATGGCTAAAACAATCATCTACCCTGCAGCCATGAGCTATTTGTCAGAACTGGCTAAAACCAATGCCAGTGTGACAGGCATGGACATGGGAGTTGATCTTGATATGACCGTCGCCAAAACAATTGCGACTGAATCCAATGCCATGATGGACGCGGTGAAGGAACTCGCTGAAATATCGAGCAAGGAAGACTTTGGCTCAACTGATGAGCATATGCAATATTGCGCCACAGAAATCTGTACTTTAATGGATACAGTTCGCTTACACGCTGATGTACTGGAAACCGTCGTTGCCGATGGGCAATGGCCGTTACCTAAATACAGGGAAATGTTGTTTATAAAATAAATGCTGATGCTTCTATTTATTATTGAATAAATTGACGTCTATATAATTCTGACACAGGGAGGTGTCTTCAGCATTTTATGGTGTTGATATATGCATAGCACCCAGCGCTATCGGACACACTTTTACCTCATTTTCAGCCCGTATCGACAACACATGGACGCCTTATCTCTTTGTTTTTAATGCTCTTTAATCATAACTCTTCAGTTCCAGCCTGAATTTGCCGATAACCCTAATGAATTATAAAGCCGAGTCGTCATTAAGTAATGACTTCACGCATTTTCATTGTGAAAGAGCGGGCAAAGATAATACAGGTTTTAAACTATATAATTATTAGAGCTACTAAATAACGTGCACAAATTTATTTTATCGTTCAGAGGGCGAATTCAGAAAGTATTCTTTCCTGAGGCAGAGCAATGCCTGGTAGGCCGTAAATCTGACTGCGACATTCAAATAGACAATCTGGCCATAGAGCCTGCTCACGCAGTCATCCATTTCAAGCCTGATGAAGTACGTATGAATATGGTCAATAAAAATTTCCATATACTCATTAATAATAGGAAGCCGCAAAACTACCAAGGCATAAAATTGGAACCTGGAGACGAAATCACTTTTGGTAAACACTCACTGACATACTTATGGGAAAGCCAACCCCTACAAGAAAAGGCCCCGGATACAACGATTAAATCTCCTGTTCGTAAAAGCGCTTGGCTACAAATAATGAACGGCCCTAAAATGGGACGTACGCTACAAATTGACAAACCCAACCTGAAAATTGGTTCCACTAGTCAAAAAGGAGCCTTGATTACCTCCCGCAATGGTGGTTACTATTTATCCCATCTGGATAATAATTCTGTTGTAGAAGTTAATAATCAGGATATCGGTAGTAATAACGTCAATTTACAGAATGGAAATACTATTCGTGTAGGCGATATGGAAATGCTATTCTATACTCAGGAGTTATGAAAACAGGAAATTCAACATGAGCGAACCACAAGAAAACAGAGTATTTAGCCGCATTGTCTTTGATGCGAAAACAATCATTAGCAATGCCGACCAGGAATGGGAAACTAACCTGATCGATATCTCTCTAAAAGGCGCTTTATTGGATAAACCTGAAACATGGAATGCCAGCAAAGGTGATGAATTTAAACTCGTGATTATGCTGTCTGAAGACACCTGCATATTCATGGAAGCCAGTGTGGCGCATGAAGAAAATGATCACATCGGGTTTGCCTGCCACCATATTGATCTGGAAAGCATCACACACCTGCGTCGTATTGTAGAATTAAACACCGGCAATGATGAACTATTAAATCGCGAACTTTCTGCTCTGAAACGCTAATAAAAAGCCATTCCAACTGACAGCGAGTGGTTAGCGAAAATGATTCGCTAACCTGATATCTGCCTGAGCTGTTCGACAGTTAGCAAAAATACACCTTCTCCACCCCGGGCAAAATCCAGCCACAGAAAGGGCACATCCGGATATGCTTGAACGAGTGCCGACTGACTATTACCCACCTCTACAATCAAAATACCCCCATCATTGAGGTGCTGAGATGCTTGTTCAAGAATCTGATGCACAATATCAAGACCATCATTTCCCGCTTCAAGCCCAAGACTCGGCTCATGTCCGTACTCCTCAGGTAGATCACGCATTTCAGCAATGGATACATAAGGTGGGTTAGACACAATAATATCGTAATGCCTACCAGCTAACTGCTTAAACAAATCAGAGACTATTGGCTCCACCTGCTCCTGCAACCCATGTTTCTCAATATTTATTTTAGCTACATCAATAGCATCCGCTGATATATCCACGGCATCAATATGCGCTTCAGGCAATGCATAAGCACTGGCGATGGCGATACACCCACTCCCTGTACACAAATCAAGTACAGAATGCACCTGATCAGGATCTGACCAGGGCATAAATTGAGCTTCGATCAATTCAGCAATGGGAGAACGAGGAATGAGGACACGCTCATCAACATAAAATGGCAACTCGGCAAACCAGGCCTCATGAGTTAAATATGCCGTGGGTATACGCTCTTTAATCCGTCGCTCTAGCCAGCCTGTAATTTTGGATTTTTCATCTTTTGTCAGTCGCGTATCCAGATAGGTCTCGGGCAAATCATGAGGTAGTTGTAATGCATGTAAAATCAATACAAACACTTCATCCATGGCGTTATCAGTTCCATGGCCATAATAGACGTCTGATTGCCTAAGTTGACTAAAACCCCAGCGAATAAAGTCTTTAATCGTCTGAAGCTCCTCTATTGCCTGTTTTTTATTCATTTTTTCGGTATCCTGCTTTTCCTATGCAAAGCAATGCGATAGGATTACGCTCAGTAATCGCACTGTAACTAAAATATGATCCATGAATACTAGCCCAGAAAGTAAATCATTCCCTACAGCCTTATTATACTGGCTGATAGCCATCGTTGCAGTCATAGCCGGGCTGGCACTCTCAATTGGCCAGAAGGATAACACAAGCCCACCCAAACTGGAGTCGGCCACCCTGTTACTCCCACCCAGAGAATCCGCGCCCATCATGCTGACTGATCAGGACGGCAAGCCATTCGGTCCCGAACAGCTCCAAGGCACTTACAATTTTATGTTTTTTGGCTATACCCACTGCCCTGACATATGCCCAGCCACTTTGTACCAGTTCAAGACCATAGAAAAAATGCTACAAGCCCACCCAGAAATGAAAGCTAAAACTCGTTTTATTCTGGTATCGATTGACCCTGAACGCGACACCCCCAAGCATTTAAAAGAATATGTGGAATACTATCACCCGGATTTTATCGGTCTCACTGGATCACCCGAAGATATTAAAAAATACAGCAGACAAATGGGCGTCATTTATGAACGCAGGGACAATGAAGACGAGCCAGATAGTGAGCAATACCTTGTTGACCACAGCTCTGCTATTTTACTAACAAACCCTGATGGGCAACTACAAGCCGTATTCTCTGCCCCACACAATGCAGAACTGATTATCAAAGATTACCAAGCCATTTACAGCTACCTGGAACAAGCATCATGAAACCATACTATCTTGCCCTTTTTATGTTCATCTTTAGTGTTCCGTCTGCTTATGCACTGAGTGTACAACCCGACTTATTCATCGATCAGGCCTGGGTACAGGAAGGTCCGCCAAATGCCCGTGTACTGGCTGGATTCATGCTAATAAAAAACAACAGCGCACAGACCATTAACATCACTGCTGCGCACAGTACGCAATTTAAAAAAATCGAGTTTCATCGCACCGTCCATGTTGACGGCATGGCGAAAATGGAACCACAAAAAAACTTAACGATCTTGCCCGGCAAAACACTCAAACTGGAACACGGTAGTTTTCATTTAATGCTGATTGAACCGGTTAATAAATTAAAGGCAGGGGATCACGTAGAAATAAACATGACGCTTTCCAACAAAACTGTCGTCCCGGTATCACTAACCGTACGAACGCCTGATCAAAATCAATCACAGCATCAACACCACCACCACTGATCCCGGAATTTTTATGCAAAAATCTTTAAAGGTACTGATCCATCAGTACATCATTCCTAATGGTTTACTTTCCAAAATAACTTATCGTTTAATGCATGCCAGGCATTTTCCGTTCAGAGACAGCTTTATGGCTTACATGATACGCAGGCATTCTGTCAATGTAAGTGAAGCCCTGGAGCCGGATTATACTGATCGTTCTATTCACCCTACTATCAATAGCTTCTTTGTGCGCGCACTAAAACCTAGCGTTCGCCCGGTGGTAGAAGGAACTGACCAGGTCTGCTCTCCCGCTGATGGTACGGTTAGTCAGATCGGCGCTATATCTAATGGACGAGTTATTCAGGCCAAAGGACATTCCTACTCCGTCAAAGAGCTTCTAGGCGGATCTGAAGAACGAGCACAATTGTTCAATAGTGGTAAATTCACGACTATTTACCTCTCTCCCAGTGACTATCACCGAGTTCATATCCCCTTTAGTGGCAAGCTGAAAGAAATGATACACGTTCCCGGAAAATTACTAAGTGTTGCACCCTTTCTGATCGATAGCGTCGAAAATTTGTTCGCGCGCAATGAGCGGGTCGTTTCCATCTTTGACACAGAGATAGGACCGATGGCCGTTGTATTGGTAGGTGCCATCAATGTGGGCTCCATTGAAACCGTGTGGGCAGGGGAAATCACGCCTCCACGAGGTAAAAAAATAACGGAAACAACTTATTCAGATGAAAAGGCAATCTCACTCGAAAAGGGAGATGAATTAGGTCGATTCAATATGGGGTCAACCGTCATCGTGTTGTTCGCGACAGATAAGCTGCAATGGACAGCTAACCTAAACAGTAATGACAAGGTGAAGATGGGGCAATCGATTGCACGTATTATGCCTGCAAGTGAAAAATAAATAGTTTATCTGCGGTTTTTAATTCGCTTTTCGGCTAACAACTCAACACCCTATTTGCTCAACATCTATGCCATTCGTACAACTTCATAGGGTGACTCAAAAAGAACATCTTGCAGAAGGCGCACATCGCTAGTTTCAAAGTCCTCAAATTCCAGACCATAACCGTGTGAAGTGACATAGGCAACCCGTGTATAAAAACGGATAGCTTGCTGCTTACTTTTGTACTGCAACATGATGACCTCAACATGCGTATTACCTGGGATAAGCACATAATTCAGATCAACAAACATACCACCCAGTCCAATATCATGGGTACGGGCGTAATAAACCTGATGATTAAATTTAAGCTTAACATCCGTCATTATTTCACGACGGTCGCTCCAGCGTTGCTCTTCACTTGATAATCTCAACATGCTAGCACTCTCACCTCTGTCAAAGTGATTATAGTCGATAAATTATTATTGTGAATTAACTTTCATTAAAATTTGTTAAATTGAACAATTCAAGCGTGATCAAATGTAAAAGCTAACACGTCTTGAAGCGCTGGCTTATTAGCAGCCACCATCAACAGCCTGTCGAATCCAATAGCCACGCCCGCACAAGGCTCCATGCCTGAAGTCAATGCATCAATTAGATTTTTATCAAGCGGTGTTTTCTCCTGACCACTAGTTTCCCTTCTTATTTGATCATGCTTAAATCGCTGGAGCTGCTCTTGAGCATCAGTCAGTTCATGGAACCCATTCGCTAACTCAACACCATTACCATACAACTCAAAGCGCTCTGCGACCGGGTACTCACCCTGGCGAATTTTTGCCAACGATGCCTGGCTAGCTGGATAATCATAAACCATGATAAACATCTCGTCGCGAATAGCCGGCTCTATAACATGAGTCAGAATTAATGCTAACAATTCATCTTTGTCCAGGTCTTGTTGGCTCTGTAAATTTATATCACTATCATTGATATATTCAGTTAATGTTTTATGTTCTACCAGATGAGGGTTGAAGCCGGTAAATCTTTCAAATAAAGCTTGATAACTAATTTTATTAATCGTCTCATCCTTGTTCAATAAGCCAGTAAAAATCAGTAAATCCTCGATTTCCTGCATTAATTGATGGTGATCGAACCCAGTGCGATACCACTCCAGCAGAGTAAACTCCGGGTTATGTAATCGCCCCTGCTCGCCTTTCCTGAATGCCTTGCATATCTGATATATGGAACCACTACCAGCCGCGAGCAGACGCTTCATGGCAAATTCTGGCGACGTTTGTAAATACAACGATTGCTTATGATCGCCTTGTTGGTAATGGGTACGGAAACTCTCTATATAAATATCTGGATTACCCGCATGAGATAAAACGGGTGTATCAACTTCTAAAACATCACGCTGGCTAAAAAAAGCCCTGACATCAGCCAACAGCTTCGCTCGTAGTCGCAACATGTCAGCACTGGCAATTGGGCGCCAGTGTGACGAATCTTTATTATTTTTCAATGTAGTATCAATAAACCAGACTAATCCTTAACCCTGGAAACATACTCAGCCGTACGCGTGTCCACTTTAATAATTTCCCCGATTTGAATGAATAACGGCACCCGAACGACTGCACCCGTCTCCAATGTAGCAGGCTTACCACCTCCACCAGAGGTATCCCCTTTCAAGCCAGGGTCTGTCTCGGTGATTTCAAGCTCAACAAAATTAGGAGGCGAAACGGTTAAGGGCACACCGTTCCACAAAGTAACCGCACACGTGTCCTGCTCCTTAAGCCATTTGGCGGCTTCTGAAACCGCCGCTTCTCCTGCTGCAATTTGCTCAAAGCTTTGCGGGTCCATAAAATGCCAGAACTCACCATCGTTATACAAATATTGCATATCGGTTTCCATGACATCTGCCGCTTCAACGGATTCGCCAGACTTGAAGGTTCTATCAATAACACGCCCGGTTTTCAGGTTTCTCACCTTCACTCGGTTGAATGCCTGACCTTTTCCCGGTTTGACGATATCGTTTTCCACAATGACATACGGGTCATTGTCTAACATTATTTTTAAACCACCTCTAAACTCGTTTGTGCTATATGATGCCATGCTAATCTACCCATTTTGAAAACATAAAATACTTAATCGACATATGATAACCCGAACAGCAAAAATACGGCAGACCCCAATTTGGCAAAAATCGCTGGCATCGAGCATAAAAAGCTACAATGAGCTACTTGAAATCATACAACTAGACGCCCACCAGCTAAACATCAGCGAAGCGGCCATTAAACAATTTTCACTAAGAATTCCAAGAGCCTATGTGGACTGCATTAAACCTGGAGATCCCAATGATCCTCTCCTTAAACAAATTCTGCCTGTCAATGACGAAATGTTTGACACCACAAACTTCGTTACCGACCCTGTTGCTGACCATAAAGCCATCGTCGCTAATGGCGTGCTGCAAAAATACCGTGGAAGAGCGTTACTTTTAACAACAGGAGCCTGTGCCATACATTGTCGTTATTGTTTCAGACGCCACTTCCCGTATGCTGAAGCCAATGCTGCTCATGATGAATGGAAGGAAGCTATTGACTACCTTGAGGCAAACAATGATATCTCTGAAGTCATTCTCAGTGGTGGCGACCCACTAACATTATCTGATGAGCGCTTGTCTTCACTGATCAAAAAAATAGAAAAAATCAAACATATCAATACATTGAGAATACATACCCGACTTCCAGTTGTGCTACCTGAACGGGTGTGCGAAGCACTTTTTGAGTGGATAACAAATAGTCGCCTACACACTGTTATTGTCATCCATTGTAATCACATCCAGGAAATCAGCCCCAGGGTTGCGAGCGTTTTAAAACAACTTAAACAAGCAGGGATAACATTACTCAACCAGTCAGTCCTGTTAAAAGGAATCAATGACACCACTGAAGACCTGAAAGCATTGAGCTTAGGCTTGTTTGAAGCAGGAACACTTCCTTACTACTTACACCAACTCGATCCTGTGTCTGGTGCGGCACATTTTCAAGTCAATGATCAAATGGCCGTTAACCTAGTTAACGAGCTTCAAACTGAACTGCCGGGCTACTTGGTGCCAAGGCTGGTCAGGGAAATTGCCGGAAAAGCATCAAAAACTTATATTTATTAATGTTTTGCACTTAAGTGGATGTTTTTTACGGATAATTACCTGCTAGAAAGCTGGAAATAACTCAGTATTCAGTGTAGTGTTCGTGCTGCGGGAATATAAACATTAACAATTTAGAGCTATTTGGAGCATCACTGTGGCCTTAATGCCCAGCTTGTCAGAACTCCGTATTCCAGAACAAATAAAAGAGAAAAGCTGGTTTGATACCCGCCCCAGGAAAATTGCTGACTGGGTCGAGGCCTTGCCGCTAGGGGATACAGATGAGACAACTAAACAATTATTTACAGTCATCAGAGACACTAATCGTGTAAAAATGAGCGCACCCGTGCGCCTGAAAATGCTCGATTGTCTCCACCCTACTTTCACTTTTTGCTTAGAATCCTTAAAGAAAAACTTCATTGGGCAATCGTTCCCTTTAAATTCTCGTGCCTTGAAGTTTGTTGATCGTACTTTGACTATATATTCAGAGTTATCCATCGCTTATAAAATCGCCACCGTTGATTTTATCGAACGTGATCATTTTTACGAAAAAAAATCCATGGCAACTTCGATATCCATGGCGATGGAAATGCTGAACGAACTGCAACTCTGCCATTATCAGATTTATACTCCTGAACCTGAAATGCTATGGATAGAGATACACCGTCTTTTTTTAATTGCAGAAGAAAAAAATATTCAGGACATTCCGATAAAAGGAACCGACGAGAAGTCGGATAGCAAGCATTCAATAGAAGAACGCTATAAACAAATATTGTTACTATCCCTTTGCAACCCCTATCATCTTGGTAAAAATGAAGTCGAACATGTTCACCGACTATTATTACAATGGTCCAGCTTCAGTCGCCTGATTAATCCTGAAAATGAGTCCAAGGGTGAGGCGCATTTTGTGGCTTGCTTAAACAATGACAAACCTCCAATAGAGCTGAACCTGGTTCAATCAATAGATAATGGCATATACCGATTCATAGATACCAGCGATCTCACACAACATTTACGCCATCTCATCACGCAAAAACAGGATGCCCTCAACCTAAATGGGGCTAAGGCTTTTCAGAGCGAAGCCAAACAATTTTCGCTTTACCGGCAACTGATCCATGCATGGGATACGAGAGAAAAACGTATGTTTTCCCGGTCTTCATCGCTTGGTTTTATTGATATCAGCGTCGGTTTAAATTCGACACACTATATCCTCGAGGAAAGTAATAAACCATTAGCCCCGGAACCTGAAGAGGAAATTGAAGCCTCCGAAGACAATAGCATCATAGATGACACCAAAAACCCTCTGGAAATCAATCATACTACTTTCAGTATTGAGCCACTTCCGGAAGAAGGAGATGCTGGATCTTACTGGAATAAAGTAAGTAACAACAACATAAAGATAGCCCAGCATAATGGCAGCATTACTGATCAAGCCATTCCTAAACCCAGTTATAATTTCCATCCCTGGAAAACAATTAATGCCGGCGCAGGAGGCTATTGCCTGCTCTGGGATCATGATAAAAGCTCTAATGCACAGATTGGCGAAATTGTAGGTATTAGAGAGAGCAATAATGACAATGAAGACAACTGGCGCATAGGTGTTGTTCGGTGGATGCAGTACATACGCGATCATGGCGTTAAACTCGGCATTCAGATACTGGCACCGCATGCAAACACCATTCAATCAAAATTACTCAGGGGTGCAGCCAATAAAAAACAGGAATACAGCTGCTTACGATTACCCGAACTCACGAGCATTCAACAACCCGCCTCCTTATTAACGCCATCCACCTATTACAAAGTTGGAGATGCCTTAATATTGAATGACCACGGCAAAATGAGTAATGTTCAATTAACGAGACTACTGGAAAACACGGGTAATTATTCGCGTTTTCAGTTTAGCGCTCTGAATACCAGAGAGGTGCAAGACTTTGACAAAGAAAGCAGCGAAAAAATGGCTCGCTGGGACTTCAGTGAGGACTAACTAAAGCCTTAGCTAATACTTCAGTGGTGACTTAGTAAACACACTTAAACAAGGATGGATAGATAATCGTCCCACCGCCCTTCAAAGCATCTACCTCGAGCTCTATAGCTGTCACCAGATCATTAGATACCGACAAATTCGTTTCCAGATTCCATTGAGAAGCCTGGCTAAACCCAAACCTTTGGTAAAATTCAGGATGCCCTACAACAACAATCGCAGCGTGTGAAAGTTTTTTGGCCTGTTCGACAGCAGCCTTAACCAAATCAGATCCTATACCACGATGAGACTGCGAGGGAACCACAGCCATCGGGGCCAAGGCCAGAATATCTTTACTCTCTTTACCCTGGAGCAAATGTATTCTCGTCAGTAAAACATGTCCTACAATCCGTCCATTAAATTCAGCCACCAAAGAGAGCTCAGGTATGAAGCCAGAAGATTCACGCAATGAATCGATAAGCCCCACTTCTTCATCGCCCTCAAATGCACTTAAATGCACAACATCGATCGCCCTGATATCATCGGGGTTTTCCTGACGAACTTGGATCATTGACATAGTTGACTCCTGAATAAACTGAAAAAAACCGAGTTCTAAATTGCTCTAACCTAACTGTAGATTATAGCGCCCCCCGTGCAGGCGCAAGTATTCAATGTAAATTTTTCATCTCGTATCAAACCCGGCTCTCTGTGATCACCCTCAATGCAGGTTGCTAACTGATAATCTTTTGACAAAATAACAGACGAAACAACTAGAATAGGCAAAAAACAGTGCTTTTTTCTGGTCAAACTGCATGAAATAATGTAAAACTAGTCTAAATCAAAACAAGGAAAACTTTCCAGTCCAGGAGGATAGCGAGTGAGCAACCAGGCTCTCAAATTAATCGTCATTGATGACACATTGAATGAGGCAGAAGCCAACGTCAGCATACTTAAAAATGCAGGTATCGCTGTGCGCATGCAATACGTCGAAGATCTAGACCAACTCGAATCAATGATGTCGCCACAATCACATGATTTGGTCTTTTGTACGGCAACTTCCATCGAACCAACCCTTAGCCAGGTTATTGCTACAGTAGCAAAAATTGACCCTGATGTTGTAGTTCTTGCAACCCATTCAGAAGAAGACATGGAACTACGTGAAGAGATCATGTCCGAGGGTGCACACGACCTGATCAATAGCGACTGTGCTGTTCATATGCAGCAAGTTACACGACGTGAAATGCAGCTAGCATCCATACGGCGGAACCTTCATGAAGCACAAGCTTCTTTACGGGAATCAGAAAAACGATGCCATAGCCTCCTGGATAGCTCCAGGGATGCCATTACCTATGTGCACGAAGGCATGCATATTTATGCAAACCAGGTATACCTGGATACATTTGGTTTTCCCAACCTGGAAGAAATAGAAGGCACGCCTATTATGGATATGGTCACCGAAAATGACCATGAGCCTCTTAAAAAATACTTACGCATGTACAGTAAAGGTGAGCACAAAACTCGCGCGCTTGATGTCAATGGCCTAAGACCAAATGGCAAATCATTTCGCGCTCAAATGGAGTTTTCTCCTGCCAGTATTGAAAGCGAGCCTTGCACTCAGATCATCATCCGGGACCAATCCCTGAACAAGGAGCTGGAGAACAAACTCAAATTCCTCAGCAAAAAAGACGTCCATACCGATTTATTTAATCGTCAATATTTTATTGAGCACCTTGAAGAACAAGCCAAAAAGGCCCAAGAAGACCGAAATAGTCGTTCGATGCTCTTTGTTGAGCCTGATAATATCAAATTCATTAAAGAGACCACTGGCATCGGTGGAGTCGACACGGTTTTAAGAGATATCGCTGACATCATTAGAAATGAAATAGGCAATGACGTCATTGCAGCACGGTTCAGTGATACCGCCTTTACCATTTTAACTGAAATCAGTGATACCAATGAATTAATGTCACTCGCGGATAACATCAGAAGCACCATTGAATCACATATCTCAGAAAGTGACGGACAGTCCATCACTTTTACTTGCAGTATTGGTGCCTGCCAGTTTGGGGCCAATAGCGGGAGTACTAATGATATTGTTTCACAGGCTGACCTTGCTTGTGAACTTGCACGTGAAGACGGTGGTAACTGCATCCATCTACACAATCCGATTGCTGACGAAAAAGCCAGCCGGGAACGTGACATTCATTGGTCTAAAACCATTGAACATGCATTGAATCACAATAAATTCTCATTAGTCTATCAACCCATTGCCAGCTTGCACGGTGAAACTTCAGAAAAATACGAAGTATTACTTCGCATGACCGATGAAGACGACAAACCCATACCCCCTTCCAAGTTTTTCCCTGCTGCTGAAGAGCATGGTATGAGTGTAGCAGTCGATCGTTGGGTTATTGTTCACTCTATAAAAGTGCTGCGGGAACGTATGCTAACCGGTAAAGATACGGTGATATTCATCAAACTATCTTTAACCAGTGTAAAAGATGAAAATATGCTGAACTGGATTTCAGAGGTATTAACCAAATCCAAAGTAGACCCTAGTAAACTGGTTTTTGAAATTCACGAGAGTGCCATTAATAGCATACTCAGAAATGCCAAAGCCTTTGTAGACGGACTAAAGAAACTGAAATGCAGTTTCTGCCTGGAACATTTTGGTACGGGTGAAAATTCCATACAAATTCTTAAACATTTACGACCTGGTTATATAAAAATTGACGGCTCATTTATGAGAAACCTCGCAAGTAACCAGGAAAATCAGGCCATGGTCAAATCTATAACAGAACTGGCTCAATCCGTAAAAACGGCCACTATTGCCGAATTTGTAGAAGACGCCAGTAGTCTGGCCGTACTCTGGCAATGTGACATCAATTATATTCAAGGAAATTTTTTACAGCAGCCACACGAATTGATGAATTATGATTTTGAAGGCGAAGACGATGAAGAGGAAGTATAACCTTTTCCCCGCCTGACTCTTTTCTTTAAAAAACCAACGGCTAACTTAAAAGTCCGACTCTTTATCAAATAGCCGGACTTTTTTATCGCAAATTCAGTGGATGAACTTAATAAAAATACCTACTCAGATAACAAGTGTGAAACCAGACCATCAGCCAGCTTTGGTTCAAACCAGGTCGACTTCGGTGGCATTACTTCATTGGCGTCAGCGACAGCCATTAAATCAGATAAACTGGTCGGGTAAAACGAAAATGCAACCGCCATCTCACCACTATCAACTCTTTTTTCAAGTTCTTTAAGACCGCGTATACCACCAACAAAATCTATACGTTTATCACGCCGTGGATCACTGATCCCCAATACAGGATCAATAAGATTATTAGCTAACAAGCTGACATCAAGGCGCCCAACAGGATCATCAGTTGGCACATTATCTGCGTGAATATCCAGTTGATACCAACGAGATTGCATATACATGCCGAACTGGCCCGCATGAGTCGGTTTCACCGGTTCATCAGATTCTGAAATATCAAATGCCAAGGCGATTTTCTGAATAAACTGCTCAGTATTCAAACCATTCAAATCTTTAATGACTCGATTATAATCAAGAATTTTCATTTGATTATCGGGGAAGATTACAGATAGAAAATAATCGAAAGCCGAC
>Ga0316205_10003336_pt1 | contig 15348 bp, 16 predicted proteins | sample 3monthpyrite_MG_FD_204941 | JGI IMG/M metagenome (GOLD analysis project Ga0316205, IMG submission 204941) | Microbial mat bacterial communities from mineral coupon in-situ incubated in ocean water Damariscotta River, Maine, United States -... | ecosystem: Environmental > Aquatic > Marine >... | reverse complement strand
TATTTAATCTCCAGAAACAGGGTTTGTTGCCGGGCGTTTTTTTTCTTTTGCCAGGTATTGATCAGTTCGTTCAGGCGCTGATAACCAGTCTTGATGATATTTTCCGAAATTTCACGACGCTGGCTTCGGCCTTTAATAACGTTATTAAAATTATCTTTATAATCTTTCAGGTGTCCGCGCATGCGAGGGACTAAACCTGAATCAATTTTAATGGAGGGGTAATTTTTAAGGCTGTCTTCAAAGGCACTTAATCCGAGTTCGACTCTTTGCATTAATTCATAAAACCGGGAAACAGACGTTTTACTGGCTGTTTCTTTATAAATGAGCAGATTACGCTGAAGATCGATAACATCACGCTCAAGTTCATGTACCAGACTAACCAGTGCATAAGACTGACTGATAATTTTCTGATTTGTAACCAGTGTTTTTTGTACGGCGCGTGAGAGTAAAATCTGCACGGCCAGAATCGATACTAAAATAATTAATACAATAAAAACCTGGCTTTTAAGTGATCGCATGCTGAGTATATGGAAACCTGTTAAGCGCTGATAAATTCATACCACTTTTGCAAACTGTATTCATAAGTCGGCATCACGGTATTCCACACAGCAACATTGCTGAACCGTTTTTCATAACTGCCGCCTGATCGTATTTCGCCGCTGCGCACTGATATTTTTCCATCTGGGCCTTTCAGGTTCTGTGTAGCAGCCTTTCCCTGATACCAGTAGTCCCATTCTGCCTGAGAGAGATACTGCCTGGAACGTTGAGGGTTTGAAATATAATAACCCTGACGTGCGATAAAAGCGCCTGGCCAGCCAGAAAGCCACCAGTTCATGTAGTCATAAGCTGCGTCTTTTTGCTTTCCCTGGGTTGCAGAGGATAGGCACATGACGCCATGCCAGCCTCTATAGCCTTCTTTAGGGGCCGCATAGATGACAGGTATATTTTGTCCGTTTAGGGCTGATACTGCCGGAGAAAACATGCTTTCGATAACCACTCGATTGGATGACATGAAATCGACTGATTCGGGTACAGAAGTCCAGAATCCACTAAAATGCCCTTGTTTTTTCATATCAATCAGTAGGTCGAATAACTGATCAAGTTCCGGCCTTGAAATTGCACCGATATTTTTAAAGCGGATTAAGCCTCGTGCTTCTGCAGCCAAGGCCAGATCAAACAGACCGATTGTTGGCGCATTAACAATACCGACTTTACCGGCGTATTTTTCATCCAGTAACCAGCCCCAGCTTTCTGTTTCATAAGGAATGCCTCTCTCGATCACATTGGTGTTATAGCCAAACGAGTCGACATTATGCACATAAGGTAAAAAACTCACTCGTCCGGTATTTGTCTCACCCAGTTCATCATTATCTTGTACATTTAATAGTTTATAAGGTGCATCGCCCGCGCCTAACTTGGCTTCAGGCGTTAATTTACCAGTTTTTGTCAGATTGTTGATTTCGTGCCAGTGAGTAATTCTGTTGGTATCAATCGCCTGAATAGAACCGGATTGCCACAAAACATTGATACTGTTAGACCACTGCTCATACAGGTCAAAAGATTGCGGAGAAACGGAGGCCTTTTGTAATACGGCGGCACTGCCTTTGGCTTCGAACTCCAGTTCAATACCCAGATCAGCCATAGCCTGTTTGCGTAGTTCCTCCTGCAGGGTTACATGCGTACCTAAGACACGTATTTTTGTTTTATTTCTGGCAAAAACGAACGGAGCTTTAGTGGCAACACAGGCAGTTAAACCAGCACGGGCCAGTTTGCCAAGGGTTTTCCGTTTATTGATATCCTTGATTGCAAATTGACTTTCATTTTTATCCGTCATTAACCATTCCTTTTATGAGTTTAGTTGTATGAGGTAATAACTAAATTGATGTTTATATATATAGTCTGAAAATACAGAAAATAGTAGATAGATAATATGAGTCAATAACCCTGGTGGGTATATGCTTACTGTTCTGCCGAGTATTTTATATAGCGGTTAGGGCGCCTGAATGTTCGGTTGCATAATCTGCAATAACTATCCGGTTATCCTGAAACTGACAAAATAATCACCGTCACGGGTAGATCATTGTCTGGTTTGTAATTGTTATTTATATAACCAGGTTGCCTGGCAAGGTATCAGCGTAGTATGTGCAGATCCTGTGACTTCATTGAAAATCATATTTTGAAGCAAAAAAACGCGAGACAAAGTCACAATCAGGGGCGGTAGTTGTGACACAAACACCGCACAGATCCATTCGGGAAAATTTCCCGCGTCAGAATTAAGCTCTATAAGTTGATGTTCAGTTTGTTAAATATGCTTTATTTTTTACATTGAGATAACAGAACCGGACAAAATGCCTGATCCGGATGACCAGAATCTTAAAATAGTTTATGCACTGGTATGGGGCAATCAAACTGAGATTCGGCACCGAGTTCACAAATTTTCTGCATGAATCCACCGGCTTCCTGACAAACGCGTAAAGCAGCAGCTAGCTTCAGACACTCGGCAGGCATGCTTTTTTCTCCGGCGGTGTTTTGTGTGCTTGAATATTGGTTAGAGCTTTTACGGGGGCTGTTAATTTCAGAATACAGGCGGTTTTTATTATCACGCAGGCTGGTGTCCGCATTGTTTTTGATTAAAAGATCGATAACCTTATGTTGTTTTTTCTTTTGAGCATAGTGCAAAGCTGTCCATTGCCTTTTATGTGTTCTGGCATTGATGTCAGCACCATTATCTAACAAAAACTGTACGATATCCGTATGTCCTTTTTGAGATGCAATATGCAGAGGTGTTTTACCTTGTTCGCTGCTGGTATTGATGGCAAGGCCTTTTAAATGTAATGCTTTTATCATCTCAAGATTACCGCCTTTTGCTGCAGCATACATTAGAGTTAAACCTTTATCACTCACAAGCTGAAAATCTGCCTGATTTTGTATCAAAAAATTTAGCATGTTCATGTCGCCAGATACGGCAGCTAAATAAGCAGCATTATATCCGCGTTTGACAAGTGAATTAATGTCGGCTCCTTTTTCAAGAAGATATTTAACTACTTCAAGTTGATGGTGTCGTGCCGCTATATGCATAGGGGTCCACTGATTGTAATCACTTTGTGCGTGTGTTCTGGATGGGTATTCATGCAAAAACTTTAATATATTTAAGTGCCCCATTCTGGCAGCAACATGTTCTGCTGTAATATGAGGGATATTGTATTCTTTTGAACGTCGATTTGCTCTTGCACGTGTCCGTGCATTGATATCAATCCTTTTATTTATTAATAGTTTTACAGCTTCTATAGAGCCGCTGTATGCTGCTGCATGTAAAGCTGTAGCGTAACGGAGTCTTGATTTTCTGGTTTTTCCCGGCAGCTGAATTTTTATATCGGCTCTTTCATTTACATTCAGTGGTGTTGAAAGTAATTGTGTTAGCAGAGGAATATTGCCTTGCTGCGCTGCTTCATGAAGAGCGGGCGGTTCTTTTGTTTCGGTGCTAACACATGACTGAATAAGTAGCAGAGTAACGATAAATAATAATCTCATGATATTCCCAATGCTTTATTTAAATTTTGTTTTTATAAGAACTGATATAGTTGATTTAAGTACAAAAACAAGTGAGGGAGTGAATCTGGTTATATGATGGTGAGCTGAATTTTCAGGAGATGAGTAGTTTCAAATTACAGGTTGCTGTCAATTATTAGAGATAAGACATCCTTGTCTGTATCTTTTTAAAGAGGCTTTAATTCAACTGGCTTGCTTTTATCAACGTCCAGTTTTGAATACAAATCATAAAGTGCGGCCTGCACCGCTTCTTCCATTACCGGGTGGTAGAAAGGCATGGCTAACATGTCCTGAACGGTCTGTTTGTTTTGAATAGCAATCGTCAGCATATGAATCAAACTTTCGCCTTTGCTGGCACAAATAGATGCGCCCAGTAATTCACCGCTGGTTTTATTCGCATAAATACGAATATGGCCTTTGTTTTTACCCATGATCAGTGCCCGGCCGACGGGACCCATGCGCATTTCACCGATAGCTGTCGTGGCTTCATCCAGTTTATCGAATGGCATGCCGCAGGTGGCGATATTGGGTTCGCAGAAAGTAATCGCTATCGGTGTTTTTTGCTGATAAGCAGTGATTGTTTCACTGACAGCATTGAGACCTGCAATACGGCCTTCATGACCTGCTTCATGCAAAATAGGGCGGCTGCCATTAACATCACCGGCAATAAAAATATTTGAATCACCACACTGTGTTGTGTGTACATCAAACACAGGAATGCCTCTTTCATCCAGTTCTAAAGTGGTGTTTTCCAGTCCGAGATTGTTCAGGTTTGGTGTTCTGCCAATGCTTAATAAAACTTTATCCACCTCAACGCTGTTATCACCGGCAGAAACTTTTAGCTTACCGTTTTCAGCTTCACTGATTTCAGCTGGCTGACCTAACCACATGGTCATTTCTTTACCGATGGTATCAATCGCCACTTTATTAATGACCGGGTCTTTTATTTCACAAATGGTTTCCTGCTGATCAAAGCCGGTTACTTGCACGCCTAAACGACTCAGTGACTGGCCAAGCTCCAGACCAATAACACCCAGACCAATAACCGCCATGCTTTCCGGTAAAGTTTCCAGCTCAAAAAAATCATCCGTTGTTATGATTCGGTCGCCAAAATCTTTCCATGCAGAAGGAAAAATCGGCGTGGAACCCGTAGCGATAATGATTTTGTCGGCGGTGACGGTTTCACCATCAATTTCAAGCGTATTGTTTGAGGTGAATTTTGCATAGCTTTCGACCAGTTTGCCGGCTTCTTCAATCGGTTCCATTGAGCCGAATACCATATCAACAAATGCATCTCTGAGGTCCTGCACGTGTTCCATGGCTTCTTCAAAATCGACACTCAGTGATTCGCCGTTGTTGATGCCTTCGCGCTCAAATAAATTGCGGCGCTGAAAGTCTTCCGCAACCTGAATCAAAACTTTGGAAGGCATACAGCCAACACGGGCACAGGTGGTACCCAACTCTCCGCCATCAATTAAGAGGTAGTTATCTGTTTTTTTACGAACCTTATGAACGGCAGACAGACCTGCGCTACCTGCACCAATGATGGCAACATCAACCTGTTTTTCCATGACTAACACCTGTGTTGTGAATTCAGGCGGCAAATCATACCTTTTCTAAAGGGCAAGTTACAGGCATAAAGCTTATGGTTTATGACATACAGACTACCGGCATGCCGTTGCATGGCGGATAGTATCAGGCAGTTAAACTGGGGCGGGTAAGAAATTATTTATTTTTTAGTTATCTATCTGAGCGGGTGTGGAATGCTCCGGCAAAACCAGCCACAAGTATAGCCGGCCGGTTTTCAGGTCTTTCCATTCTTCTTTGACGATAGCGTTATGCAATAAAAGCGTCTTTATTTTTTGATCGATATCCTGATCCTGAGGTGCGTTTTTCTTTTCCAGCGCTAATCGTTTCATCTGCTGTTGTTTGAATTCAGTACTCAACTGCTGCTGAGCATCTTCCATTGCAGCCAGATATTGCGCCTGCTCACCACCCCATTTTTTAAGGCCGGAAGAACCAACCGCAACAATGTGTTCAGGTAGCCGAGGGTCATCAAGCCACAAAGGATGGTCAGTGGCCTTAACTGTTTTTGTCTCAGGTGTGGTGTTCATGACCGGTTCGCCGGTATCAACTGGCGTTTTTTTAACCGATGAGGTACCGCAAGCCTGCAATAAAAAAATGCAGGCCAGCAAAGGTATCGTTTTAATTGGGATCATGAAAATAAGAGCCTGCTAGTATTAATATTATTTTATTAATGTATAGCAGACAATCAGCCAGGTTTTTCTTAACAGGCGTTATTTACAACAGAAAACAGGGATTAATGTTTTAAGCCTTTACCGGTGTTGAGCAAATGCAGTGAATACATAAACAGTGCCACAATAAAAGCAATGATGATGGTGAAGGCATGTAATAGCGGGATATCACTGACGCCTAAGAGACCAAAGCGAAATGCATTGATCATATAAAGAATCGGATTGATCAGCGAAACATCCTGCCAGAACTCTGGCAACATACTGATTGAATAAAAAATGCCACCAAGATACGTCAGTGGTGTCAGCACAAACGTCGGGATGATTGAAATATCATCAAAGCTATTTGCATAGACAGCATTGATTAAGCCAGCCAGAGAAAACAGCATGGAGGTTAATAAAAAAACAATGATAGTGACTGTATAACTGTGGATGTTCAGATCACTGAAAAAAAATGAAACCACTAAAACAGCCAGCCCCACCAGAATACCGCGCATCATACCGCCGGACATAAAGCCAATAAGAATCAGATAATTTGGCAGTGGAGAAATCAGCATCTCTTCAATATTGTGTTGAAACTTTGCACCATAAAAAGATGACACAACATTGGCGTACGAATTACTGATCAGCGCCATCAAAACCAGACCCGGAATAATAAACTCCATGTAGGTGAATTCGCCGATATTGCCGATTTGTGAACCGATCAAATTACCAAAAATAACAAAATACAGCGCCACGGTGATCACCGGTGGAATCAACGTCTGAACCCAGATGCGCAGAAAACGCAGCGCCTCTTTTATCACAATAGTTTTTAAAGCAATGTACTGTTCAGTGAAGGTCATCGGGTGGTTTCCTGATTACGCTTTTTTTTCAGAAGCGCTGGTATTGTTATCAAGCACGTTTAAAAACAACTGCTCAAGCCGGTTGGTTTTATTTCGCATGCTCATGACATCGATACCGTGCTCTGATAGCGACTTAAATAAATCATTCATACTGTGCGTTTTGGCAATATTAACTTCAATCGTCTGCTCATCAATCGCCTGAATTTCACAGCCCTCGACAGAAGCCGGCAAGGTCTGGTTGTGTGTGTTCAGATCCAGCACAAAGGTTTCGTTGTTGAGGCTGGCTAATAAGGTTTTCATTTCAGTTTGTTCAACAGTCTCGCCCTTATCAATGATGGCAATACGGTTGCACAAGCTCTCGGCTTCTTCCAGATAATGCGTGGTCAGAATAATCGTGATGCCTTCGCTGTTTATCTGTTTTAAAAAATTCCACATAGTACGGCGAATTTCGATATCCACCCCGGCGGTAGGTTCATCAAGAATTAATAGCTTCGGCTGGTGCACCAGTGCACGGGCAATCATCAGGCGTCGTTTCATGCCGCCGCTGAGCTCACGTGCCATTTCTCGGCGTTTGTCCCACAGCTGCAATTGTTTCAGGTATTTTTCTGCGCGTTCTTTGGCCACTTTACGGGGAATGCCATAATAACCAGCCTGGTTGATCAGAATTTCTTCCAGTGGTTCAAACACATTAAAATTAAATTCCTGCGGCACCAGTCCAATACAGGATTTGGCCTGACTGATTTCAACTGAAATATCATGACCAAATACCGAGACATCACCACTGGTTTTATTGATCAGCGAACTGATAATGCCAATGGTGGTGGACTTACCGGCGCCATTTGCTCCCAGTAATGCAAAAAAATCACCTTGCTCAACCTCCAGGTTAACGCCTTTTAAAGCAGTAAAACCATTGGGGTATGTTTTACGCAGATTGGAGATGCTCAGAGCTTTCATAAACTTCCGTAGTGGTGACTGATTTATTTTGACTGAATCATAAGTTATATGGGGCGGTTTGTCAGAATCAAGTGAATTTATAAACAATAAAAAGAAATTTCTATGGCAAAAAGTGCTCATATTGCTTGCTAAAGTCAGATGACTGTCTTATAACTAATTTAGAATATAACTAACTGGAGAACATCATGAGCAAGTCACTCGGTATTATCGCCACCAAAGGCACACTGGACTGGGCCTATCCGCCTTTTATTCTGGCATCTACAGCCTCTGCACTTGGTTATGATATTAAAATCTTTTTTACATTCTACGGACTGGAACTGATGAAAAAAGAAATGGACCTGAAAGTATCATCGCTGGGTAACCCAGGTATGCCCATGCCAATGCCCGTTCCGGTACTGATGCAGGCCATACCTGGCATGCAGACCATGATGACAGTGATGATGAAGAAAAAAATGAAAGCCAAAGGAGTCGCCTCTGTCGAAGAATTACGCTCACTGTGTCTGGAAGCTGAAGTTTCCATGATGGCCTGCCAAATGACCGTTGATCTATTTGAGTATGATCAGTCTGAGTTTATAGAAGAAGCAGAATATGGCGGAGCCGCCGCCTTCTTCGAATTTGCGGGCGAAACAGACATTTGTCTGTTTATATAAGCCAGCCATGAGTCTTGATCTGAACCAATAATACGTTCTTAATGTGTTAATTAAGCACTGATTCAGCGCTATAATAAGAGCATACCGAACGTAAGGCAGGTCCGTGAATAATGAGTCAACGAGGTTCAAACAACAGAGATAAAATCGTGCAGGCGGCAGATCAGCTGTTCTATGTGAATGGCTACAACCAGACCTCGTTTAGCGATATAGCTGAAGAAACCGGTATTCCCCGGGGCAACTTTTATTACTACTTTAAAACCAAAGATGACATCCTCACCGCCGTGCTGGATTATCGCTCACACCTGATAGAAGAAATGCTGAAAGCCTGCGAGCAGCATTCAGCAGAACCCAGAGAGCAGTTAATATATCTGGTCGAAGTATTAATTCGTGAAGAAGACAACATTATTAATTACGGCTGCCCGATTGGCACCATGAGCACCGAACTGAGCAAATCATCTGTTCCACTGCAACAGCAGGTGGCCGCCTTGTTTGAATTATTGCGGGTCTGGATTGAGAAAAAACTCTCACTGATAGGTTTCAGTCATCGCGCACAAGCCCTGTCGATGGAAATTTTATCCCGTTTGCAGGGCACAACGGTGCTGGCCAATGTTTATCATGATGTTGAATTTTTAAAGCGCAGTGCCAAACAACATAAGCAGTGGCTAACCGAGCTGCTGTGTAACAATTAAGAAGTACACAAGATGAAACAAGCCGTCGCAGAACAAACCGACCCTTTTGCAGCACGTTTTCGTGGGCTCTTTTATGGCATGACCAAATGGCCCGACCTTGATCAGCTATGGATCAAAGTCAAAGAACAGGTTGACGATAACTGGTATATCTATGCCGTAGGGCATGAAGTGCCACAAACAACAACCGAAGCGGCATCAGTAATAACCTTTGTCGATGAAATAGATGCGCTGCTGAGAAAAGAACACGACGAAGACTATTGCAGCATTGTTTATGCTGATGATGCAGACCACCCGTCTTTCATAAAAATATTCGATCCGAATAATCTGGGTGTTAGTTGTGGCTTCAGTGACAACCCGCCATTGCCGGGCTGGATCATGAGTAAACTACCGCCATGTGATTTAAACGTGGCATTTCCGCCACCTAAATCACGTCAGCGCTGGTGGAAGAGTATTTTTTCATAAAATATCAGATGTAAAAATCAAAGCGCGGGTGGCAAGAGTAATTAACGTAGTATGGCTTTGAGTTTCACTTATCGGTCTCAATCATAAAAAACTCTGACTACCATATGCTATCAATAACAAGTTGAATCTGTTTAGCGTTGAGCTGCCAGCGATATTTTATTGACTCCTCCATCTTCTTTTTTCTGTGCTGTAAATTAATGGCCCCGCCTGCGCTTTCATCTAAATCCTGAAGCAAATCATAATAATGAGGTCTATCTGAAATAACCCGTCCATTTTCATCAAAATAGTAAATGGCACCGTCAATACGTGGGCAATAGTTAGGTTTTCTGTCTTCTAGGAGTAGATAAGCATATGCAATAAAGATAGAACGTTTATTGATATCTTTAATGCTTTCATTTCCTGATCGAATACGATTCCATTTTGTATAAGGAATGCGCTCTAGATTATTCTCATCGGTAAAATAAAAAACATAAACAGTCGAGCCGGGCATTATTCATTATCCAGGTGAGTGATTGCATCTAAAGGGCTGATGATCGCGTCATGATTCTTTTGCATAACATGCGTGTATATTTCAGTAGTTTTTACATCTTTGTGGCCAAGCAGAACTTGCAAGATTCGAATATTCTCTCCATTTTCCAGTAAATGTGTTGCAAAGCTATGTCGTAGAGTGTGAGGCGAAATGCGTTTACATATGTTGGCTTTTCTATTGGCATTACTAACAGCTTTTTGTAGTACACTTTTATTAATATGGTGGCGCATAACTTTTCCTGAGCGTGGGTCTTTAGAAAGAACCTTAGAAGGAAATAAATATTGCCAGTTAAATGAAACAGCGGCTTTAGTATATTTACGCTTTATCGCGGTGGGTAAATATACTTCGCCATAGCCATCAGCCAAATCTTTGTCGTGAATAGATTTAACTTTTTCTATTTGGTTTTTAATGGTGTGGCGTAATACCTCAGGAAGTAAAGTGGTTCTATCTTTGCCTCCTTTTGGGTGTCGTACGTAAATCTGATTATTGTCGAAGTCAATATCATGAATACGTAAACGAATAACCTCTAAAGAACGCAAACCAGAGCCATACATCAGCCCTCCTAATAACTTGGCATTACCAGACATAAAAGAAATCAGCAATTGAGCTTCATCTTTACTCAAAACAGTAGGCAGTACTTTGACTTTACTTGAGCGCCTGGCGCGAATATCCAGCTCAATTTGAAGATTAAGAACGTTCTTATAGAGAAAGAGAATGGCATTAAAAGCCTGGTTTTGTGTTGAAGCAGCAACGTTACGGTTTAAAGCGAGATGACTTAAAAAACGTTCTATTTCCGGCTTGCCCATATCCTTTGGGTGTTGTTTGCCATTGAATCGTATAAATTTAAGTATCCAGTTAACATATGATTTTTCGGTGCTATAAGCATAATGATAAAACCGAAGCGTTTCCCGTACCTGATCCATAAGTCTTCCGGCGCTTGGCCGAAAAGAATTTGATTCATCCATTACTAAAATCCTTTTTAGTTAATAAGTAAATTCTTAAATAATATTAATGTTTTCCTCCGATATCATAATAGACAATCTTATATTATGATAACTGCATTATAAGGCACCTTTTACCACTTAAATATCGTAATAGGGCGCCTTGCTTTAAGAATTATAATAAAAAGGTATGTTCCAAGGCATCTTTTTTCGCTTAATATCCCAATAGGGCGCCTTAGAAGGGTGTATATAGTAGAAAAATAGGGCGCCTTAAGTGGCATCCTATTAACAAGTTAGTGTATTAGGAAAATAATGAATAAAATAAATCTTCTATTCTTATCAGCTATATCAATACTTTTAATAGGTTGCTCATCTGTAAGTACTTATAATTACAAGCCGACAAATAGTGATGCTGTACTGATTGTCTATAGAGATGAAAATGACGAACAAGCAGGTGAACTAGCTGATGTAAGTATTGACTCACAACCAATTGCCAGTCTTTGGCCTGGTCAATACTTTCAATTGAGTGTTAAACCTGGAGTGCACACTGTTTCAGTGTCTATGGTCGGGAGAGTAGCAGACGCAAAAAATCTAGAAGTAACTGCAAAACCTAAATCCGAATCATTACTAAGCATACAGGCTGAATCTGTTGGAATAATTGGTGGGCTAGTACCAATATCAAGACTATTTAAAAATCCATTTTTTATAACTAAAAAAGATATGTCTGACATCAAATCAGCAAATCTAGAAAAAGAATATGAAATTAAAATTAAGTATTTACACTAACAAGTGGGTCAAGAACGCCCGTAAAATCCACGGGCTGGGATTCGGCGATAAAACGCGCCTCACCCCTTACCCAAGTCGTTAGGTTTAATAATTGAAGACGTTGATATTCATAAGTTTATTAATAGTTTCATTTGCATCTGAAGCTGAATTTTTGTATCCAAATTCAATTGAACTAATTGAAAATGATATAGAAGAAAATGGATTGCACTACGTATCCAGAAAGTTATTGCACGGACATAGATCTCGTGAGAAATTTTTAAGTCATTTAAAAAAAGGTGAAAAAAGGTACATTGATGTTGGTTACAAGCTTTTAGATGTCGCAGATGGTTCAATATCTGAAGATTTAAGAATGGCTTTTGCGCACTCGCTAGTAAATAATCCAAAACATATTGTTCCTTTAATTAAGGAAAAGGGTAAGTTAAATTATACAAATATGTGTACATTACCTTTTTGGTCAGATTGGAGTGCTGATAGCTCAACATCAGATGTTATAAAGCATGAAAAAGAGATATTGTCATATGTAACTAAACTTATTGAGGTTCTTAACAGTCTGACAGCGAAAGAATATAGCCAGTATAAGAATAAATGTTTAATTGAAATGAAAGATATTAAAGAAGATAAAGAAATTAAAATAAACAACCTAACAATGCGGTCAAGATTGCCCGTAAAAAACACGGGCTGGATGCTGCGCACAAAACGCGCCGCACCCCTTACCTAAGTCGTTATGGCCATTAATATGAAATATTCAATAATTATTATTATGCTGTTAATTTCCGCACAAACCACGGCTGGTAATATATATACTTTTGATGAATCATCAGTAAGAAAAGCCGCATTAAATTGGATATTGAGTCGACATCATAAATTTAGTTATATTAAACTTAAGCATAAATTTTCAAATCCTTCTATAAACAAAAATGGAAAGCTCATAGTAAGTGTACTTTTCTCATACACTTCTAATAGTTACAATAACTTATCTTATGTATGTGCAAGTATTGATGAGAATGGTGTCCTCGTAAATTTAGTCGATAACATAGAATCTTATAAAGCCAAGTTTGGTAAACTTCTACTACCTATCAATTCTTCATGTGCTTACAAAAGCCATAACAAGCGACTGTGGCGTCAACCCCAATAAAAATTAATTAATAAGCCCATACACACTTGTCTCTCACCATGGCATTTAACATGGTAATAAATTTTCTCATACAGGCGGTAATTGCAACTTTCTTATGTTTGCCTTGAGCAACTAGCTGCTGATAAAAAGCTTTAATAACAGGGTTGCAACGTGTGGCACTCAATGTCGCCATATACAAAATAGTACGAACAGAATGACGACCGCCTTGAATGCGTCGCTTACCTTTCATTTTTCCACTGTCACGGTTGATAGGCGCTACGCCGACAAGTGAGCTGATTTCTTTTCTGTTAAGGCTACCTAGTTCGGGTAAATCGGCGAGCAGTGTATACACTAAAGTATCACCTACGCCTGGTGCTGATTTTAATATTTCTTGTTTGTCTGTCCATTCTGCTTGTTCTTCAACATGTTTAGAAAGTCGGATTTCAATTCGTTTAATCTCTTGATCAAGATAACGCACAATGCGCTTGCACGATGTTTCTATCGTCTTGGCCATGATTTGTGTGCGATTCATTTCTTGAGTTCGCATGGTCATGAGTTGGCGACGACGTGAAATTAAATCTTTGATTGCTAATAGATTTTTACTTTTTTCTGGTGTTATTTTTGGTTTAACTTTAAAGGCAAATTCAGAGATTAGCTTTGCATCTAGCTTATCTGTTTTAGCCGATTGCTCAATAGCCCCAGCAAAACGTCTTACTCTTAATGGTTTTACGATACAGACGGGCAGTTTCTTTTTATGAGCAGCTTGCGCTAATTCAAACTCATAGCGACCTGTTGCTTCCATGACTAAACGCTCCACCTGATAATGCGATAATCGTTTTAAGATACGTTTAATACCGGCTTCAGAGTTCTCATCCTGCCAATGTATTTGTTTTTCATGGATACAGACATCAAGTTCATATTTGCCGACATCGACACCCACGTTAATGATTGATTTACTCTTTTTAAGGTTTGCCATCAGGTCTCATCCTTGCTAAATTCGAGCTTTAAGCTCATTCGACTGTTCGAGTTAATGAATCGGGTCGGCTCAGTGCCCCTGCTTGTTAACGATCTGCTAAATCAGGCGTTCACCGGGCTACTGAACCGGTAACTTGGTGCAACAAGTTACGAGCTTTATTTTATTCTTTAATTCAGGGAATTGAACCATACAAGCGTTCAAGCCGGACATACCTCTGCGGTGTGCCTGTTAACGTCGACGTTATGCCGAAGAAAATTTAATCTAATGCCTGAGCCCGATCCATTGAGAATCATGACATTTTCAACACCAAAAGATCTCGGTCAGTGGCTCAAGGTAAATCACGTCACTGAAAGTGAGTTATGGGTAAAGATATACAAGAAAAATACTGGGATTCAGAGCGTGACTTGGAATGATGTCGTGATCGAGGCTCTATGCTGGGGTTGGATCGATGGTATTAAGAAGTCAATCGATGACCAGGCCTATCTTCAGCGCATCACTCCCAGAAAAGTACGAAGCAACTGGTCTAAAAGGAACACTGAGCATGCGGAACGTTTGATAAGCGAGGATCGAATGATGGAGTCAGGGGTCGTACATGTTCGTGCTGCGAAAGCAGACGGTCGTTGGGAAAAAGCCTATGTCGTAAGTGACATGAAAGTTCCCGCTGATTTCCTAGAGGTACTGGAGAGTAAGCCGAATATGAAACGATTTTTTGAAACACTCAATAAATCGAGTCGTTATGCTATCGCTTACGGATTGATAAGTGCGAAGAAGCCCGAAACAAGACAAAGGCGTTTTGCAAAATTCATGAACATGCTTGCTCACGAAGAAAAACCTTAGGTAAGTTGAATGAGGCATAACAAGGCCATCAAAAAGGATGTTTAAAAGCGGTGCTCCGCACACACTTTTAAACGCCTCTTATTTTAATAGTTAGGCACACACTCAATATTTAGACTTTGGGGGATAACATGTCAGAGGAAACGGTCAATCAAGAGGCAGCTCAAACAGTATCCCCTCGCCAGTGGATCAGAATAGTTGTGGCGTATCTCCTTGTTCCGCTAATTTTGTTGATATGCGGTGGGGATCTCGGCTGGTGGCAGGCATGGTTTTATTCCCTACTGATCTTAGCTGCTGGTATAGGGGGGCGCATGTGGGCCGAACAGCTACATCCCGGTATAACGGCTGAAAGACAAAATAAAGAAAGCTTTCAAAACGCAAAGGCCTGGGACAAAGTGCTTGCTCCGCTGATGGCGGTGAGTTTAGTGTTTCCTATGGTCATTGTGGCAGGGCTGGATCATCGTTATAACTGGTCCCCCGAATTTCCGCAATGGCTCAGCGTGGCAGGATTCATTTTCATCGCGTTCGGTTACGCTTTCAGCGCATGGGCATTAGCAGAGAACCGGTTTTTCTCAAGCGTGGTACACATCCAGACGGATCGAGGGCATATGGTGTGTGATACCGGTCCGTACCGGTTTGTGCGACATCCGGGTTATGCCGGAAATATTCTTCCACTGTTCGGTATTGTTCTTGGCTTGAGCTCGGTATGGGCACTGATTCCTGTGGTGGTAGCATTAATCATCATGTTGATTAGAACCGTACTTGAAGAC